>ENA-UEPJ01000187-UEPJ01000187.1-human-gut-metagenome-genome-assembly--contig:-NODE-187-length-82571-cov-18.139234_pt1 | contig 82571 bp, 57 predicted proteins | sample MGYA00242890_ERZ507896 | MGnify/ENA primary metagenome ERZ507896 (study PRJEB26167, sample SAMN06115508) | human gut metagenome | host: Homo sapiens | place: China:Qinghai | collected 2015-08-20...
AGGTCCCAAGGGTTGGGCTGTTCGCCCATTAAAGTGGCACGCGAGCTGGGTTCAGAACGTCGTGAGACAGTTCGGTCCCTATCTGTTGTGGGCGCAGGAAATTTGAGGAGATCTGACACTAGTACGAGAGGACCGTGTTGGACAGACCGCTGGTTTATCAGTTGTTCCGCCAGGGGCATAGCTGAGTATCTAAGTCTGGAAAGGATAAGTGCTGAAAGCATCTAAGTACGAAGCCAACTTCAAGATTAGATTTCCCTGAAGGGTCGTTGCAGACGACGACGTAGATAGGTTGCAGATGTAAAGGCGGTAACGTCAAAGTCGAGCAATACTAATCACCCGAGACTTTCCGCTGCGAGAGCGGTATATTATGTACGATGGCGTTATACGGGATACAGTTTAGTGAAAAGATTTACGGCCGAATCGACATGTCAAAGGAAATTCAGGTGGTTATAGCGTCAGGGATCCACCTCTACCCATACCGAACAGAGAAGTTAAGCCTGACCACGCCGATGGTACTGCGTAAAAGTGGGAGAGTAGGTAGCCGCCGATTTTAGATAGGAAGGGGAGACGAGAAAAGATCGTCTCCCCTTTTTTTTATCATCCCCCTCTTTCTCCCCTTTGTATCATCCTCTCCCGGAGATCAAGGAGTAGATATTCTTGTCTTCTTGAAAAAGATGATTTTTTTGGAAAGTTCATGTTATTATGTTTTTTTAAGAGTATATATTGCAGCATTCTCTTTTATATATTCATCTATTAATATGTAATTTTAGATGCTCTATAGGGCTTTCTTAGTATCTTATTAAATTTGTTCAAAGCTTATTTATAAGTTGCATTTAAGTTTTTTAGTATGCTTATTTCTGGTGCAGTTTTTTTTAATTGATAGAGTTTACTATAAAGAGAAGAAGTCTGAATGTTGATATTTGGACTTCTTTATTTTTTTAGGGTTGAATAATATCCTTTCTTTTTTCTGTGAAAAGTTTTGTTTTTCAGATAAAAACCGTACCTTTGCGAGCCGATTATTATCAAAGTTTGAGAAAATTTTAGTAGATAGCTTCCGCTTCAGTGTCCGAAGAGGGGTTAGCTATGTGCATTTTAAGTAATTAACAAATAAAAATTTTAAGCAGTGGATACTTTAAGTTATAAGACCATTTCTGCAAACAAAGCAACTGTACAAAAAGAATGGGTTGTAGTAGATGCAACCGATCAGGTGTTGGGACGTTTGTCGGCTAAGGTTGCCAAATTATTGAGAGGCAAATATAAACCGAGCTATACTCCGCACGTAGATTGTGGTGACAATGTAATTATTATCAATGCGGATAAAGTTATTTTGACCGGAAATAAATGGACAGATCGTGTGTATTTGAATTTTACAGGCTATCCTGGTGGTCAGAAAAAAACTTCGCCTGCTGAATTGATTAAGAAAGGCGAAGCGAAATTATTTAATAGAGTAGTAAAAGGTATGTTGCCTAAGAATAAATTGGGAGCTCAATTGTTGAGAAACCTATATGTATATGCAGGATCGGAACATCCGCACGCAGCACAACAACCTAAAACAATTGATATAAATTCTCTTAAATAAGCAGTATGGAAGTAGTTAATGCAATAGGAAGACGAAAAGCTGCAGTTGCACGTGTATTCGTAAGCGAAGGAACAGGTGTTATCACTATCAATAAAAGAGATCTTGCCGTATATTTCCCTTCAAGTATTCTTCAGTATGTTGTAAAACAACCGTTGAACAAACTGGGTGTAGCTGAAAAATATGATATTAAAGTAAATTTGGACGGCGGAGGTTTCAAGGGACAAGCAGAAGCGTTGCGTTTGGCAATTGCCCGTGCATTGGTAAAAATTAATCCTGAAGATAAACCGGCATTGAAAGCCGAAGGATTTATGACTCGTGATCCTCGTTCTGTTGAACGTAAGAAACCGGGACAACCGAAAGCGAGAAAGAGATTCCAGTTCAGCAAACGTTAATATTTTTGCTTATTTTCTCGCGGCAAGTATTCAGCGTTTAGTATCCAAATTGCCGGGACTCTGTCTCAGAGGTTTACTCAATGGAAGATTACCCTGCAATTGAATTAGTAGAATGTAAACGAACTAAAAAAAGAAAAAATGTCTATTACAAATTTTGACCAATTATTAGAAGCCGGTGTTCACTTCGGACACTTGAAAAGAAAATGGAACCCGGCAATGGCTCCTTATATTTTTATGGAGCGCAATGGTATCCATATCATTGACCTTTATAAAACAGTTGCTAAAGTCGATGAAGCTGCTGCTGCACTGAAACAGATTGCGAAATCAGGTAAAAAGGTGCTTTTTGTAGCGACTAAAAAACAAGCTAAACAAGTAGTCGCTGATAAAGCTGCTGCTGTAAATATGCCTTACGTTATTGAACGTTGGCCTGGTGGTATGTTGACTAACTTCCCTACGATTCGTAAGGCTGTTAAGAAAATGACTACTATCGATAAAATGACTAAAGACGGGACTTTCGACAATTTGTCGAAACGTGAAAAATTGCAAGTGACTCGTCAGCGTGCTAAACTTGAAAAGACGTTGGGCAGTATTGCTGATTTGACCCGTCTTCCTTCGGCTCTTTTTGTTGTCGATGTAATGAAAGAGCATATTGCTGTGCGTGAAGCGAATCGTTTGGGTATTCCGGTATTTGCTATGGTAGATACGAATTCTGACCCTTCGAATGTCGATTTTGTTATTCCGGCAAACGATGATGCTACAAAATCTATCGAGGTTATTCTCGGTGCAGTATGTGGTGCTATTGCTGAAGGTCTTGAAGAAAGAAAAGCTGAAAAAGTAGATGTTGAAGCTGCAGAAGGCGAAGCTCCTAAAAAAGAGAGAAAAACTCGCGCTGTGAAAAAAGAAAGAACTAAAAAGGAGGATGACGAAGCATTGAATGCTAACGTTGCCGAAAAGTTCATGAAAGACGTTGAAGAATAATAAATATTTAACATTCAGTCTATAACAGAGAGTGAGTTTCGTTTTGTATCGAGACTTACTCTTTGTGTATTAAATTTAATAATCAATTAAAAGGAGAAAAATATATGGCAGTTACAATGGCAGATATTACCAAGCTTCGTAAAATGACAGGAGCAGGTATGATGGATTGCAAAAATGCATTAAATGAAGCTAACGGAGATTTTGACGGAGCAATGGAAATTATCCGTAAAAGAGGTCAGGCTATTGCCGCTAAACGTGAAGATCGTGAAGCTTCGGAAGGTTGTGTATTGGCTGCAACAAAAGGAGATTTCGCTGCGATCGTCGCTCTGAAATGTGAGACAGACTTCGTTGCTCAAAATAAAGATTTCGTTGCTTTGACTCAATCGATTTTGGATGCTGCATTGGAGAATAAACCCGCAGATCTTGAAGCTCTGAAAGCTTTGACTATAGATGGGCGTTCTATTGCAGACTTGATCGTTGACCGTAGTGGTGTTACCGGAGAAAAAATGGAACTCGGTTTCTATGAGTTTGTACAAGCTCCTTCTACAATATTTTATATTCACCCGGGAAATAAATTGGCTACTATCGTAGGGTTCAATCTTCCTGAAGTTGAATATCAAGTAGCTCGTGATGTTGCCATGCAAGTTGCGGCAATGAATCCTATTTCGGTGAGTCGTGATGAAGTTCCTGCTGATGTTGTTGCAAAGGAATTGGAAATCGCAAAGGATAAAGCTCGTCAAGAAGGCAAGAAAGAAGAAATGCTCGATAAGATTGCTCAAGGACGTATTAATAAATTCTTCCAAGAATCGACATTGCTCGAACAAGCTTTTGTAAAAGAACCGAAAGAAACTATTCAACAGTATCTTAAATCTCACAATAAGGATTTAACTGTTACGGTATTTAAACGTATCACATTGAATGCTGAATAATTTTTGAGGTGTTAATCGATATAGAGAAGCGTGTTTCTGTTTTGGGAACACGCTTTTTTCGTATATTTGGTTTGCAACAATATTTTTCGGTTTATAACGTTTTAACAATGTATATTTAATTGAAATTACGATGCAGAATATTTATGATGCCCGTCAGAAAGTAAAAATAGTGTTCCTTTTGGTTTCTATGTTACTGGTGGGTATTTTTTTGTATATATCGAATCAGTTGGTTGCAGATCTTTCTGTGGAGGAGCGTAATAAGATGGAGATCTGGGCAGAAGCGACACGAGAGGTGGCGAGTAATGATACCGATATGGATATGGGTTTGATTTTGAAGATTATTCAAAGCAATACCTCTATCCCCGTGATTGTTGCCGACGGACAAGATAGTATTCGTCAGATCTTAAACTTGAAGATTCCTGAAAAATCTCCGGATATTTATTTGAGAAAAAAGCTCGAAGAGTTTAAATCGGGATCTAATAAAATAGAAATTTATATCGATGAGCATACACGTCAATATTTATATTATGATGATTCTATTTTACTTAAGCGCCTTTCTTATTTCCCTTATATTCAACTGGCAGTTATGCTGCTTTTTATATTAATTGCTTATTTAGCGTTAATGAGTAGTAAGAAAGCGGAACAAAATAAAGTATGGGTGGGACTGTCGAAGGAAACCGCTCATCAATTAGGTACTCCTATTTCGTCTTTATTGGCATGGCTTGATCTGTTGGAGCTGAACGGTGTAGATAAGGATTTGTTAAATGATATGGGTAAAGACGTAAAGCGTTTGTCTGTTATTGCCGAGCGATTTTCGAAAATAGGATCGAAACCGGAGATGAAGTTTATGTATATAAATGAGGTACTGGTGAATGCTACAGATTATATGCGCCGACGGATTTCAAATAAAGTACAGTTAATGACGCATCTGCCGGAAGAGCCTATCGGAGGAATGTACTGTCTGCCTCTATTGGAGTGGGTTATTGAAAATTTGTGTAAGAATGCAATTGATGCGATGGATGGAGAAGGAAGTATTGATGTTTCGTTACAAGCAGATAAAGATAAATGCTATATCGATGTAAGAGATACGGGAAAAGGTATTCCTCGCAAACGATTCAAAACGGTATTCAATCCCGGATATACGACTAAAAAGAGGGGTTGGGGATTGGGATTGACTTTGGTAAAACGTATAATCGAAGAGTATCATGAAGGGCGTATATATGTTAAGGAGTCCGAGCCGGGAAAGGGAACTACTTTCAGGATAGAGCTGAAACGTTCTTGACGGTGCTCGGGTATATAAATTTTTCCTGATTAAAATATGTTTATTGTGTTGATTTTTGCAAAGATGCAATAAAAACAGGCGAAAATTTGACGGGTAAAGATTATTTTTTATACCTTTGCAGGGTTTTAACGTCTGTAATCATTGGGAAAGTTCAATTTATATAAGATACCGTTAAAAAGTCTGCCTGAAGGAACTCAAAATTATGAGTACCACTTGGATGATCAATTCTTTAAGAATATCGATGGTCCGGAAGTGCAGAGAGGATCAGTAGATGTGGTTCTGTCGGTAAAAAGGACAGGGGGAACATTCGAATTAAAATTTGCGATTAACGGGATTATTTTAATTCCTTGTGATCGATGTCTTGACAATATGGATTTTGAGGTTGCTACGAATGAACATTTGTATGTGAAGTTCGGAAGTGAATATAGTGAGGAGAATGATGACGTGGTTATCGTTCCCGAAGCCGAAGGTGAAATCAATATTGCATGGTTTTTGTATGAGTTTATAGCATTGACTATTCCGTTGAAGCATGTGCATCCGGCAGGGAAATGTAATAAGACTATGAGTATGAAATTGAAAAAACATTCTGCTCGCTCTGCCGATGATGGAGATGAAGATGATAACGGGATTTTTGATGACGAATCTGATGCGGACGATATGACAAATGAAGAAACAGACCCGAGATGGGACGAGTTGAAGAAATTAATAGATAATAATTAAAAGTAATAAGAAAATGGCACATCCTAAAAGAAAACAATCGAAGACAAGAACAGCTAAAAGAAGAACTCACGATAAGGCTGTAGCTCCTACATTGGCAGTATGTCCTAACTGCGGTGCATGGCATATTTATCATACAGTATGCGGTGAATGCGGTTACTATCGCGGTAAATTAGCTATCGAAAAAGAAGCTGCTGTTTAAATTGCCAGACGGCAATCGGCGAGCTTATAAGATCTGGCCCTAAATAGGAAGGTTTAGGGCATTTTTTTAATTTGCCTATTTACTGACTATGGATATAAAAAATGCAATAATTACAGGTGTAGCCTCTTATGTTCCGGACTATATCCTTACAAATGAAGAGTTATCTTCTATGGTGGACACCAATGACGAGTGGATTACCACCCGGGTAGGGATTAAGGAGCGTCGTATCTTGAAAGGCGAGGGACTCGGTTCTTCAGAATTGGGATATCGGGCTGTAAATGAATTATTGAAAAAGACGTCGGTTCATCCCGACGACGTAGAATTAGTAATATGCGCCACTTCTAATCCGGATTATCGTTTCCCTTCTACGGCATCGATTATTGCGGAAAAGTCTGGTTTAAAGCATTGTTTTTCGTATGATATACAGGCTGCGTGTGCCGGTTTTTTGGTAGCATTACAGGCTGGGGCGGCATATATTAAAAGCGGGTTGTATAAAAAGGTGATCGTTTTATCGGCAGAGAAGATGTCTTCTATGACGAATTATACAGATCGCTCTACTTGTCCTTTGTTCGGAGATGCTGCAGCGGCGGTAATGCTCGAACCTTCAGATGAAGCTTTAGGTGTTATTGATGCGGAATTGCATACCGATGGAATCGGTTTGCCGCATTTGATTATGAAAGCGGGCGGTTCTGCTTATCCTGCTACGCATGAGTCGATCGATAATCAAGAACATTATGTGTATCAAGAAGGACGTGCAGTATATAAGCATGCGGTATCGGATATGTTAGAGGTCTCTCAGAGTATTATGCGCAAAAACGATTTAGATCTTAATACGATAGACTGGTTTGTTCCGCATCAGGCAAATGCCCGGATTATCGAAGCTATTGCAGACCGGATGGGGATTGCCCGAGAAAAGGTGATGATGAATATTGAGAAATATGGAAATACAAGTGCAGCTTCTATACCTTTGTGTCTCTCTGAATGGGAAAGTAAGCTTAAAAAAGGAGATAACCTTGTATTGACAGCATTCGGAGCCGGATTTACTTGGGGAGCAGTTTACCTGAAATGGGCTTACGATACGAAATAATATATTCATTTTTACAATTAATAAGATACGCCGAGTAACGCTCATTCTGTTGTGCGCAGCTTAGCGTATTTTTATGTTCGGCATTTCCCTCCTAAGGCAATGTTTATTAGAGGCCTGTTTAGACGGCTTCTTAAAACCTGTTGAGAACCGTTTTATTTTACCTTAAGTAAGATGTTAAACAGATTCTAAGGAATGTTGAGTCGATTTAACCCAACATTCTTATTCCAGGGTTGTTAAGGATGAAAAACGAGGGATAGATGAGATTCTGTTGATCGTTTTTATTATATTTGTTCAAGAAACTTTAGAAATCAGAATTATGCATAAGGCCGGTTTTGTGAATATAGTGGGAAATCCTAATGTCGGGAAGTCCACATTGATGAATTCTTTGGTAGGGGAGCGAATTTCTATCATTACTTCTAAGGCCCAGACAACTCGTCATCGTATTATGGGTATTGTGAATACCGATGATATGCAAATTGTTTATTCGGACACTCCTGGAGTGTTGTCTCCGAACTACAAGTTGCAGGAGTCTATGTTGAATTTTTCCCAATCGGCTTTGGTAGATGCGGATATATTGCTGTATGTGACAGATGTAGTGGAGATGCCGACAAAGAATCAGGGTTTTCTGGATCGTGTGGCTTCTCAGTCTGTGCCAGTCTTGCTGTTGATCAATAAGGTCGATTTGTTGAAAGATCAGAAAGATCTGGAGCGTTTGGTAGAAGAATGGCACTCTTTGTTGCCGAATGCTGAGATAATACCGGTTTCTGCCCAATATAAATTTAATCTTGATTATTTACTGAAACGGATTCAGGAACTTTTGCCTCCTTCTCCTCCGTTTTTTGAGAAAGATTCTTTGACGGACAAACCTGCCCGTTTTTTTGTTACGGAGATAATCCGAGAAAAAATATTGCAGATTTATGATAAAGAGATCCCTTATGCCGTGGAGGTTGCCGTAGAGCAATTTAAGGAAGATGAAGGACATATTCATATTATGGCGATAATTTATGTCGAGAGAGATTCTCAAAAAGGTATCGTTATAGGAAAGGGAGGCAGTGTATTGAAAAAGGTCGGAACTTTGGCAAGAAAAGATATTGAGGCTTTTTTTGAAAAGAAAGTATATCTCGAATTGTACGTAAAGGTGGAGAAAGACTGGCGTAATAAAGAAAATAAATTGAAGAGTTTCGGGTATCAACTCGATTGATACGAATCTCGGACCATCCCGACGGGAAGTCGGTTAATCTAATAAAAAAATGGAGGAATTATGGGAAATATAGTGGCTATAGTCGGACGTCCTAATGTGGGGAAATCGACTCTGTTCAATCGTCTGACAAAGTCGAGAAAAGCAATTGTAAATGAAGTTGCCGGAACGACACGAGACCGACAGTACGGTAAGGTCGAATGGTGTGGGCAAGAATTTTCTATTATAGATACCGGCGGTTGGGTTGTAAATTCGGATGATATTTTTGAGGAAGAGATCAATAAGCAGGTAGCTATTGCAATAGAGGAAGCCGATGTTATTCTGTTTGTCGTAGATGCCATGCACGGAGGAACGGATTTGGATGATCATGTTGCGTCTATTTTACGGAAGACGAAAAAACCGGTAATTCTGGTTGCCAATAAAGTAGACAGCAATGAATGGCAATATGCTGCTGCAGAATTTTATTCTTTCGGATTGGGAGACCCGTATACATTGTCGGCTATCAACGGCTCTGGAACTGGTGATTTGCTTGATGATATTGTTGCTCGTTTCCCGAAAAAGGAGGAAGAAACGGTGGAGGACGATATTCCGCGTTTTGCCGTTGTGGGACGCCCTAATGCCGGAAAGTCTTCTATCATAAATGCTTTTATCGGAGAAGATCGTTATATTGTAACGGATATAGCCGGTACTACACGAGACTCGGTTTTTACTCGTTATAATAAATTCGGGTTTGATTTTTATCTGGTAGATACGGCCGGAATCCGGAAGAAAGGGAAAGTGACCGAAGATATAGAATATTATTCTGTCATACGTTCTATTCGGGCTATAGAAAGTGCCGATGTTTGCATTTTGATGATTGATGCGACACGGGGGATAGAAAGTCAGGATTTGAATATTTTTTCCCTTATTCAGAAAAATAAAAAGGGGTTGGTCGTTTGTGTAAATAAGTGGGATTTGGTAGAAGACAAATCCAATAAGGCGATAAAAGAGTTTGAGTCGGCTATTCGTGAGCGTTTTGCTCCTTTTGTTGATTTCCCGATCGTGTATGCTTCGGCTCTTACCAAGCAGAGAATATTTAAAGTTTTGGAATCTGCGGCTGAAGTTTATCAGAATCGTATGATGCGGATTCCAACAGCAAAACTCAATGAAGAAATGTTGTCTGTTATAGAGAATTATCCGCCTCCTGCGCATAAGGGGAAATATGTAAAAATAAAATATGTGACACAGTTGAAAGATACGGTTGTCCCTACTTTTATTTTTTTCTGTAATTTGCCGCAGTGGGTTAAAGAGCCTTATAAAAGATTTCTCGAAAATAAGATTCGTAGTAAATGGAATTTTAGAGGAACACCGATAAATATATTTATGCGGGAAAAATAGATATAAATAGAATGGTAACGAGAGGATAGTGGAAGCTTTTCTCTCGTTTTTGTAGTGTTTTTTTCTTATTCTGTCAGATGGTGGAATAAAATTTTCTACATTTGTCAGACCTTAAATAATTGAAGTTCATATTTGTTTTACTTAATATATATAAATACCATGTTATTAGCGATTGTTACTATCTTTATTATCGGCTATTTGGCGATAGCTCTCGAACATCCTTTGCGAATAGATAAAGCTGCTGTTGCTCTTTTATTAGGAATGTTGTTATGGGTTTTGTATGCTTTCGGAGCAGAATCTATAGTTCCGGTGGCGGATGCCGAAGAGTTAAGTCATTATCTGGCTTCTTCGACGACTCTTCAATCTTTGCCTTTAGCGCAGCAATGTCTTAATTTTATTGTCAATGTTAAGGTTATTGAGCATTTAGGGGACATATCCGAGATTTTATTTTTCTTGATCGGGGCTATGACAATTGTCGAACTGATCGATGTTCACGGCGGTTTTTCTATCATTACTAACCGTATTACGACCCGTAAGAAGCGAAAACTACTATGGATTCTCGGATTCATAACATTTTTTATGTCTGCCGTTCTTGATAATCTGACTACGGCGATTGTTATGGTTATGTTGTTGAGAAAGTTGGTCAGTGATCAGCGGGAGCGCTGGCTTTATGCCAGTATGATCGTTATTGCGGCGAATAGTGGCGGAGCGTGGTCTCCGATAGGTGATATTACGACTATTATGTTATGGGTCAAAGGAAATGTGACGACATCGGCATTGGTCAAGTTTGTTTTGCTGCCCAGTATGGTTTCTTTGATCGTACCTTTAATATTTGCTTCTCGCATGTTAGGAGGAACATTAGCTCCGGTCGATACAACGGTCAAAACTCATAGCGATTTTGTCTCTTTCGGAGAGAAACGGTTAATATTGATATTAGGTATTCTCGGGCTGATTTTTGTTCCGTTGTTTAAAGCCGTGACTTCATTACCTCCTTTTATCGGAATTTTGTTCTCTTTAAGTGTTTTGTGGATTTTTACCGAGATAATGTATAATCGTAAAATGATAGACGAAGCACATCAATGTCGTGTCCCGAAAGTCCTGAAACGAATAGATATACCGACAATTCTCTTTTTTCTGGGTATTTTGATGGCTGTTGCCGTATTGCAAGCGACCGGAATATTGACAAGTACGGCTCAATGGCTCGATATAAATGTCCATAATGTTTATGTGATTAATATATTGCTGGGTGCATTGTCTTCTATTGTAGATAATGTTCCGTTAGTTGCTGCTTCTATCGGAATGTACCCGATCGTAGATCCGACAATTCTCTTTTCTGTATCTGATCCCGCATATATGGGATATTTTGTGCAAGACGGTATTTTTTGGGAGTTTCTTTCTTATTGTGTCGGAGTAGGAGGCAGTATGCTGATTATCGGTTCGGCTGCCGGAGTTGTCGTGATGGGGCTGGAACGCATTAATTTTGTGTGGTATTTGAGGCATATTTCTCTTTTGGCATTATGCGGTTATTTGGCAGGGGCATTTACATATATGGCTGAGGTTATTTTGTTTAAAGGCGGTTTATGATATTGCCACAGCAAATGTTTTGATTAGTTCCCGGAAGAATTTCCGGGAACTTTTTTTATGGGATAAAATTTTCTGAAAAATGCTTATCATCAGGGTGTCTGTTTTTTTCGTGTTAATTTGTCTATATATAAATTGTAATTCGAATTAGTGTTTTCGGACATTTAAGCGTTTTAATAATATAGATGTTTTTGTAGGAAATTTCAGTTCCCGAGTAGGGGATAAGATATTTTGATGCGTCTTATAATAAAAAGATAGAGATAATACCATATTTATGAAACACTATTTTTATTCGGTCATACCGGTTGTCGTTTTTTTATTAGGAATAACTTCTTGCTCTATTCAGAATAAGGATATTTCGGATTATACTCAATATGTCAATCCTTTTATAGGAACCGGAGATCACGGGCATACGTTTCCGGGAGCTATTGTTCCGCACGGGATGATCCAACCCAGTCCCGATACTCGTATCTATCAATGGGATGCCTGTTCAGGTTATCATTATTCCGACAGTACGATCAATGGTTTTTCCCACACTCATTTGAGTGGTACCGGATGTGGCGATTACGGAGATGTTCTTTTGATGCCGACGGTGGGTGAGCAACAATATGAACAAGAGCCGTTGGACAGTCAGAGCAAGGCTTATGCTTCGGGTTTCTCTCACGAGAATGAGACGGCAGTTCCGGGATATTATTCTGTATTTCTCGACCGTTATGGAGTGAAAGCCGAACTTACGGCTACTAAACGTGCTGCAATTCATCGATATACTTTCCCCGAAAGTGAGAAGGCCGGATTTATATTGGATTTTGATTATAGTTTGCAGCGTCAGAAAAATGAAGAAATGCAGATCGAGGTAATCAGCGATACTGAAATAAGGGGACGTAAAAAAACGGTTTATTGGGCTTTTGACCAGTATATCAATTTTTATGCTGAATTTTCAAAGCCTTTTACGTATGAACTGGTGACGGACTCGGTAATGATACCGGGTACTGATAATAAAATACCTCAATCAAAGGTATTGTTGCACTTTGCGACATCTGAAGGAGAGAAGGTGCTTGTTAAGGTCGGTATTTCGGGTGTCGACATGGCAGGTGCTAGGAGAAATGTCGAAGTGGAGTTGCCGGATTGGGATTTTGATATGGTCAGGAAAGAGGCTTCTTCGGATTGGCAAAGATATCTTTCTAAAATAGATATTTCGACCAAAGACGAGGATCAAAAAAAGATATTCTATACGGCGTTATATCATACGGCTGTCGCTCCGAATCTGTTTGCCGATGTTGATGGTCGTTATTTGGGTATGGACTTACGAATACACCAGACCTCTGCCGATCGTCCGGTTTATACCGTATTTTCTTTATGGGATACTTTTCGGGCATTGCATCCTTTAATGACGATAATAGATCCGGGGTTGAACAACCAGTTTATCCGTTCGTTAATTCGTAAGCATGAAGAGGGCGGAATTTTTCCGATGTGGGATTTAGCTTCTAATTATACCGGGACAATGATCGGATACCATGCTGTTCCTGTAATTGTGGATGCTTATATGAAAGGTCAACGCGACTTCGATGTCGAAACAGCCTATCAGGCATGTTTAAGGACTGCACAATATGATACGGCCGGGATTCATTGCCCGCCTCTTGTTTTACCGCATCTGATGCCTAAATCTAAATATTATAAGAATACTTTAGGGTATATCCCGTGCGATTTTGAAAACGAATCGGTGGCAAAGGCTTTGGAATATGCTTATAACGATTGGTGTATTTCGCAATTTGCTAATGAGATGAATGATACGTTGAACCATGTTCGATATGGTCTTTTAGGTAAAGCTTATGAAAAGTATTTCGATAAAAGCACACGATTTATGAGAGGTGTGGACTCCAAAGGCAAATGGCGTACACCGTTTAATCCTCGTTCTTCAAATCATCGGAATGATGATTATTGCGAAGGTACGGCATGGCAGTGGACATGGTTTGTTCCTCATGATATAGAGGGGTTGGTCGCTTTGATGGGAGGAAAAGAAGCTTTCTCCGAGAAGCTGGATTCTTTGTTTACCGTTAGTTCTAAATTAGAGGGAGAATCAGTTTCTTCCGATATATCGGGTCTGATAGGTCAGTATGCACATGGAAATGAACCGAGTCATCATATTCTGCACATGTATAATTATATCGACCAGCCGTGGAAAACTCAGGCATTGGTAGATAGTGTGTTGCATAGTCAATATTTTAATGCTCCTGCCGGAATTTCCGGGAATGAAGATTGCGGACAGATGTCGGCGTGGTATATCTTGAATAGTATGGGATTTTATCAGGTTTGTCCGGGTAAACCGGTCTATTCGATAGGCCGTCCTTTATTCGATGAAACGACGATAAATCTTTCGGATGGGAAAACGTTTACGATACGGACTAATAATAATTCTTCCGAGAATAAATATATTCAGGCTGCAAGATTGAACGGAAATCCTTTGACAGAGCCGTTCTTTACTCATGAGGATATTGTTGCAGGCGGTATTTTAGAGATTGATATGGGGAGTACTCCTTCAAAATGGGGCATAAACAGTAATAGATAAAAGTGATAATATTATACTATGAAGAGAAAAATAGGAATAGCCGGATTATTAATATTATTAACAACGGTTTCTTTACAAGCACGGGAGTTTGTAGATTATGTCAATCCGTTGATGGGAACCGAGTCGACTTTTGAATTCTCACATGGAAATACCTATCCGGCAGTAGCAGTGCCTTGGGGTGTAAATTTTTGGACTCCGCAAACCGGAGAAAATCGTAGTGGTTGGATATATGCTTATACCGATGAGGAGATCAGAGGATTCCGTCAGACACACCAGCCCAGCCCATGGATAAATGATTACGGAACATTTTCGGTAATGCCTGTTTCAGGAGACTTAAAAGTTTCTTATAAAGATAGGGGAGCCCGCTTCTCTCATAAAAACGAGATCGCCCGTCCCGATTATTATAAAGTCCAATTTGATAACGGAACTGTGACCGAACTGTCAGCTTCCCGTACCGGAGCTGTTTTGGATATAGCGTTTACTCCGGGAAAAGAGCAATATTTTATTGTAGATGCTTATCATGGAGGTTGCCGTTTGGCTATCGACAAGCAAAATCGTAGGGTAACGGGTTATACTAAAAATAATTGTGGAGGTGTTCCTTCTAATTTTGCCAATTATTTCGTGTTGGAGTTCAGCCATCCTATAAAGGATCAGGGGATACAAATTAATGATGACTTATTTCCGGGAAAGCTTGTCGGTGAGCATGACCGGGTTTGTGCATATCTTCAGTTCGATGTCCCTGAAGGTGAAAAGCTGACTGTCCGAGTGGCTTCTTCGTTTATAGGAGAAGAACAAGCGTGGCTGAATTTTGACAGGGAGGTGAAAAATAAAACGGTCGCTGATTTAAAGATCGAATCTGCAAAACTGTGGAACAGTATGATGGGGCGTATCGTAGCCGAAGGGGGTAATGAGGAACAGATGAAAACTTTTTATTCTTGCTTGTATAGGGTTCTTTTATTTCCCCGGGAATTTTATGAATTCGATAAGTCTGGAAAACCGGTATATTATAGTCCCTATGATGGAAAAATTCATGCCGGATATATGTACACGGATAATGGTTTCTGGGATACATTCCGTGCTGTGCATCCTTTGTTTACGTTAGTCTATCCGGAAGTTTCGGAGCGTATTATGCAGGCTTTAGTCAACAGTTATGAAGAAAGCGGATTTTTGCCGGAATGGGCGAGTCCGGGACATCGGGGCTGTATGATCGGAAATAATTCTCTATCGCTTATCACGGATGCGTGGATGAAGGGAATACGCAGTTTCGATGCAAAAAAGGCTTTAGAGGCTATGGTGCACCAGACTCAGGCACAAGGTCGGGAGGCTTCTGTCGGACGAAATGGATTTGAAGAGTATGACAAGCTCGGGTATGTACCGTATCCCGATTATGTCGAAGCTACTGCCAAGACATTGGAATATGCCTATAGCGACTGGTGTTTGAGCCGTTTTGCCGTGTCTATAGGAAATGTATCGATAGCCGAAGCGTATGAGAAAAAGTCTCAGAATTATAAGAATTTGTTTGATCCTTCATGCGGTTTTATGCGTGCGAAAAATAAAGACGGGGAATGGATCGAGCCTTTTCGAGCTATAGAGTGGGGAGGTCCTTTTACCGAAGGTTCATCATGGCATTATACGTGGAGTGTTATGCATGATATTCAGGGGCTTGCTCAATTGATGGGCGGTCATGAACAGATGGGAGCGAAGCTGGATTCGATGTTTAATGCTCCTGCAGATTATAATGTGGGAACGTATGGTTTTGTAATTCACGAGATAGCCGAAATGGTTGCATTGGATATGGGACAGTATGCTCATGGTAACCAGCCGGTACAGCATGCCATTTACTTATATAATTATATCGGTCAGCCGTGGAAAGCTCAATACCATGTACGGGAAGTATTGAACCGATTATATAATTCAGGCCCGAAAGGTTATTGCGGAGATGAAGATAACGGCCAGACTTCAGCATGGTATGTTTGCAGTGCGATGGGCTTTTATCCGGTATGTCCGGGGCAACCCGAATATGTTTTAGGAGCTCCTCTTTTTCAAAAGGTAACATTGAATTTGCCGAATAACAAAGTGTTTGTGATTGATGCTCGTAATAATAACGATAAGAATTTATATATCGATTCTGCAAAATTGAACGGTAAAAAGTTTACTCGGAACTATTTAACGCATGACGAAATCTCTTCAGGTGGAGAATTGTCCTTGAAGATGAATGCTAAACCGAATATGAAGCGAGGGGTTCGACCGGAAGATTTTCCTTATTCTTATTCGGTATATAAACCGTAATAAATTATTGATTCGGCATTGTCATAATTCCGAATTTTAAAACTTGAAATATAATGTCTGATAACAAATCTATCAATCCGATCTGTTGGGTGCCGACAGTCTATTTTGCAATGGGACTTCCATTTGTCGCTTTGTCGATGGTGTCTGTACTTATGTTTTCGGATATGGGTGTGTCTAATGCCCAAATTGCTTTCTGGACGTCTTTGATTATGCTCCCTTGGACATTGAAACCTTTGTGGAGTCCTTTTCTGGAGATGTTTAAAACAAAAAAATATTTTGTCGTTGCTACCCAAATGGTGACGGGGGTGGCTTTCGGTTTGGTCGCACTGTCATTGCCGCTACCTGATTTTTTCTGTTATGCAATAGCATTTATGGGTGTGATTGCTTTTAGCGGTGCAACGCATGACATTGCCGGAGACGGAGTATATCTTACCGAGCTGAATGCTACGATGCAGGCTAAGTATATAGGTTGGCAAGGGGCATTTTATAATCTGGCGAAAATCTTGACAAATGGAGGTCTTGTGTATTTGGCCGGTTCATTAAAGGACAGTATCGGCATAGTACATGCCTGGATGGTGATTATGGGCATTTGTGCGGCTATAATGGTTGTCTTGTCTTTATATCATGTCCGAATGTTACCTTCCGGGGGTGCGGCGTCAGGCGATGTTCGAACGGTAAAAGATGCTATGCATATGTTGTGGGAAGTGATCCGTACCTTTTTTCAGAAGAAGTATATAGTCTGGTATATTTGTTTCATTATTTTATATCGTTTTGCCGAAGGTTATGTTATGAAAATCGTTCCTCTTTTTCTTAAAGCCGGAATCGATCAGGGAGGATTGGGGCTTCCTGTTCAGGAAATAGGTATTATCTATGGAACTTTCGGAGCTGCTGCTTTCGTGTTGGGATCTATTTTGGCGGGATATTATATTTCTGCTTTCGGCTTGAGAAAGACATTGTTTTCTCTTTGTTGCGTATTTAATATCCCGTTTGTCGTGTATCTGTTGTTGGCAATATATCAGCCTTCTAATGTGTGGGTTATCGGTTCTGCGATCGTGTTTGAATATTTTGGGTACGGTTTCGGTTTTGTCGGTCTGACCTTATTTATGATGCAGCAGGTTGCTCCCGGAAAACATCAAATGGCACATTATGCTTTTGCTTCCGGAATTATGAATCTTGGTGTAATGATTCCGGGAATGATGAGCGGATATTTAAGTGATTGGTTAGGATACCGGAATTTTTTTATTTGGGTACTTGTCGCTACAATCCCGGCTTTTCTGGTGACTTGGTTTGTCCCGTTTACTTATAATAATGATAAGAAGGAGACGACAGACCGAATAAATGCATGAATTTGGGAAAAATAAATTAACAATAAAAATTTCAGATAGAGATGGAAAAAATTTTTAATATGCCGTGGGAAGATCGTCCCGAAGGTTGTACCGATGTTATGTGGCGTTACTCTAAAAATCCGGTTATAGGACGTTATCAGATTCCTTCGTCGAACAGTATTTTCAATAGTGCCGTCGTTCCCTTTGGAGACGGTTTTGCCGGAGTATTCCGCTGCGACAATAAAGCGGTGCAAATGAATATTTTTGCCGGTTTCAGCAAAGATGGCATTCACTGGGATATTAATCATGAACCTATTCGGTTTAAAGCCGGAAATACGAATATGATCGAATCGGAATATAAGTATGATCCGCGCGTTACATGGATCGAAGACCGTTATTGGATTACGTGGTGTAACGGTTATCACGGACCTACGATCGGAATTGCATATACGTTCGACTTTAAAGAATTTTTTCAATGTGAGAATGCCTTTTTGCCATTTAACCGTAATGGAGTATTGTTTCCTCAAAAGATTAATGGTAAATATGCCATGTTGAGCCGTCCGAGCGATAACGGACACACACCGTTCGGGGATATATATATGAGTTATAGTCCGGATATGAAATATTGGGGAGAACATCGTTGCGTCATGAAAGTTACTCCATTCCCCGAGAGTGCATGGCAATGTACGAAAATCGGTGCAGGATCAGTTCCTTTCCTTACTGACGAGGGATGGTTGATGTTTTATCACGGCGTAATCACGACATGCAACGGTTTTCGCTATTCTATGGGAGCGGTTATTCTTGACAAGGAAAACCCTGAAAAAGTATTGTATCGTACACGGGATTATCTTCTTGCTCCGGCTGTTTCTTATGAATTGCAGGGCGACGTTCCTAATGTCGTGTTCCCATGTGCAGCTTTGCAGGACGGAGAACGGGTTGCCGTATATTATGGTGCTGCAGATACGGTTGTCGCTATGGCTTTCGGTTATATTTCGGAAATTGTCGAGTTTACAAAAAAGCATTCATATCTTTAAATAATAGAGAGTATGTATAAGACATCACGATATACCTTCCCTATGAAAAAATGTTTTTGTGTAGTATGTGTAGTGTTGATGCTCCTGAGCGCGTCGTGGTTACGGGCTCAGGAGCCTATTGATTTCGTTAATCCGTTTATCGGAACAACGAATTTTGGGACGACCAATCCCGGAGCAGTTTGTCCGAACGGGTTGATGTCGGTCGTTCCGTTTAATGTGATGGGATCGGAAACGAATAAGTATGATAAAGATGCCCGTTGGTGGTCAACACCTTATGAATATTACAACAAATTTTTTACGGGATTTTCGCATGTGAACCTTAGCGGCGTAGGGTGTCCCGAATTAGGAAGTCTTTTGTTGATGCCTACCTGCGGAGAGTTGAATGTCGATTATAAAGAGTATGGCAGTGCTTATCGTGATGAGGCTGCGTCTCCGGGTTATTATACTAATATCTTGACAAAATATAACATTAAGACAGAAGTTTCGGCAACTCCTCGTACCTCTATTGCCCGTTTTACTTTTCCGGCAGGGAAAAGTCATATTTTAATGAATCTGGGAGAAGGACTTACCAATGAAAGCGGAGCGACTCTCAGGCGTGTAAATGACCGGGAAATAGAAGGTTCTAAGTTATTGGGAACGTTTTGTTATAATCCTCAAGCGGTATTCCCTATTTACTTTGTTATGCGGGTCAGTAAAAGTCCGGCACAGACCGGTTATTGGAAAAAACAACGTCCGATGGCCGGAGTAGAAGCCGAATGGGATAAGGATAACGGAAAGTACAAATTATACACACGTTATGGAAAAGAGATGTCGGGAGATGATGTCGGTGCATTTTTTACATTTGATACACAATCCGGAGAACAAATAGAGGTTCAGATAGGAGTATCATTCGTAAGCATTGCTAATGCTCGGGAGAATTTGGACAAAGAACAGTCGGGTTTTAACTTTGAGAAGGTAAAAGCCGATGCCCGAAAGCAATGGAACGAAGAACTTTCGAAAATAGAGGTAGAGGGCGGCACTCATGATGATAAAGTCGTTTTTTATACGGCATTATACCATATTTTGATCCATCCTAATATTCTGCAAGATGTCAACGGGCAATATCCGGTAATGGAGAGCGACCAGATAAAAACGGCAAAGGGCGATCGTTATACGGTGTTTTCGTTATGGGATACTTATCGGAATGTCCACCAGTTTCTTTCTCTTGTATATCCTGAGAAACAAATGGCAATGGTCAATACGATGATAGACATGTATAAAGAACACGGCTGGTTACCGAAATGGGAACTTTATGGACGGGAGACACTGACGATGGAAGGTGATCCTTCTATTCCTGTGATAACAGATACATGGTTGCGGGGATTGAGGGATTTCGATATAGATACGGCTTATGAGGCGATGATAAAGTCTGCTACTACTCCGGGAAAAGATAATCTGATGCGTCCGGATAATGACGACTATTTGGGGAAAGGGTATGTTCCGTTAAGAGAACAGTATGATAATTCCGTGTCTCATGCTTTGGAGTATTATATTGCTGATTTTGCCCTTTCTCAGCTTGCCGAGTCTCTCGGAAAGAAAGATGATGCCCGGTTGTTCCATGACCGTTCTTTAGGGTATAAAAATTATTATTGTAAGGAATTCGGTACATTGCGCCCTATTCTTCCGGATGGAAGTTTTTATTCTCCGTTTAATCCGCGTCAAGGAGAGAACTTCGAACCTAATCCCGGTTTTCATGAAGGTAGCGCTTGGAATTATACATTTTATGTTCCGCATGATATACCCGGATTGACAAAGCTTATGGGGGGCAAAAAGCCTTTTATCGATAAACTTCAGAGTGTTTTTGATGAAGGATTGTATGATCCGGCTAATGAACCAGACATTGCTTATCCGTATTTGTTCAGCCAATTTAAAGGAGAAGAATGGCGGACACAAAAAGAAGTGAACCGTTTGCTGAAAAAGTATTTTAAAAATCAACCGGATGGTATTCCGGGAAATGACGATACCGGTACAATGTCTGCTTGGGCGGTTTTCAGTATGATGGGTTTTTATCCCGATTGTCCCGGCTTGCCTCGTTATACTCTTACCTCTCCGTTATTCGATCGGATAACAATTCATCTCGATCCTAAATATTATAAACAGAAAGAGATTATTATAGAAACGGAAAGACCTTCTTCTGATGCTATTTTTATAGATCGGGTAGATCAGAACGATAAAAAAATCAAAGGCTATTTCATTACCCATGACGAGTTAACGCAAAATGGGCCGATTAAATTTGTTTTGAAAAAGTAAAAACTGTTTTTATTTCTACAATTGGTAAATGTTGATTAATTCCCTGTTCTTGTTTGGTTGAGATTACTGGCAAGAACAGGATTTTTCTGTTATTTCGATATTTGTTTTAGTCTGAATAATCGTACGTCTATTTGGATTGTATTTATACCGAGAAGATAAATTGAGATATAATTAATTAAGTGATTGATGTGTATTTTTTTAAGAAGAAAAATAATTGAAAGAAAAAATAAATTACTTTTGTACAAATAGACCATATGGTTATTGGGGCTGTAGTATCCTTGAATCGCGATAATAAAATCTCCATAGTTTGATCGGGAAAAGGCATATTGTTAGGCTTATAGTGTGGAAATATTCAAAAATATGGTATCCGAGAATGAATTGAATGATATTCTATTGCTGAATCTATTAAAAGCCGATGATGAGAAAGCTTTCAAATATATATTTGACCGTTATTTCTCGCCATTGTGTCGTTTTATGTATCTATATGTAAAGAATCAGCAAGAAGTGGAAGAAATGGCTCTGGATATATTTACTTATGTTTGGGAAAACCGAGCTACTTTAGAGATCAAATTGACATTTAAAGCTTATTTGTTTCAAGCTGCACGAAATAAATGTCTGAATAATATTCGGGATCGTAAAAATACTTGTTCCATAGAAGAAAGCGGGTATGATGCTTATTTAGAGGACACGAGTGTTGAGGTTAATGAACTGAATCGTATTATTGAGGAGGCGGTTTTGAGTTTGCCGGAGAAATGTGGAGAAGTTTTTCGGAAAAGTCGGGAGGAATATTTGTCAAATTCGGAAATTGCCAAAGAAATGCAGATTTCGGTAAAAACTGTCGAGGCACAGATAACCAAGGCTTTGAAGATGATAAGGAAATACCTTGGTGAAACATATTCTTATATATGGTAAAAAATTAAAGTTTCGATAAGGGTTTGAGTTATCTGATGTGTTATTTTAATAAGGCGGTGTTTATGCAGAAAATATTAAATGCGTAAATGGTAAAGAATTTAAGAATGAAAGTAGATATAATTCCCTGGTATTTAATTATTAAACATCTGAAGCGGGAAACTTCGGATGAGGAAGAAAAGCTATTTGCAATTTGGTTGAAAGAGGATAAGAACCGAGAGATATTCAGTTCGTTGCAAAAAATGTGGCAAGAGATTGTAGCAGAAGTTTCGGATTATAATCCTGATACGCAATATTATTGGACAAAAATGAAGGAACGGATGCAGCAAAATACTGAAAGTTCTAAACGTTTTTCTTTCCGCTCTCATTGGCGTATATTTGTTGTTGCAGCATCGATCTTGCTTGTTTTGACATTCTCGACAACACTTTTTTTATGGAAAGTCAAAATTGTCGATAAACCTTGTTTAGCACAGACATATTCGACTATAAGCGGAAAATCAAAAGTTATTCTTCCGGATGGGACGGAGGTATGGTTACATAACAATACTACGTTGTCCTATAATAATGATTTCGGAGAGAAAGAACGTCGAGTTTCATTAGATGGGGAGGCGTTTTTCTCTGTAACGAAAAATGCCGATAAACCTTTTATTGTGAATGCCGATCAATTAAATGTTCAGGTCTATGGGACACGGTTTAATGTAGAATGTTTTTCCGGAAAAGAAAACATATTGGTCAGTTTATTGGAAGGATCGGTTGCTTTATATACCGATGAAGACCGGAAAACATTCTTGAAACCTGACCAGACGGGAATTTACAATAAAAAGCTTTCATCTCTGAGTGTCGAGAAAGACGATGTCGCTTATACGGCATCTTGGGCGACCGAAACCGTGAGATTCGAAGGGGAGTCTCTTGCTCAGGTTTGTAAATATTTGTCGAGATGGTATAATGTTGAGATAGAGGTCGATCCGCAGGTTAGTGACCATTATGCCTATACGTTTACCGTACGTGAAGAACCTCTGGAAGAAATACTGCGTTTGATTTCGAAAACAAATCCTGTTTCATATTCTTTTGATGGGAAAAGGCGGATATTTATTTATTCGGTTGGAGAGAGTCATCGTTGAATATTTTTATCTACAGATAATCATTTATTAAACTAATACATAATATTATTTTAATTCATTTTAAAATAGATTCTTAGCCAGATGTCATAATTATAATACCGTTGCAATTGGTTTATCTCTTGATTGGTGTTGGGAAGAAAATAACGGTATTTATTTGTTTTAGCTTTTATATAAGAATATAGCTATTTTTAAGTTAATTTATATATTCTATTTTTTTGGTTTATTTAAGTTATCTTAAATCTAAGAGTTCCTATATATTCTTTATTATAATTATAATTTAATTTGCTTCGGTTGGGGGCAGAAGCATTAAAAATCAAACACTTATGAGAACACAAATTTTATTGAAAATGAAGCTGATAAGTTTTTGCTTGTTGGTTTTGAATTTTACTTCTTGGGCTTCAGAGCCTGTAGTTATTGAAGTGCAGACTGCCGGGAGTTTATCTTCTCTTATAGAGGAAAGCCAGAAAAATCAGATCACCGACCTTACTGTTACCGGAAATCTGGATGGGACGGATATTCGTTTTATTCGTGAGATGGCGGGTAGAGATTCAGACGGAAAAGAAACTGAAGGAATATTGGCGACATTAAATTTGGCAGGTGCGACAATAGTTTCAGGGGGTGACTATTATTATAAAGAATACTTTGAATATAAGACATCGGACAATGAGATAGGAGAAAATATGTTTATTAATTGCAATCTTTCTTCTATTGTGATGCCGGATAATATTACCGTGATCGGTACGGGAGCTTTTAAGGGGTGTGTCAACTTGGTTTCAGTTTCGATACCGGAGAAAGTAACGAATATAAAATCGAGTGCTTTTGAAGGGTGTTCTCAATTAGAGTCAGTTGTTTTCCCTCAGAATATTACGGAGCTGGGTGGCCTGTCGTTTAAGGGATGTAAGGCTCTTAAGACATTTACTTTTCCTAAAGTGACATCTCTTGCGGATGAAATTCTTAGCGGTTGTGATGCTCTTGTTTCGGTAACGATACCGGAAACTGTAACGGCCGTAGGCTCTTTGGTCTTTGCCGGATGCATGAAATTGGCAGAGATACATGTTGCCGCATCTTTGCCTCCTGATATTGGATGGAGTTGGCAACCCTTTCAAAATGTAGATAAGAATACTTGTAAATTATTTATTCCGGCCGGCTCTCTTGCTTCTTATAATTCTGCAAAGGAGTGGGGGGATTTTACCAATAAAATAGAAGAAGCCGGAGAAATAGAACCTAAGATTGTGGAAGTTGCAGAAGCCGGAACATTATCGACTTTTATTTCTGTGGACGAAAAAAATGTGATAAAAGACTTGACGGTGATCGGAGATTTGAACGGGACGGATATTCGCTTCATTCGAGAAATGGCAGGTCGGACTTATGATGATAAGGAGTGTGCCGGTAGTTTGGAAATTTTGGATTTGTCGCAAGCTAATATTGTAGAGGGTGGTGAACCGTATTTTTATATGTACAGTGAGTTTCGCACTAAAAATGATGAGTTTTCGGTTTATTTTTTCAAGGGGTGTAAACTGAAAACGATAGAGTTTCCTCAGAGTCTGAAAGTTATTGGAAATGCCGCATTTTCTGAATGCTATAATTTATCCGGGAAAATTATTATTCCGGAAGGGGTTACTACCGTAGGAGTTTCTTCTTTTGAAGCAACAGCAATAGAATCTGTCGAACTACCGTCTTCGTTGGTTACCGTTACGGATGGTTCTATGATTATAGATGCAATCGGAGCTCATGCTTTTGAAAATTGTCGTTCTTTAAGAGAAATAAATATTCCTGAAAGTGTAACGACAATACAGGCTTCAGTGTTTAGCGGTTGTACCAGCCTTACGACAATAACATTGCCTAAAGGGATTATCTCAGTGCTCGGGAATGCTTTTCAAGACTGTACCGGATTAAAAGAAATACGGGTTCATGCTTCTATACCGCCTAAAGCATACTATCAGGCCTTTTATAGAGTAGATACAGAAACTTGTAAACTTATGGTTCCGGAAGGAACAAGAGATGCTTATAAAAAAGCTGATGAATGGAAAGAGTTTGATATCCAAGAAGATGCTACTTTGGGTATCGAAGAGGATGAAATAAATAATGATAGTGTAAAAGTATATGCTGTTCAGAATGGTGTTGTTATAGAGTCGTCAGGATCGATTCCGGTAAATATTTACTCAATCTCTGGAGATCTTCTATATGAAAGATTATCTGATAATAAATCGTATATTGAATTGGAGCAAGGTCTGTATATTGTAAAGGCCGGAGATGTAACTACTAAAGTCGTGATAAAATAAGCATTTGGTTAATGTAAATAACGGAATCCGGCCGATATTATATACCGGTCGGATTCTTTCTATATTTATTATAATTCTATTGTTTTGGTGTATGTTTCTCCGAATCGATTGATGACTTCGATTTTAATTTCTTTTGCTGTAGAGGAAGGTTTTGCCCGGAATAGATGGTCCGTTCTATAAACTTTTACTCTGCCGGAATCGATGAAATCCTGATCGATATCCGAGAATTGTTCCATTGATCCTTTCAAAATACCGTCTTCATACCAATTTATTTTATAGGTATTATCCCAGTCCCAAACGTTTGCGACGATATATTCCGTTTGAGAGGAAAATTCTCCGGGTTTATATATTTTGAATTGATAACTCAAATCGTGACCTGTCGGCTTAAAGTGCCAGCGAATATTATCTCCATCTACATCGACGATCATATATCCGTTCGGAGTACCGCAGCGACTGCTATTCCCTTGCCAATGGAATCCGCATACCGCTCCTACATTGTGTTCATAAATATTATTTGCCAAGATCTCATTTTTATGAAAGTGGGTGTGTCCCGAGAAAATATGTACGTTGAACTTTTGGAGTATAGATAAAACGCTTTTTGCATTGGATTGACTGTCTTTGAGCATATTAAATAGAGGAACATGCACATTTAAAAATACTGTACTTCCGGGTTTTACATAGCTCAAATCTTTTTTTAGCCATTCCAGTTGTTCTTTTAAGAAACGAGTATTGTATTTTTTATTTCCCAAGTAATCGATATCTTTCATGCAAATGATATGAATATCTCCTATATTCAGAGAATAGTCTGTCGGTCCGAAAAAAGATTCGTATTCATGCTCTGCATATTTCTTCTTGTTTCCTGTATGGCTGAATGCCGCAAATTTTTGATCGAAGTCATGGTTGCCTATAACATGCATTATAGGGATATTCCATGAAGCGACAGCACTGGTGTATAATGGGTATAGGTGTAGAGCATCACTGACGATGTCTCCTTCAACAAACCCATAAACATCTCCTTGTTTGGTATTTAAGAATTTTTTTACATCGGGGACAGTTTCTGTAAAGAAACGGACAAAGTGAAAATCGTTCTTAGGCTGAGGGTCTGAAAAAACGAGATAGGTAAACTTTTTTTCGATCCGTTCTCTTTTCTTTAATGTAAAATTATACGAGTCTGAACTTTTTTCTTTTTTTATCGGTTTATAAAATTCTATAAGGTTCAGTTCGTTAACCGGAATATAATAGTCGGCCGGAACTGAAATGCTGATATGGCGGCATTTTTCTATATCGGTAGGCAATGAATACGTTCCGTTTTGGTTGGTAACTGTAAAATTTATGCCATTATTGACTACTACACCGGGTATAGGACGGTTTTGTGTATCTACGACTTTCCCGTTTATAGGTGTTTGGGCTTGGGAGGCTTGGTTCACAGTCCAAAAACCGAATATCCCGAGCCAAAGCAATACTAATTTTAATTTTTTCATTTTCTGATTGATTTGTTTTGCGATGAAATAACCAATATTTTATTATGCTTTAACAAGTTCTATTTGTTTAAAGATGTTTATTAAGAGAGATGTTTCCTTTGTAGAGGACAGTTCTTCTTCTAATGCTTTTGTGTCGGGCTCGTATATGATTGTGTTGGCACAATCCAGTATATAACATAATAGTTTTGAGGCTTTTTCTTTTGTCATTTTCCCCTTTTTTACTGATTTTATTACATACTTGTTTATTTTCGTTACAGCGTGATAAACTGCCGGTTTGGCAAATTCTACGGTCGTATTGGAAAAACCGATGTTTTGGTCATATACACGAGTATAGTTTGTCTGGAAAGCACTCCATTTAGAAGCACAAGGTTCTCCCAGATAATGGGGAATATTGAATGTGCTTTTATTTTCACTCTCATATATCAGAAAAGTGTATTTCTTTTTGGAAGTTTCTTTTTTCTCAGAATCTATATTTTCTACATTTCTTTTTGAAATGATCTCATTTGCTGTTTTATTGAGACAAAAGCAAGGAAAGGTTAGCCCCCAGAGACAAATTATAATTATTGTTTTCATAATCTATTGGATAAAGTTTCTATTGTTGCCAAATAAGTTTTATCGTAAAATTATCACCACCCATATTTTCTTTGGCTTTCTGATAATTTTTTAAATTGGTCCGTTGTAAAATTGCCGGATATTTGAGACGGTGCGCTATTTCTTGATTTTCGGGGATTCCGTCACCTTTGGGAATATGGGGAAGCCCGGTACGATTGTATTCAAACCACTGTTGATAGTCACAGAAACAGAGGGCAAAGTATTTTTGAGTCATAATTCTTTCTAATGTTCCATTATACGCAGTTTCCGGGTTATCGAAATAATCTTCTTGCATTACTCCTCCCCATTGCTCGATAGATGCTTTTACTCCATTTTCATAAGCCATCCGGGGATCTTCACTGATAATCCCTTTTTGGGCTAATTCAGCTTTGATAAAGGATAATTCTGCATACGACATCAAGACTAGTTTCATAGGGGCGGTCGCTAACGTTTTGGGAGGAGCTGAGGCTTTCCCGCTTGGCTGTACAGCAAAACCTGCTGGCCATCCGATATAATCATCTCCTTGTTTTGTCGCGAATACCGGAAGTCTCGGATCGTTCCAAGTTTTTAACGTATTAATAACAAATTCGGAACATGCCCGATAACTGGCTATATTATTAGGTCTGTCCAAAGGCCCTTCTTGAGGATATATTCCGGATATATTGACCCATGCCGCATCATCGTTCGATTCGAAAACAGGGTAGGAATTCGGATCGTTTGTTATTTTTTGTATCTCGGTTTCTGCATCGAATTCCGGAGCATTCAGCAGTTTTAATAAAATCCGCAACCGCAATGAATTTCCGAATTTTTTCCATTTCAAGATACCTGTCCCGTCAGTCGTCATATAGAGTAAATCTCCCGATGTATTGTATCTTAGATTGTCGGATGTGTCGAATAATGAATTGGCTTCTTCCAATTCTTGTAAAATCTGTTTATATATATCCGTTTGTTTATCGAAAGCGGGATAATAAATCTGTTCATCGCCACGGCAGGCTTCGATATACGGGACATCGCCAAAAGTCGAAACCAGAATATCGAACATATAGCATTGCAACACTTTCGATACCGCTTGATAGTTCGGCTCATTTAATGTTACAGCCTCTTTTTCCATGGCTTTAGCATTTGCCAGCCATTGATAGTAGGTGCTCCACGTATTATCTCCTTCACTGTCGGAGACATACCACCATCCCAGACCGTTCGTTCCCCGATAGTCGATGACATTTCCCATCAATTCATAAGTATAGTCGTTGAACCGTTTCCACCCGAAAATAGATATATTGTATAGTATCGGGTCTAAGAAAGAGCCCGGATTGGCTTCATTGAGTCGGGTAGGGTCTGCATTCAATTCGTCAAACGGCGTGCATCCCGATAGCAGACAGCCGACAATAGTCCCTCTTAATAAAATGTTTTTAATGCTTTTTTTCATATAGATATTTTTTGATCAATTAAAAACTCACATTTAAATTCACGCCGAAAGAACGAGCCGAAGGTAATGAGCCGGCTTCGATTCCGACAACGATATTACCTCCATCCAATGCCGCCGTTTCAGGATCAAAAACCGGATAATCCGTAAAGCAGAAGAGGTTTCTTCCGTATAAAGCAATAGAAGCTTGGCTTAAAGGAGTTTTGCGGAGTAATTTTTTATCGAATTCGTATTCTATACGTATTTCCCGTATTTTTAAGAACGACGCATCGAATAAATTTGCTTCTACGTTTTGATCATAATATTCTTTGTAGTAAACTTGAGCTGTGACGAGTTTTGTGTTCGGGCTATAAGAGCCATCTGCGTTTTCTACGACTCCCGGGGCAACAACATATAATCCTCCTATCGGGGATAATCCTGCATCAGCTATGCGGGGATCGTCTCCTGCAATATAAAGGGGAGTTCCCGGTAACCGGCCGTTTAGTGTAGCCTTAATTTTTCCTTGAATACCCAATCTCATATTGGTTGCGGAGAATATTTTTCCGCCGTATTGTCCGTCAATGAGTATGCCTAATGTGAAGTTTTTATATTTAAACTCATTGTACCACCCGGCTTTCCATGCAGGATAAGCACTCCCGGCATATTCTATTTCATCGGTCAATACCGGTAATCCCGATTCGTCTATGATCATTTGTCCGTCTTCTGTCCGTTTAAATTTATATCCCCAAATATCTCCGACCGTGCCGCCGACTCTACCTATGATAGAAGCAGGACCGATTTTACTGATCAACTGGTTTTCATCGGCAGTTTCCGATAGAGACAGTATCTTATTTTTGTTTTTTGACCAGTTGAATCGGGTTGTCCATCTGAAATCATTTGTTATTACCGGCATGGCGTTTAATTCTATTTCATACCCCATATTCTGCACTTCCCCTGAATTGATGGTTGCTTTGGAATATCCGGTTGTGGGATCCATCGGAGCATCCAGAATTTGATTTTTTGTTCTATTGAGATAATATGAGAAATCTATACCTAAACGGTTATTGAAAGTCCTGAAATCCATTCCTACTTCGTAGTTGGTTGAAATTTCAGGTTTGAAGTCAGCGTTAAATAGTGTCGATGGCAATTTTACAGAACCTGCGAAATTGGTCGTTTCGTAATATTGCGAAGTTTTATATGGGTCGGTATCGTTCCCGACTTGGGCCCATGATGCCCGTAGTTTGAGCAGATTGATTTTATCCGGCATCATTATCCATTCATTCAACAGTGTGCTTACCGAGACAGAAGGATAAAAGAACGAATTATTTTTTTTCGGTAAAGTAGAAGACCAGTCATTGCGTCCAGTTATATCCAAAAATAATTTATTTTTATATGCTAAGTTTGCAGTAAAGTAAATGCTGTTTACACGTTTGTTAAGAATTTTCTGATCCCATTCGATAGAAGATATCGCATTTGCCAGTTTATAAACTCCGGGAGTAATCAATCCATTGGCTGCATTAGACAGCATATTTACTTTATACACCATCATATTTCCACCCGCAGCAGCATTTAATGTGAGTCCGTTGGAAAAGCTGTTGTGGTATGTCAGTAAAACATCGCTGTTCAACTCGTAGTTGAAAATATTTTGTGTTTTGAAATAACCTTTGGCAAATCCGACGGTACTTACCGGACGGTGTTGTTCCCGTATATCGTTTTCCATTTGAAAAGCCGAGCGAATCATAAAATCAAAATGATTGTTGAGTTTTAAATTGGCTGAAAGCATCGATATGTTGGAGTGTTTTTCTGTCGGGTTTACACATTCGTACAATGTTAGGAAAGGGTTACCTATATTTTTACTGAACGGTTGTGATTGGGTGACGTTCTCTTCTCCTTTTATCCACATGGTACGGTACCAGTCTAAATCGATACTCGGATTTTGGAATATCAGGAAATAGGCAATAGAATTGCTGCTATATCCTACCGAAGGAAGATTGTCGCTTTTACGCCAAGTATAAGTGGTGCGATAGTTAAGACTTAATAATCTGGAAACCTGTTGCTGTCCGGATAATGTAGCTGTGACCCGTTGAAAACCGGTATTCGGCAATATCCAGTTATTTTTCATATGTGTCAGGGATGCCCTTACCGATCCCCGATCGTTGTTCCCTGATATGGAAAGCGAATTGGTCGTTGTATAGCCTAACCGGAACAAGTCTTTGCGATTGTTTTTATAGGCTCTCCATGGTGTAGGCTCATCGGCCCGGTCTTGTTTGTCTTTATCATATTGATAGAATAACTGTCCTTCGAACCGAGGTCCGAAAGCACTGCTTGTTCCTCCGTTTCCGGTGTATGTGCCATCGGGAGCATCACCGTAGGAATAATAGTGTTGTCCGGCATATATACTGCCTTCCGGTCCTATATTGGTAGCTTGCCCTTGTCCGAATTCATATTGATAATCCGGCCACATCAAGACATTCTCGATGCTTGTATTCGAAGAGAATGAAACTCCCAACTTTTTATCTTGTTCGCTACCGTTTTTAGTTGTGATCATAATGACACCGTTTGCAGCTCGAGAGCCGTATAACGCAGTCGCGCTGGCACCTTTCAGCACTTGTATGCTGGCTATGTCTTCAGGATTCAGATCTGAAAAACCGTTTCCGAAGTCGATTGACGCTTCCGATGTGGCAGCAAGGGCGTTTCCTGAATTGAGCATAGGAGCACTCATCGGGACTCCGTCTACAACAATCAGGGCATTGTTTCCGCCTTGATTCAGAGAAACGTCTCCACGTAAAGAAATTCTTGTGGAGCCTAATGGACCGGACGGGGCATTAATGCTCAGTCCGGCAACTTTCCCTACTAACCCTTGTGACCAGTTGGTTGAGATGGCTTTGGTAATATCATCTCCTTCCAGTTTTGTGGTTGAATACCCTAATCCACGTTCGTTTCTTTTAATGCCTAAAGCTGTTACAACGACATCGTTCAAAGAGACATTCTTCTCTTTCAATCGGATCGTCCCATTCTGTTTCATTTTTTCGTATAGAATGTTTTTTGTTTCATAACCTAAAAAATTGAATACAATTATGTCAGTATTCTTAGGTGTTCCTTTGCATGTTAGAGAAAAATTCCCGTCAATATCCGTTATCGTTCCCTGATTTGTTCCTTTTACCGAAACGTTGACTCCTGTAAGCGGTAAATCGTTTTTATCGATAACTTTTCCTTTAATGACTGTCTGTGCATGGACTGTCAGTGCCATTAAATTCAATAAAAGAATGAAAGCTTTTTTTGTCATAATGGTGTATTTTTTTGATACGTCAAAAGTATCTGACGGATATTTTTATAGTATGACTTTTCTGTGAAAAAAATATTGCTTTTAGATTACAAAAGAAAGTTTTGGAAAGTGTAATATCTTATATGATAGATATATAAGGGAAATATCGGACCGGATTTTTGGAAGGACTATTGAAGGATCAAAAGGTATTTATGGGAGAACGGTAAAAAAATCGCATTCTCTTATAGGGGTTATTACAGATTCCTGTGTCATACAATTGAATGTACCGGAAAAACATTCTGATATTTTACGGTACTTATAAACTTGAAATAATTATTTGCCGGGACCGGCCATTCCGGCAATAAATAAAAGAAGATAACAGATTATAAATCTAATCAGCATGAAGTACAGAGAAATAGAAAAATCAATTAGTAAGTTGTGGCGACTTGCATTCTTTATTTTCATTTTATCATTTGGTGTTCATTCGCAGATTTATGCTGCCGAACAAGACGGAAAGATTACACTTTCGTTTTCGGATATTCCTCTTCGGGAAGCTCTTTCACGTATAGAAAAGGTAAGTGATTATACATTTTTTTATGATGAAAAGAATGTAAATGTAAATCAAAAGGTCAGGCTGGATGTAAAGGATGTAAATATGCAAAGTCTCATGACAGCCCTTTTGAAGGATACGAATCTGGATTTTGAAATATCGAATCGTCAGATAGTCCTTCTTTCTAAAAGAAGCTCAGGATCGAAGACGGCAAAACGTCATATATCCGGAGTCGTAAAGGATGAGAAAGGGGAAACTGTTATCGGTGCCAGCGTGGTAGTAGAAGGTACTACCACCGGTACTGCAACAGATATAGACGGGAGATATGCTTTAGACGTTCCTGTAGGTGCAAAACTGAAAATTACGTATGTGGGCTATCGTCCGTTTAGTGTAGAAATTAAAGATCAGACTACCGTCGATGTAACTTTAGAAGAAGATAATAAAGTGCTTTCGGAGGTTGTCGTGACGGCCTTGGGTATCAAAAGAGAGAAAAAAATGTTGGGTTATGCTGTGCAAGAATTGAAAAGTGAAGATCTGAATAAAACCGGAGATCCATCCGTAACGAGTGCGTTGCAGGGAAAAGTTGCAGGATTGCAGATGAATACTTCTAGTACAGGACTTAATGGATCTACGAAGATCACTATTCGTGGTAATTCTTCTTTGTCGGATAATAATCAGCCTTTATGGGTTGTGGATGGAGTGCCTTTTAGTGATATGAATAATTCTACTGCATCGGAATACGGAGGCTTTGACAGAGGTGGAGCTTCGGTTGATATCAATCCGGACGATATAGAATCTATCTCAGTCTTGAAAGGTCCTAATGCCGCTGCACTTTACGGCTCCCGGGCAGGTAACGGAGTTATTTTGATCACGACTAAGAGAGGAACGAAAAGCGATGGTTGGGGTGTCTCTTATTCTGGCAGTTGCACTTGGACTCAAGTTGCTGAGACACTTGATATGCAAGATGTTTATGGCCAGGGAGAAGGTGGAGTTGCCGATGCTTCTAAGTCGGGGAGTTGGGGATCTTTATTGGATGGTCATGAATTTATTGCATGGAATGGCGAGATCCGTAATTATAAGAAATATGGAGATCCTTTAAAAGACTATTTCAGAACAGGGTTTTCTCAAAATCATAATGTTTCATTCGGTACGGTTACTGAGAAGAGTAATTACCGCGCTTCATTCGGATATGTGAAGAGTTCTGGGGTTTTTCACCAAGAACAGTTGCAGAAATATAATGCTGACTTAAAAGCCGGGACAGATTTTAATAAATATTTGAGTATGGACTCAAAGATCTCCTTGTCGAGGACGAAAGCAGATAATCGCCCTTATTTTGGTAAATATGGCGAGATTGCCCAATTGTTGATGATCCCTAATAACGTAAGCCTTGATGATTTGAAACATTATCGTACTGAAACCAGTGAACATGTTAATTGGTTTGGTCCGAGTAATACCGATCTTAATCCTTACTATATCAATAATCAACGAGACAATTATGATGATCGTTGGCGGGCTTTCGGATATTATAATCTGAAGTTGAATTTCACTTCGTGGTTACATTTCTCGGGGAAATATATGTTCGATTATTATCGTACTCAGTTGTTCGATTCAGACCGTACCGATTATACAAAAGAGGTATTGGCTGATGAAATGAATCTTCGTGAAAATAATTTTTTTGAACAAAATGTAGAACTTATGCTTACTGGAAGCAATAAAGTCGGAGATCGGGTTCAGTTGGGATATTCATTGGGTGCGAATTTTATGGATATGCGTTCTGAAGGATTATTGGGTACAGCCCGTAATATGCGGAAAAAAGACGATTGGGTATTGAATTCGGCACTTGGTTTTAATGCTTCGGAGCAAGCGTTTGAACGTAAGCGGGTAAATTCTCTTTTTGCGACGTTTCAGTTTGCATGGGATGATTATTTGTCGGTTGATTTAACTGCCCGAAACGACTGGTCATCGACACTGCCTTCCGATAATCGGTCTTATTTTTACCCATCGGTAAATGTGAGCTATGTTATATCCGATTTTGTCCGGAAAATGGATGCTTCACTGCCTTCATGGCTAAATTTTGCAAAATTGCGTCTTTCCTTTGCTCAAGTGGGTAAGGATACAGACCCTTATCAATTGTACAACCGCTTTGTATATCATCAGACACCGAACGGTCCGGAAGCGGCAGCCGTAGATGTTTTGGAAAATGCAAATCTGAAACCGGAGATTGCTACATCGTATGAAGCCGGACTGGATATGCGTTTCTTTGACAATCGTTTAGGATTTGATTTTACGTATTATTATAGCGATACAAAGAATCAAGTGATGAAAGTTCCCATGAGTGGAGCCTATGCATGGAAACGTATTAATGCCGGAAATATAGTAAATAAAGGTCTCGAGTTGATGATTTATTCGACTCCGGTAAAGACAAAGGACTTTGTTTTCGATCTAGGTGTTAACTTGGCACATAATCGTTCTACCGTGAAAGAACTTGCCGATGGCGTATCTCGTATGGATTTTGATAATTCCGAAAAGTTGTTGGTCAATGTAGGAGCGTTTTCTGGCGGGAAGTTGGGCGATATTTTCCCGAGGAAAAGTTATGCGCGAGACATTGAGGGTCGTATTATCGTAGGTGAGGACGGATTACCTTTGGTAAATTCGGAAAAAAATCCTAAGGCTATTGGAAATATCCAGCCAGATTTGTTGATGTCGGTATCACCCTCTTTTACATATAAAAATTTCACTTTGTCGGCTTTGTTTGATATGAAGTTTGGCGGGGATATCGTTTCTGTGACAGAGGCAATGGCAACATTTTATGGTACGGCAAAACGTACGGCAAAACGTACGGATATAATCGTTGATGGTGTGACTGTTTCTGGAGAAAAAAATACAAAACCGGTATCAGCCGAAGATTATTATAAGCTTATCGGTTCTACGGATGGTTTTGCTGAAGAGTTTATTTATGATGCTTCTTATATAAAATTGAAAGAATTGGCGTTGTCTTATAGTTTCCCGAAAACGTTATTGAAGAAAACACCTTTTACAAACCTCAGACTTTCATTGGTCGCCAGAAATTTGTGCTATTTGCTGAAACATACACCGGGAACTAGCCCTGAGGGTGGTTACGATACCAACATGTATTCGTCAGCGATAGACTATTTGGCTGTACCTTATACCCGTACGTTTGGTTTCTCTGTAAATGTTTCATTTTAAATTAAGGACTAAATTATGCTACATAATATGAAATTCTTTTTATGTGTTGTTGTACAGGCTTTTATCATGAGCATATTTACTGCTTGTACAGATAGTTTTGATGAGATAAATACTGATCCTCTAAATCCGGAATATGTGGTTAGCGGTCCGGAAGATCTGGATGAAGGTCTCGCTGATATTGATCTGAATGCTACCGTAAGTGAGCAGGAGTTAGAATATCTGAAAACGATTATAGGAAATGCACCTGCGACATTTAAGAAATTTTTATATCAGGGGATGTATAACGATTATCAACGTACGACTAATCTATCTCATGATGTGTATGGGGGGTATTTTGCTTGTAATAATACTGCTTTCCTCAGTTCTTCTCCTGGATATGTTTATACTGAAGATTATAGCGGTCGGCGTTGGGACCATTTCTATAAGGAAAGGGTAAAAGAGTATGCGCAGTTGATACGGCCGTTTTATTATGTTGATAGGGAGAAGTATAAGAATGCTTATTATATCTCCCGCATCTATATGGCATTTTTAACAGTACAGATGGTTGATACGTACGGTCCTATTCCTTTCTCTGAATATGTACGTGGTTGGGAGGCTCCTGAGAAGGTGCATTATGATGATGCCGAGAAAGTTTATGATATGTGTTTCCGTATATTGGCCCAGGCGGTAGAGAATATGCGTCCTGAAGAATGCGAATTTAAGTTTACTAGGACAGAAGATTTTGTATATGGTGGTGACGAACGGGCATGGATGCGCTTTGCCAACACGCTCCGTTTGCGTATGGCAATGAGGATATCTGTTGCAAATCCCGAATGGGCCAAAAAGGAAGCTGTGGCTGCACTTTCTGCTCCTGAAGGTGTGATGAAAGGTCAAGAGGATAATATGGTAACTATTCCCGACTATGCTCCGGTTGCACTTGGCGGTATCGATTCCGGAGGTGACGAGAATATATTTGCTTTGTGTTCTACCAATTATCGTGATTGTGTTATGTCTAAGGATATTGAGTCGGCATATAAAGGTCTGGCTGATTTTGAAGATCCGCGTATGGAGATATTATGGTATCGTCCTACACCGTATGCCTCTCTTGAGAGTAACATCGAGGATACGAGTAAGGATTTTAACGGATGTGTGATAGGTAGCCGGGATATTATTCATAAAGAGAGTTCGAAGCATTCTGTACTGCGTTGCAACCAAACTGCTCCGAAAGTTTTGGAAGATATGAATTGGTTCGGTTTTTCTCGTGAGTCTGTATGGTTGGGGTATGCCGAATGTCAGTTTTTGTTGGCGGAAGCAGTTCTTCGCGGATGGGTCGAAGGAGATGTCTTGGAGTATTTTAAATCCGGAATTAAAGCTTCGATGGATTATTATAAAATTCTGCCTCAGAAAACGAATGTATATATAATGATGCTGCATTGTTTGCAAGATGAAGATAACCCGTTTGAAAAGAATGATAGAGAAGGCATGTTGGAACAAATTATTACTCAAAAATGGTTGGCTGTTTTCCCGAACGGGAATGAGGCGTGGGCGGAGTTTCGTCGTACTGATTATCCTCGGCTGATGGATTTTCAGACAAAAAGCGGAAATTATTCTTCTGATGTTCCTCAAGGGAAGTTTATTAAGCGCATACGGTATTCGAATAGTGAGTTTGAGCATAATTTCGATAATATACCGGTAAAATATCGGGATAGTCAGGCTCAACGTATTTTCTGGGACGTTTCTGATACGAATAATGATCAGGGAGAGCGTGTAAAGCCGAATAATTTCAGATAATCAAAACCTGTAAAATAAATTATATCATGAACATTAAAAAGTTATTTATTACGCTTTTTGTTATTTTGGGCGTAGGCAGTGCGGTTGCGCAACAGCCATATAGTCCGTGTTGGCATCCGGACAATATTAAGAACTGGAAGCCTTCGGATGACCAAGATGCGAAATTTAATAGGAGTAGAGTTCCTCTTCAACCACGTTTTTGGGATAATACGGTGAAAGCGAACTCTTCTCAATTTGCAGATTCCCGTGTGGCGGCTTGTTTGACAATGAATCCTGAATGCAGTCTTACTCCTTCTCAGGATGCGGACAATATTCTCGGATATAATCCTACTTATTGGCAATATATGGATTTGCTGATTTGGTGGGGTGGATCTGCAGGAGAAGGCATTATTATACCTCCTTCGGCCCCGGTAGTGGATGTAGCGCACATGAATGGAGTAAAAGTTCTGGGTCAGTTGTTTTTCCCACCTAGGGCTTTTTCTGGAGATCCGGCATGGTTGCGTCAGATGTTGACTAAAGAAGGCGGAGAATACCCATATGCCCGTAAGTTGTATGAGATAGCCGATTATTATGGCTTTGACGGTTGGTTTATCAATGAAGAGCTTCATGGTGCCTTGCCGGGAGACTGGATGGGATTCATCGAGACCTTTAATAAGTGCAAGAAAGCGGGAGGAAAGGAATATATGGAGATACAATGGTATAATAACGATATTGTTGTAGGAGATTATATGGATATGGTGAAAATGGACGGGGTATCTTATTTTTTGGATTATGGAAGCAATACCGTGTCGAATATTCAGTCTCAAATGCAGGCGGTAAAGAATGCAGGTATGGCAGATATCGCATTTTCTAAACTGTATTTCGGAATCGAATCTGCAATAAACGGTTTTACCGGAAATGCGGATAAATTTTCAAATCTATTTACTTCTACCGGACATCGGGGATCGCCCAATATCTTTAACCCGGAGGAGGGAATTTGGAAAAAAGTCGTGGATGAGTTTCGAAAAAATCCCGTGAACGGCAGTGCTGAACAATATAAGAAAATGCAGGAGGTATTTCAAAACGAGTCTCGCTTTTGGACAAATGCGAAAGGGGATCCTTCCGATAATTCGGCTTGGGGATCTTCTACATGGCCAGGCTTGGCGAATACGATATTGGAGCGTTCGGTTATTCAGACCAAACCCTTTGTAACGACATTTGGTGCAGGTTTAGGGAAAAAACGTTTTGTAAACGGAGAAGAGAAGGGAAATCATGACTGGTATCATCGTGGAATGCAGACAATTATGCCTACTTGGCGCTGGTGGTTTGATAATAAAACTCTTTCGGCTGATATCTATCTTGATGATGCTTATAATATGGGGACGTCGGTCAAGGTATCGGGGACGTTGAGTGCTGATGCTGACCATATCATGCGTCTTTATAAGACTCGTTTGGCAATTGTTTCGGGAGATAAGATTCAATTGGTATATAAAGGTTCGGGAGCGGTTATAGATGCCAAGTTGGGTATTTCTGAGAATGCTAATGAATTTGCTACCGTTACATTAAATACTGTCTCGACGAATAACGGATGGACAGTAGCTGAGGGAGATTTGTCTTCTTTGAATGGGAAAACGGTTTCTATTATTGCATTGAATTTCCGTTCTTCTTCGAATCTGTCTTCTTATGAAGTTTTGTTGGGTCAATTGGCTGTTTATCCGCAAGGGTATCATCCGGAATTGGCTCGTGTTGAAAATCTTAAGATTGAGAATAAGTTGGCTGCCAATAGCGGAGATATACGTGTAGTATGGGATGCTCCGAAATCTGAAGATATTGATCACTATAATGTCTATCTGCAAAGAAACGGTGTGAAATCATTGGTGGGACAAACTCGTGATGAAGGATTCTATATTCCTAAATTCAACCGTAGTAGCGATTCGGAGACAGGAGTTACGGTATCTGTGACGACAGTAGTTAAAGATATGCGTGAAGGAGCGGAAGTCTCGGCATCGGTGAATTATCGTGATCTTGCTGCTCCCGAAGTTGTTCTCTCGGCTTCACAAACGTTGATTCCTGTAAACGGAACGGTAACTTTGTATGCAAAAACGGAAGATAATCCGACTGGATATGAGTGGATTCTTCCCCCTTCGGCTCGTAAAACCGGAAATGGCGGACAGATTTCTGTTCAATTTACTCAGGCAGGAGTATTCGATATAGGAGTGAAAGTGACGAACAAAGCCGGGACTACTGAAATAACCGAAAAAGCGTTTGTTGAAGTCGCAAATAATGCCGATGATCTCAAAGTGGTGAGCGTTGATAAGCAGATTCACTCGGTAAGTGGACAATTGGCGGGAGAAGAGGCATATCATTTGATTGATGGTGTAACTGAAAATTTCTCGGATGTGCATCAGAAATGGTGCATCGGTGGTAAGAAAGAACATTGGGTGGTTGTCGATTTGCAAGAATCTTATAAGTTATATAAGTTCCGTATTATAGACTGTAAACAGGGAGAACCGGAGTTTGATAATATCTCCATGTATAAAATATATGCCAGCAATGATGCTGTAGATTGGACATTGATTGCCGATGAACGAAGTAATCCGGCTACGGAAAAAACAATTTGGGTAAAACCAACGATAGCCCGTTATGTTAAGTTTGTCCCTTATTCTACAGAACCGGTTACTATTCGTATATGGGAATTTGAAGCCTATGGTGTTGCAACGAAGTTGACTTTGGATAAGTCTGAGAATTTGTTATTGGGGCTGGGTGAATCTGCGGAGAAAGAATTCTCTTATGGATTCGGTGGTACGGAAAAAGAGGAAAACTTTAACATTGAAGTAAAAACAGATCGTCCTGATTTATTGGAGATTAAAAACATAAGACATGATGAGGTAAAGAATAAAATTTCTTTCGACATGCTCTCTCTTGAGATAGGAACGGCAGAAGTGGAAGTTTCTATCAAGAACGGTGATTGGGTGAAATCTTCTGTTTTTGAAGTTAAGATCGAAGACCTTAGCTTGATAAATATTGCAAGAGGAGCTCTACCGTCAATCGTAATGAAAGACGCCATGAGTGCAATACCTAACGAACCAAACTTGAAACCGGAAAATGCATTGACTGATGGTAATCGCTCGACTTTTTGGGCCGGGTGGAAGACTTTTTCGGTAAAAATCGATTTGGGGAAAATTTACGATGCAAGGGTTATTAAGTTTATGTTTGAGCCGGCGGATTATAATGTTGTAGGTAATCGTTGTTATTTCCCGAGTGAAGTGAAAGTATATACTGCTCAAACCGATGAAGAGAGTGCTTATGCTTCAGTTGCATGGTTTGAAAATAAGAATCTTCAGGAGATAAATGAAGTCGTGCTTCCCGTTGATGGTCGTCAGGTCCGTTATGTGCGTTTGGAGGTAACAGGATATGATGAGAGAAGAGTATTCTTGCAGGAGATAGAGGTCCTTGCTAAAACAGATAAAGAAAATCCTTTGCTTATTGGCAATGTGAACGGTGTGAAAATCGAGGTGGGGAAATCTGTGAAAAAGAAGATACCGGTAGATCTTGGCGACATGTCGGTAGAAGATAATCTTGAGGTCGTTTCTCGGTTAAAAAGTGTATCGGGAAGTAATGTTGCAATAGTTAATGCCAGTTATGATGAAGATGCTCGAAAGATATTGCTGGATATTGAGGGTAAAACACCTGGTGATGCTGATTTGGTAGTTGCATTGAAGAATGGAGATTGGCAGGTTTGTACCAATCTTTCGGTTGTCGTATTTTCTGGAGGCAATTTAGCTTTAGGTAAGCCAATTACGGAATCGCATGTAAGTGCGACTGGTACTCCGCTTTCTGGAGGCGGAAAGGCAGATGTTAAGACACTTGTCGATGGTATTAAACCGATTAAGGATGATGGAAGTGCCGATTTTAATAATCTTTGGTGTGGACCGTTGTGGCAGAATAATACAAAATCTACAGTGGTGATTGATTTGGAGAGTGAAGCCTCGATATCTGATATAAAAGTATTTGGCGCCGTGCTTTGGAGTACAGTGTCTGTTCCTGGGGAAGTTAAGATTTTTATAGGTTCTGAAGATTCTGAATCGTCTTATCAAGAAGTTTATACATGGAAGCGCTCGTCAGAATATGAAACACCTAACAAGTATCGTCACATGGAGTTTGACTATCACTTGCCTTCTCCGATGACGGGACGTTATGTTAAGTTGCAGTTAACACAAAATAATGAGAATGGTATGGCTGTTGCATTGAGAGAGATCGAAGTGTACGGAGAATCATCGTCCGATGGAGAGACTCCTTCTAATACTTTATCTGTTTCACCGATCGAAGCCGTGACATTGAATGGTGGAGGATCAAAGACTTTGGAAACTTCCTATAGTTTGGGTGGCGCTTCTCAAAAAGAGAATTTTGACATTTCTGTATCTGCTCAAGATGGAAATATAGTAAAGGTTTCCAAAGTAATGTATGATGAGGTACAACAAAAAATAACTTTTGAACTGAGAGGCCTGAAGAAAGGAACTACCGGAGTTCGTATCGTTTTTGAAAACGGGAAATGGAGTACGTCATCTGATGTGAATGTTTCGGTTCTTTCCGATGATCCGCTTCTCGGAATTGAAAATGTGAAAACTGTTGCTTGCAAAGTTTATCCTAATCCGGTGAGAAAAGGAGGAGTTTTGGTTATTGAGGCAGAACAAATACGTATGGTAAAAATTCTGACTTTGCAAGGAAGTTTGTTGCGAGAAGTAGCGGTAGAAAGTGACCGGTGCGAATTGAATATGGGATACCTGTCTTCTGGTGTATATTTGCTGATTATTGATACGGAAAACGACATGAAAGTACAGAAAGTGACTGTCAAGTAATGTCGGTTGCAAATTGAATATCTAATATTGTAGTTATGGGGCAAGAGTATAAACCTCGTGCCCCTATCTTTTTAATGCTAATTTTATCTTATTAATGCTTATGAAAACATTTAAAATTTGGCTTGTATTTGTATTGTTTTTCTTTGGTGGATATGGGGTGTCTGTTATGGCACAGGATGATATGGTATTTCAGTATAAAGGGAATTTCTCGTCTATGGAAAAAGACGGATGGGTTTGTAATAACAGGGCTGTTATCGGGACGGATCGTTTGACTTTAGAGCAGAAAGCGACCGGTGCCGGATTAGATGCCGGATCAATAACATCTCCGGTTTTCGGTCCGCATACGGGACTTTCGTTAGAAATTTTCGGAAAATCGAGTGGGGATTGGAATACGACATTGAATGTGAAAATTATTAGCGCTGTGGATCAGCGTGTATTGAAAGAACTTAATGTACAGGATGTCGATAAGTATGGTACGAGTCAAGTCATGGAAATTGGAGATCTCGTGGAGCGATTTACAGTTGTTATTACTGCAGGACAGTATGCCCAAGCTCCTTTGGTTGTGACATCTTTGCAAATGAATGGGGTTTCCCAGTCTCCTGAAGTGTCATTCTCTCCTGAAACTTTGGACTTTGGATATGTTAAGGAGGGAGAATCTTCTGTATTGACGTTTGAGGTTGAGACCCGAAAACTGAAAAGTGACTTGACCTTGATGTGTGATAATGATGCATTTGATATAACACCTGCAAAAATTTTACAGGATGTGTCCACGACGGTGATAACGGTAACTTTTTCTCCTAAGGCGGTGACATCTTATACAGGAAACATACAGGTGAGCGGAACAGACTTGGATGTCGTATATACTGTTTCGGGGAAAGGGTTGTCTGAGAATTCTCCGGTTATATATTCTTCGGTTGGAGATCTTAATTTTGGAGCGGTGTCAAAAGGCTCTTCCCGTCAGCTTTCTTTTTATGTGACAGCGGAGAATCTGGCAGAAGATGTGATGATAACAGCAGATAATTCTTCTTTCTCGGTGACTCCTGAGGTTATTCCTGCAAATCTGTCTGAACCACAGCAAATAACTGTCGTTTTTGCTCCGGATACGGAAAATGAATATTCGGGAGAACTTTCTTTTGTTGCTTTCGGACTTGAAAAGAAAATTTCTTTAACCGGTATCGGAGCAGCGGGTGGTGAGACTCCTGTGTCGGTTGAGAATGCCATAGCGGAAAAAGGAGCTAAGCGGATTGTTGGTTATTATTTGGGATGTATTACTTCGACTGGTTTGAATGAGGGGTATATTCAAGATCGTTATATCGCTATTGCCGATTCGAAAGATGAAGTTTATAATAATAGAAAGCATAAAATTATGGTGATAGAACTGCCTGCCGGCAGTACGAGAAATGAGTGGGGTAGCAAATCGCATCCGGAGTTAATCGGACGTCAGATTTGGGTAGAAGGTAATGTGGGGAACGATCCTTCTGGCAAAGGTTGTGCGGCAGGGTTTAAAATTTCCGGAGGAGATAAAATCGGCTTTTATGTTCCTGTAGAGATAAAGTCTCCTCAAGTCGAACTTTCGACTTCGGTATTGGATTTTGGTACCGTGGCATGTGGGGAAAGCAAAGAATTGCAGTTTTCTTTCACCCCGACTGATTTGGCAAGCGGATTGGATATTATATCGAATTATGCCGATTTTTCGGTCGATTTGTCTCACGTAGATCAGGATAGCACCGAACCGCAGATGGTGAAAGTGAAATTTACTCCGGTAAGAGGTGGTAATGCAACGGGTTTTATTACGATAAAAGGAGATGGCATAAATGAGACTGTGAAGGTTTTGGGTGTAGGAGAGGCTGTGATGCCTCCGATCTTGATGGAAACGAGCATTGAAGAGTTGGTGTTTGAAGATGTTGTTGCCGGTCAATTTGAAGAACAGACATTTACGGTTGTTTTTTCTGGTTTATCAGAAGATATAACAGTGACGTGCGATAATCCTATATTTGAAGTGAATCCTTCTTTGATAATAGTTGATGGTAAAAGCGAACAAACCGTTACGGTAAAATTTGCACCGAGTTCAGTGCAGGAATATACCGCTTTACTTCTATTGAAAAGCGGAGAAGTTGAGAAAACTGTTGCTCTTCGGGGAAAATCTGTTGCAGCACCTTCTGTTGATACCGATGTCGCTGAACTGGATTTCGGACGTGTCGCTATCGGTGATCAGCCTGAGAAGAGACGCTTTATATTGGATGTTGCCAATTTGAAAGAAAGTGTGTTATTGACTTCGTCTGATGAATGCTTTGTCCTTTCTAAGACGGAGATTCCGGTAGATGCATCCGGTGAGCAAGAAATAATCGTGACATTTACTCCCGATGAGCAGGGACGGATATCTGGAGAGATATTAATCTATTATGGCGGAGAAGAGGTAAAGAGTATAGACCTTTTGGCAGAAGCATATTATCATACAGTCATTGATTTTGCCGGAATAACGGAATTGGACTTTGGATCTGATTTGACAACGGAACCGGTATCCCGTTCACTTAAATTGTCTTTGTTGCATATGGAGAATGATGTGACAGTAACATTGGAAGGTGAAGATGCAGCGTTGTTTGCCGTTTCATCTTCTGTTATTGGTCGAGATGAGGAAAACGGTGAAAAGGATATAGAGATTACATTTACTCCTGAGTCTGAAGGAGTTTATAATGCAACAGTGATATTTTCTGATGGAAAAGGTTTTTCTTATGAAATTGCTCTTTCGGCGGTCGTTACTTCTGTTTCCGGAATAAAAGGCGATTCGGTATCGGAAAAGAGACCTTACGGATTTAATGGAAATCTTTATGTCTCAGCACCGAGGGGTACTGTTGTGAATGTATTTACTTTAAAGGGAACTCTTGTAAAAATGATAAAGGCGACAGGTCGGGAAATTGTAATCCCCGTTCCTCAAAAGAATGTGATTGTGGTAGTTGAGAATAAAGCGTATAAGGTTAGTTTGTAATAGCGAAGAGTCCTGACGGTATCAATGGATTAATTCAGGGTTGATTTTCGTTTTTTGAAGTCGGCCCTGAATTTTTGTTGAATAATAGTATGGAGTTGTTTTATTTTTTATGTTTTTTTACTATGTTTGAAATGGATTATTTATAAAAAAGTGAAAAATGAGAAAGAAGTTATATTGTTGTACTGTTACGATTCTGTTTTTATTGATAGGGTGTCGGAGTTCGCTGCAAGAGCGGGTCTTGTCTCCTGACGGGCGTATTGAGGTCGTTTTGAATAATCCGGACGGTGGAAATCTTAGTTACTCGGTGAATGTAGAAGGAGAGAGTTTTATAAGGGATTCCCGTTTGGGCTTTGTCTTTAAAGATTCCCTTATATCAGGGCCGTTTAGAATAAGTAAGACCGAATTTTCTTCGAAAGATGAAGTTTGGACTCAACCGTGGGGGGAAAATAAAAAGAACAGAAATCATTATAACGAGATGTCTGTTTGTCTGGAGAACGAAGAAGATGTGTCTTTGGTGATTCGTTTCAGGGTCTTTGATGACGGTATCGGATTCAGATATGAGTATGAGCATCCTGACAAGGATTCTTTAGTCGTTATGGATGAACTGACCGAATTCGATTTTGCACAGGATGGCCGGTCTTGGTCGATTCCTGCAAATTTCGAGACTTACGAATTGTTATATATTCCACAAAAAATCAGTGAAGTGGAGACCGCTAATACTCCGATTACTTTTAGGACGGACAACGGTATCTATGCAAGCATTCATGAGGCTGCGTTATATGATTTCCCGGAGATGACATTAAAAAAATGCGGAGAGCGGAAATTCAAATCTGAGTTAGCTCCTTTGCCCGATGGTACGAAAGCTCATGTCCCGGGTGCATTTAAAACGGCATGGCGCACGATTCAGATCGCTCCTAAGGCTGTAGGTTTGATAAACTCATCTCTTATTTTGAACTTAAACGATCCTTGTGTCCTTGATTCTACAGATTGGATAAAACCGATGAAGTATGTCGGTGTTTGGTGGGGGATGCATCTCGGTGTCGAGTCTTGGGTTATTAATGACCGTCATGGTGCGACAACGGAGAATGCTAAACGCTATATAGATTTTGCGGCAGCCCATAATATCGAAGGTGTTTTATTTGAAGGTTGGAATGAGGGCTGGGAAAGTTGGGGCGGCCGTCAGAATTTCGACTATACGAAGCCTTATGCCGATTTCGATATGGATGAAATCGCAGCTTATGCACAGGAAAAGGGAGTTCGTATTATCGGACATCATGAAACCGGAGGAAATGTCCCGAATTATGAAAGGCAGTTGGATAAGGCGTTGCGTTGGTATGTCGATTATGGAGTACACGATCTGAAAACCGGTTATGCCGGAGCTATGCCCGGAGGGTATTGGCATCACAGTCAATATGGTGTTCGGCATTACCAGAAGGTAGTGGAAACTGCGGCAAAATATAGAATAACCGTAAATGCACATGAACCGATAAAGGATACCGGTATTCGTCGGACATGGCCGAATATGATGTCTCGAGAAGGAGCTCGAGGTATGGAATGGAATGCATGGAGTGAAGGAAATCCGCCGTCTCATCATGAAATATTGCCTTTTACTCGTTTGTTGGGTGGCCCTATGGATTATACTCCGGGAACATTCGATATCCTATTCAAGAAAACCCGCAACTCTCCGTTACGTAAAAAATGGAACGACTTGGATAAAGGGAATAGTCGAGTAAACACGACTCTTGCCAAACAAATTGCGAATTGGGTAATTTTGTACAGTCCGTTGCAGATGGCTTCGGATATGATCGAGAATTATGAACACCATCCGGCATTTCAGTTCTTTATTGATTTTGATGCCGATTGCGACCGTTCTGAAGCCTTAGTCGGTGAACCGGGAGAGTATATCGCGGTTGTGCGTCAAGCCGATGATCGGTTTTACCTTGGAGCGACTACGAATGAAAACGGACGTACGATAAACATTCCTCTTGACTTTTTAAGCCCCGACATAAAATATCACGCGGATATTTATGCTGACGGGGATAATGCACATTGGAAAGATAATCCTACGGATTATAAGATAGAACATAGGATTGTGACTTCTGCCGATACGTTACATATGAAATTGGCAGACGGAGGAGGGCAGGCTGTTTATTTCCGTCCGGAATGATGAACATAAAAAATGCGGGATATCCCGCATTTTTTGTATGTCAATCGATGCCGTACATATCGTTTTTGCACTTAATACCTTTGACCGGTATCTCTATGATTTTTTTTCGTATTCGGTCAAATCTCCAAGCTTGTTTTACCGTATCGAATATTTCGGTATCGATCCAATCTATGTCATCCGGCAGAAGAACGATGAGTTCATTGTCTATTCGACCGTTCAGCATTACGTTTCCTGTCCATCCGATATTCAGCTCTGTCCCTTGCAACTGAAGTGTGTCGAGAAGTTTCCACAGAGGCATACCGCTGTTGTTTCTTGCAGAGAGTTCGTCAAATAGCAGATAGGTAATTCTTTTTTTGTCGTTTTGCAGTACATGCACACCGTAATCGTCCGAAATTAATGCTCCTCCGAAATCGGTACAATCTTGAAATTCGGGAAGATCTAAAGCGTTGCTGTACATATCCGAAGGTTTGACTGTATCCGTTTCTTGCTTTGTTTCGATGATAACAGCGGGTAGGATTTCATTTTCTTGACGAGCCTCTTCATTTGAGTTTTTAGGAGAATTGCATCCTAAGAGAAGAAAAATTACTACAAAAGAAAAAAGATGCTTTTTCATAATTCGTAATGAATCATTTTATTTAATTAAAAGCTTGTTTAAATTTCCCGATCAAGAAGTTGTCGATCAAGAGTCGATCCATTATCTTCCTTTTGTAAAATACATAATAGTATCTTCAAGAAAATCGTTCAAAATAAACTCTCCAAAATTTAGACAGGCTCTAAAGCTCTTTAACTAAAATCCTGAAGTTGTCACCATCGCTTCAAGATCGATTTCGGGCTACAAAAGTAGTAAAAAGCTTTATTGTATGTATCTGTCGGAGAGATATTTTTTTTGTTAAATATCGTGGGGAAATTATCTTTTAGTTTTTGATTTGTTATTTCAAAAGTTTGTTTAATTTCTCTAATAAAAAATATTATCCGGTTGTTTTTTACCTTTTTTCCCGGTCTATAACGATGTTGACGGTATCGGTATGGTTTTGCTATTGAGAGAGAAACCGCCTGTTCATGTGGATTTTTCTTAAACTTTGTCCGAGTAAATTTTAGATAGGCTCTAAAAAGCTTCATTATTTTTTGTATGTTTGTTACATGGAATTTAGAACGATCGTACCTTGTGAAAAATTGCAACATCAGATCTCTCATCGGGATAAGATTTTGTTGTTGGGTTCTTGTTTTGCCGAGAATATAGGGCATTTATTGGTTGCTCATAAATTTAATGTAAAAATTAATCCTACGGGTATTTTGTATAATCCGGTTTCCATTGCAGACGCTTTGCAAATGATGTCGGACGGTTATCGATATACGGTAAATGATATTTTTCGGGATGGTAATCTTTGGCACAGTTTTCGGCATCATTCCCGTTTTTCACATACAGATCCGGAACTATGTATTGACGGAATTAATCGGGAGTTGAAGGCTGGAGCGGAACAACTGCACCGGGCGTCTTGGCTGTTGGTGACTTTTGGTACGGCATACGTCTATTCTTTGCGGGAGACCGGAAAGGTGGTTGCTAATTGTCATAAATTGCCGGCTTCGTTGTTCGATCGTCGTCGTGTCGGAGTCGATGAGATGATTCGGGGATGGATTCCTCTGATAGAACGTTTGTCAGATTCGAACCCCGAATTAAGAATTATGTTTACGGTCAGCCCGATCCGTCATTTAAGAGACGGTGCGCATGAAAACCAACTTAGTAAATCTGTCTTGCTTTTATTCGTGGACGAGTTATGTCGGATGTATCCTGATAGGTGCATCTATTTTCCTTCTTATGAGATCGTTATGGACGAGTTGAGGGATTACCGTTTTTATGATGCAGGAATGACACATCCGAATGAGCAGGCGATAAGATATATTTGGGAGCGTTTTTCCGAAGCGTGTTTCTCTGAAGAGACCCAGACCTTGAACCGGGAGTGGGAACGTCTTGAAAAAGCGTTGAATCATCGCCCTCTTACTCCGGATAAGGACGCATTCCGGGATTTTACTATGCAAAATTTGTTTAAACTGAAAAAAATCCGGGAAAAATATTCTTACTTTGATCTTTCGAAAGAGATAGATTCTCTGGAGTTGTTTTTAAAAACATTATAACCGGATGAATTATAAAATAACAGATATCGTTTGCATTTTACAGGCAAAGTGCGATATAGTACATGAGTGTACGGTATCGGATTTATTAACGGATAGTCGTTCTTTGACTTTCCCCGAAAAGACTCTTTTTTTTGCATTGGTGACAAAACGTAACGATGCTCATCGATATATAGGAGACTTGTATAGAAAAGGTGTCCGTAACTTTGTCGTGAGCTCTTTACCGGAAGACCGGAAGCAGATGGCAGATGCCAATTTCCTTTTGGTAAAAGATACCTTGTCTGCTTTGCAAAGTCTTGCGGCTGCACATCGAAAACGTTTCAAGATTCCGGTGATAGGAGTTGCCGGGAGTAATGGGAAAACCGTAGTAAAAGAGTGGCTTTACCAGTTATTGCATGAGGATTATAATATGGTGCGTTCTCCGCGTAGTTATAATTCGCAGATCGGAGTGCCGCTTTCTGTTTGGGAGATCGATGAGAATACCGAGCTTGCCGTTATTGAAGCCGGAATCTCCAAACCCGGAGAAATGGATAAGTTGGAAGCGATAATAAAACCGACATTCGGTATTTTGACTTATTTGGGAGATGCCCATCAGGAGGGATTTTCTTCGATGCAGGAGAAATGTATCGAGAAACTTTCTCTTTTTACGCATTCCGAATCGGTTATCTATGATGGAGATGATCCTCTGATTGTAGATTCTGCCGAAAAAATGTGCATGGGAACACGGGAAATAGCCTGGTCGAGAAAAGACAAAGACAGGGCTTTATATATTTCTAAAATTGTAAAAGGAGAAGATTCGACCCGTATCGATTATGATTATTTGCGTTTTTCTTCTTCATTTACGATACCTTTTGTAGAAGATGCATCGATAGAAGATACGATACATTGTCTGGCGGTTATGCTTTACTTGGGTAAAACCGGAGAAGAAATTGCAGCTCGCATGTGTAAGCTTGAGCCTGTCGCTATGCGTATGGAGGTAAAAGAGGGTCGTAATGGTTGTCTTATCATTAATGATTCGTATAATTCGGACATTAATTCTTTGGATATTGCCCTTGATTTTCAGAACAGGCGTTCGGCGGCACGGGGAATGAGACGTACGTTGATATTGTCGGATATATTGCAATCGGGAATGTCGCCCGATGAGTTGTATCGGCGTGTTGCCGAGATTGTCATTCATAAGAAGATCGACAGGTTTATAGGGATAGGCCGGGAGCTTTTGTCATATAAGTCCCTTTTCCCTATGGAAGCGGAATTTTATTCTACTACCGGAGAGTTTTTGTCGTCAGGGGCGGCAGAGTGTTTCTCGAATGAGCTTATCTTGATCAAGGGTTCTCGGAATTATCATTTTGAAGAAATTTCGGAAGCTTTGGAATTGAAGCAGCATGAAACGATTTTGGAAGTTAATCTGGATGCAATTATAGATAATTATAATTATTATAAACAAAAGCTGAAACCTGAAACCAAAATTATTTGTATGGTGAAAGCTTTCGGTTATGGAGCGGGTTCGTATGAGTTGGCTAAAACTCTGCAGGATCGGGGATGCGATTATCTGGCCGTGGCTGTGGCGGACGAAGGCGCTGAGTTGAGGAAAGCCGGCATAACGATGCCGATTATGGTTATGAATCCTGAAATGAATAGTTTCCGTACGTTGTTCCGTTATTCTCTTGAACCGGAAGTCTATAGTTTTAAATTATTGGATGCTTTAATATATGAAGCAGAACGACAGGGAATTATGCGTTATCCGATACATGTCAAGATAGATTCGGGAATGCATAGACTCGGATTTACATTGGAAGATATGCCACGTTTGTCGGAGCGGCTGAAATCTCAAACGACAGTGATGGCACGATCTGTATTTTCTCATTTTGCCGGAAGCGACGAACCTCGTTTCGATACTTTCTCACGTCAGCAGATCGCTTTGTTTAAGGAGTGTGCCGTTGCGGTGCAATCTGCTACTCCCCAACCGGTAATGCGGCATATTCTGAATACTTCCGGAATTACCCGGTTTACCGAAGAGCAGATGGAGGCCGTTCGTTTGGGGATAGGTCTTTACGGCATTTCGGCTTGCGGGATGGATACGGACTTGCGTACTGTCTCGACGTTGAAAACTACGATTTTACAAATTAAAGAACTGGATGAGGACCAGACGGTCGGATATAGCCGACGTGGAGTACTTACACGTCGTTCTCGGATTGCCGCTATTCCTATCGGTTATGCAGACGGATTGAATCGGCATTTGGGCAATCGAAAAGGAGCTGTTGTCGTTAATGGGAAGAGAGCGCCGATTGTCGGGAATATATGTATGGATGTTTGTATGATCGATGTTACGGATATCGATTGCAAGGAAGGAGATCGTGTGGAGATATTCGGGGAACAGTTACCGGTAACGGAAGTTGCAGAATGGTTACAAACGATTCCGTATGAAATATTGACCTCGGTTTCTTCCCGAGTGAAGAGGGTATATTATAGAGAATAAAATCCGGGATTTTATTCTTCAAACGTTTTTTTCCCTCTTAAGAAATAATCTACGGTAATGTTTCGGTTAGTTTCAGGAAAGCTTTTAAGCAGGTTGGTTTTCGGCTGGAAGTTATACCGTTTTTTCATTTTCCGGTAGTCTATATGAGCTTTCCATACGGCTTTTACGTTTTCCCACTCTCCCGATAAAAGGAATTTTCCCATTGCTGCCGTGTCCATAAGTCTGCGGATGAATAATAAAGATTTTCCTTCTTTGAGAGGAAGATTCTTATAAAGCATTAATAGATTATTCCTGAAATTGAGATATGTCTTTCGGGGGTTCGAGGCGTTTAGTGTTCCTCCTCCCAGATGGTAGACGGTACTTTGCGGGATAATTACAATTCGTTTGCCCATAAGATGTACTCTCCAGCAAAGATCGATTTCTTCCATGTGTGCAAAGAAATCGGCATCGAGACCGCCGGCATTCAAGTATTCTGCCCTCCGGATAAATAGACACGCTCCGGTAGCCCAGAATATATCGGTTATCGAATCATATTGTCCGTAATCTTTTTCTATCGTGTCGAATATCCTGCCCCGGCAGAAAGCGTAGCCATATCGGTCGAGAAATCCTCCGGCCGCACCGGCATATTCAAAACAATCTTTTTGTCGGTATGCTTTCAATTTCGGCTGGCAGGCAGCAACGTCTCTATTTTTGTCACAGTATTCGACAAGCGGTTCTATCCATGCAGGTGTGGCTTCTACGTCCGAGTTCAATAATACTACGTATTCGTATTCGAGTGCTTTGATGGCTCTGTTATATCCTTCGGCATACCCGTAATTTTGCGGGAATGCCATGATTTTTACTTCGGGGTGATTTTTCTGTATCCATGCGATAGAATTATCGTCAGATCCGTTGTCTGCAATGATAATGTCCGCCAATTCGGGATTCGTATATCGGCACACGGACGGAAGAAACTTTTCCAGAAGAGCCAATCCGTTCCAATTCAATATGATGACTGCAACTTTTTTCAAAAGAGAAATCTTTATAAGTTTGATAAATCGGTTATCAGGAGCGTTTATGTTTCCAACGATTATGAGTCCATAACCAATATTCCGGCGCACGAAGTATTGTTGTTTCCATCATTTCCATATATTTGTTCGTAATTTCGAATTCTTCGGTCTCTTTCGGATTTTTAGATATTTCCCGGATTGTTACGGAATAATATCCTCTTTTTATTTTTTCGACATCGAAATAAAAAACGGAGAAGCCGACTTTGTGGGCGATTTTTTCGACTCCGGTAAATACCGGAGTGTCGTGGTTCAAGAAATTTACCCAATGGTGTATATTTGCCGGAGAAGGAGTTTGGTCTGCCATAAATCCGGTGATAGACGGTCTGCCTGAGGATTTATAGCGTAAAATACTTCTTAGCGTGTCTTGTTTGGCAATACATTCGGAATGGTATCTTCCCCGAAGTTTGAGAAAGAAACGATCGAACCATTTGTTTTTCAGAGGACGATATATTTGTGCGAAAATTACGCTTCCTTTACGCATCCAGAGAGTGACGGACGGAACAAATTCCCAGTTGCCGTAATGTCCGAGCAGCATCAGGCATGAACCTCCGTTATCGACAATTTCCTGTAATGCTTCTGTATTGTGGAATTTTACCCTTTTTCGAGTCTCTTTGTCGGAGATATGGAGTAATTTGATCGTTTCTACGATATAGTCGCAGAAGTGATGGTAAAAAGCTTTTTCCATCCGACGGATTTCTTTTTCGCTTTTTTCAGGAAATGAATCTTTCATATTTTGATATACCAGTTTTCTCCGGTAACGTACTATGTAGAACATCGGAAAAAATAGGATATCGGATAATATGTATAATATTTTCAGCGGTAACAGAGCATGTAGCCAAAAATAGAAATACAACGGAAAATAGAGGATATTTTCGGATGTTTCTTTTTTCATATCTACGGGTTTATTCGATAATTCGTGTTACGGTAAGAGCATCTCCTGTTTCATTGAAGTCTCCTAATAATATTTTGCATGTCGTGTTTACCCTGTTTTTCTCGTAAGGCATCTCGACACGGATATAGTTGTCTGTGAATCCGTGCATAGGCGCTCCTTTTTTAGGGTGCTCGAATAAAACAGGTCTCGTTTTTCCTATTTGGGATGAATAGAATTCGTGTGTCTTTTTTTCGGAGATCTCAAGCATCTTTTTACATCGTTCGTGTTTTTCTTGGGGATTTACTACATGATCGATTTTAAGAGCTTGTGTATTGGGTCGTTCTGAGTAAGTAAATACGTGCAACTGAGAAATATCGAGCCCATAAACAAATCGAACAGCTTCGTTGAAGAATTGTTCGGTTTCACCTCTCACTCCGACAATGAGATCGACTCCTATAAATGCATCGGGCATTACAGATTTGATTTTTTGTATCTTGCTCTTGAAGAGTGCGGTATCGTATCGGCGATGCATCAGTTTAAGTACCTCGTCGCTTCCCGATTGCAACGGTATATGGAAGTGAGGAGCGAAACGGCGGGACGTTGCAACATAATTGATGATCTCATCGGTAAGTAAATTAGGTTCTATGGAAGAAATCCGGTAACGTTCTATACCTTCTACCCGATCTAAAGCTTTTACCAGATCGAAAAATGATTCTCCGGTCGATTTACCGAAATCCCCTATGTTTACTCCGGTAAGAACGATCTCTTTTCCGCCTGATGCTGCGACAGTTTCAGCTTGCTTTACCATTTCTGCGATCGATCCGTTTCTACTTCTGCCTCTTGCAAAAGGAATAGTGCAATAAGTGCAGTAATAGTCGCAACCGTCCTGTACTTTCAAGAAATAGCGGGTTCGGTCTCCTCGAGAACAGGAGGGACTGAAAGTCCGTATGTCTTGACTTTGCGTGGTGATGATCGTTCCGTTACCCTTTTGTTTATGCAGATCATCCAGATAATCTAATATATTTAGTTTTTGTTCTGCTCCGAGAACCAGATCTACATCGGGAATATGTGCTATTTCTTCGGGCTTCAGTTGGGCATAACATCCGGTTACTACTATAAATGCCCCTGGGTTTTGTCGGGCGATTTTTCGAATGGTTTGCCGGCATTTTTTGTCGGCTAATTCTGTTACCGAACAGGTGTTGATAATACAGATGTCAGCTTTTTCTCCGTTTCTGGCTTTGCGGATTCCCTGTTCTTCCAGAATCTTTCCAATCGCGGAAGTTTCAGCAAAATTGAGTTTACATCCTAATGTATAATAAACTGCTGTTTTATTTTCAAAAATTGTATGATCGACCATTAATGAGACTGTAATTCATATTAAAAACGAAACAAAGTTAGTCATTTTAAGGCAAAAAGCGTCGGTGCTGTAACATTCCTTAGCTATATTATAGGGAGAATACCAACTATTCATTATAAATTTGCAGTTCGACATAACTTAATTTGCCATGATCGAGGAAAATTTTATCAAAATCTATGAGAAAAGTTTTAAGGAAAATTGGGATCTGCCTGCATTGACCGATTATAATACGAGAGAAACTTTTACTTATGGAGAAGTTGCAGAGCAAATAGCCCGTTTGCATCTGTTATTTAAATATTGTCAGATTAGGCGTGGGGACAAGATTGCTCTTGTCGGCCGTAATACCCCCCGATGGTGTATAGCTTTTATGGCTACGGTTTCTTATGGAGCGATTATCGTTCCGATATTGCAGGATTTTAATGCAAATGATGTTCAGCATATTGTTAATCATTCAGATTCTGTTTTGCTTTTTGCCGGAGATTTGATTTGGGAAAATCTCGAAGTGGATAAACTGAGCCAATTACGCGCGACTATTTCTTTGGTGGATTATACTTGTCTTGATCAGCGGGACGGAGAATGTATTACTCAATGTTTGGGTGATATGGATAAGTTGTTTAAAAAAGCATATCCTAAGGGTTTTACGAGAGACGATGTCCGTTTTGCCGAATTAACTAATGACAAGGTAATCTTGATTAATTATACTTCGGGAACGACCGGTTTTAGTAAAGGGGTAATGCTTACGGGAAATAATCTCGGAGGAAATGTGTGTTTCGGAATATCTTCGAAACTTCATTTTTCAGGAAGTAAATGTCTTTCATTTTTACCTTTGGCACATGCTTACGGATGTGCATTTGATTTGTTAGTACCTTTGGCTGTCGGCACGCACATTACGTTATTGGGGAAAATTCCTTCGCCTAAAATATTGTTGAAAGCATTGGAAGAGGTAAAGCCTAATCTTATTATTTGCGTGCCTCTGATATTAGAAAAGATATATCGGAAGCAGATATTGCCGATGTTGAATAAACGTCCGTTGAAATGGGCTCTTAATGTTCCGTTGCTCGACTCCCGTATTTATGGGCAGGTACGAAAAAAACTGGTGGATGCTTTCGGTGGACGTTTTGAGCAGGTAATTGTCGGAGGCGCTCCTTTAAATGCCGAAGTTGAGGCTTTTTTGCATCGTATTAAATTTCCGTTTACTGTCGGTTATGGAATGACAGAATGCGGTCCTTTGATCAGTTATACTCACCATTCTGAATTTATACCACGTTCTTCTGGACGAATTCTTGAAGGATATATGCAAGTGAAGATCGACTCTTCTGATCCCGAGCTGATTCCGGGAGAAATTTGTGTACGAGGTGAGAACGTAATGGCCGGTTATTATAAAAATCAGGAAGCGACCGAAAAGGTGATCGATAAGGATGGTTGGTTGCATACCGGCGATATGGGTACGGTGAATAACGATGATACCATATTTATAAAGGGTCGTTACAAAACAATGATTTTGGGGGCGAGCGGGCAAAATATCTATCCGGAGGAGATCGAGTCGAAATTGAATAATATGCCGTTTATAATGGAAAGCCTTGTTATTGAAAAGGATGGACGTTTGGTCGCTTTGGTATATCCTGACTATGAGGCTGTTGATGATTATGGAATTGCGAATGAAGATTTGCCGGTAGCAATGGAGGAAATTCGGAAAAATTTAAATAAGGAGGTTGCTCCTTATGAACAAATCGCTAAAATTCATCTTTATCCGACTGAATTTGAGAAAACTCCGAAACGGAGTATAAAACGGTATCTTTATACAAATTTTTCTCCGATATAGCATTTCTGAAGAAAAAAGTTGACTTTTTTGAAAAAAAATGAGTTCAGGTGATACAACATTAGAAAATAATCTATACCTTTGAACCGTTTTTGAAGCAATAATTTATTGTTTTATATTTAATTTAAAGAAAATGAAAAAGTTAGTCTTGTTCTTCGCTGTTGCATTTGCAATGTCATTTGCAGCTTGTTCTTCTAAAACTACTAGCGACGCTACTAGCGCTGATTCAACTATGGTTGATTCTATTTCTGTAGTAGAAGAAACTGTAATCGTTGATTCTGTAGCTGCTGACTCAGCTGCTATCGTTGATTCAGCTGCAGTTGTTGCTGAATAATTTAGCGATAAGAACAAAAAGGAGTAATAGAGTGGTTCTGAGAAGAGCTGCTCTATTTTTTTTATATTTTTGCAGTAGAAAAAGTGTGGATGTTATTGGAAATTTAATATTGTAATGATATGAAAAAGATAATATTACTTTTAGTTCTTTTACTCTTTTGTTTTTCTTTACCTGCTAAAAAGTTAGAACCGGTTCGTACGAGTGTTGGCAAGTTGAATGTATCCGTTGATCCAAGGACTGAGTTGTTAGGGGTGATACAGATTATGGCCGATTATCCACTCGTAACTAAAAATTCGCCTTATAGTAATGAGGTAAAAGCATATTTTGAGCCTATGAAAGATTCGAAGGCTGTTGAAGTGACGAGAATGCTTTTACAAGAGTATGGTTTTAGTTATGATGCTCCTGTGGATTTTATATTGCGATTGTCCCAACCTCTTCAATTAAAAAGAATCGTACCTTATTCTGAGGATGTGAAAAATCGTGCTGGAGGAGAAGCCAATCTTTCTGTATATAGAGATGCGATTCGCGATTTTGCAAAAAAATCCGGATTTGAACATTTTTATGTATCTAAGAAAGAGTTTTATGAGCGTATTCTTGCATCAGTTCGTGAAATGTTTCAAGGTCGGGACTTAGTCAAAACAGTAGAAGAGTATTATAAAGATAGTTGCAATAGTTATAATATGATTATATGCCCTCTTAACGGGAACAATAATTATGGTCTGAGATTTAAATCGAGTAATGACAAATATGATCTTTATCCTGTGATATGTGGGGAGGGGAAGTATAGAGAACGATTTTTTGATAATGTTATTTTGCATGAATTTAATCATTCGTTTGTTAACCCATTAACAGAAAAATATAGAGATAAGGTTGAGTTAAGTAAAAAACTTTTTGAGCCGATAAGAGAATTTATGACTTCTAAGGCGTATGGTGAGTGGAAAATAACGTTAGATGAACATATTGTAAGAGCTGTTACGGCAAGAATGATGGAAATGTTGTTCGGTAAGCAAGTCGGAGCGGAATGGGTAATTTATGAAAAAAAACAAGGCTTTGTATATATTGAGCCGATTATTGAAAGTTTAAAACGGTTTGAAAGTCTCCGAGATTCTGATGGTGTAACATTTGCTGAATATTTTCCAAACCTATTGTCGATGTTGGCCGATTTGAATCCTGTTAATAATTTTGATACTGCTGCTTTTAACGGTATTATAGATCGTGTTTTTAATACCGGAAAAATCGCAGTTGTCTATCCTACGGCAGATTGCAATCAAGAGCTTATATATAAAATAAAACAATATACAGCTTATGTCGCTGATTTTATAAAGCAAAAAAGTACAATAAAAGAATGTGTCGTGATATCTGATAGTGTGGCTTTGAGTAAACCTTTGGATGAATACGGAATATTATGTTATGGAACGATAGAGAGTAACTTGTTTTTGTCTCATTACAAAGAGACTTTTCCGTTTCAGATTAAAAATGGCGAACTTTTTGCTGATAAGAAATATAATGATCCGAGTCTAAGATTTATTACTTGCTTACCAAATCCGCAAAACAATAAAAATGGAATGATTGTATATACGGCTTTTAAGAATGATAATATTCTTGATATAAACAGTTATTCCCATGGAAGTTATAGCTATCATATTTTTAGCGGTAATCGGACGGTGTTGTCTGAAGGTTTTTATGATACAAAATCTGTTCCGTGGAAGTTTATTAAATAAAAGGTATTATCTATAAGTCTATGCTCGATTAAGATTAATTGGGGATAAAAGTTTAATAAAGAATATATTATTAAAATGGTAAAGAGGGGCGAAATTAAATTGCCCCTCTTTACTTATTTGTAATCTTTTATTTTTTTAAGGAACTTGATGTTCATAACCGAGAACGTCTATCAGCTTGAGATCGAAAATCAAGGTGGAATAAGGCAATATGACTGAAGAAGACATTTCTGCTCCATATCCTAAGTTTTGAGGAATAATTACCTGACAACTGTCACCGGGTTGCATACTTGTGAGAGCAATCTGAAATCCTTGTATGAATTGGTCTACTCTTCCGGTGGTTGCACTGTCGGTATAAAGATAAGTCGAGTCGAAAGCTGTGCCGTTATACAGCATTCCTTTATACATGAATTTTACAGTGCTGTTGTTTAGCGGAGCGGGTTTTGTTCCATCACCTTTTTTGTATGTTTTCATCAGAATAAAACTTCCCGGATCCCAAACCGGATAAATTTCTGTGTAAACCGGAAACCCGTTTTCATCCGTTTCTGCCCTTTTCTGATTGAAGTAGGCCGCATTTTCATTTCTCCATTTCTGATATTGTGTCCATGTGTCTTCTTCATCGTCTTTACAAGACATTATGAAAACGACAATCAGTAATATTATAATTCCCGGAAATTTTTTCATCGTTTTTATTCCTTTTTATTTATCAATTAAAATTTTACTTCCGGTGCTTTTTCAGCTCCGGCTTCGGCTGTAAATTGAGGTTTTTTGTCAAATCCGCCTATTCCGGCTATAATGCTCGCAGGAAAACGACGTATCATGGCGTTGTAGTCCCGTACCATGTCTGTATATCTTGTCCGTTCGGTAGAAATGCGGTTTTCTGTCCCTTCAAGTTGTGCTTGTAGTTCCAGAAAGTTCTGGTTTGCTTTCAGGTCGGGATAATTCTCCGTTACCATTAACAGCCGCCCTAAAGCTTGGCTCAGTTCACCTTGGGCAGCCTGATATTTTTGCAAAGAAGCTTCGTTTAGGTTGTCGGGGCTGATTGTAACCTGTGTGGCTTTAGCCCGGGCATTTACCACAGCGTCGAGAGTCTCTTTCTCGTGAGAAGCATACCCTTTGACTGTATTTACGAGATTCGGGATCAGATCTGCCCGGCGCTGGTACTGATTTTCTACTTTTGCCCATTGAGACATTACGGCTTCATCGGCATTTACCATTTTGTTGTTTATCGATATTCCGTAGCCGATAATGATTACCAGCAAGGCAAGGATACTTATTAAGACGATAAGAGATTTTTTCATATATCCGTTATTTATTTTTCAACGATTTTTTTTAACAGAGACTTTAAACTAACCTGTTCTCCGATGATTTGTGCCAATTGATCGATAGGGACACGCTGCTGCTCCATCGTATCGCGATGACGGATCGTGACCATGTTGTCCTGAAGAGAATCATGATCTACGGTGACGCAGAACGGAGTTCCGATTGCATCTTGACGTCGATATCTTTTTCCGATAGAATCTTTTTCGTCGTATTGGCATTTGAAATCGAATTTCAGCGTATCGATGATTTCCCGAGCTTTTTCAGGCAGTCCGTCTTTCTTTACTAAAGGTAAGACTGCGAGTTTTACCGGAGCTAAAGGTGCAGGTAATTTCAATACTACACGAGACTCTCCGTTTTCGAGTTTTTCTTCGCAATAAGCTGCAGCCATGATACTGAGGAACATGCGGTCTACACCGATGGATGTTTCGATAACATAGGGAGTGTAAGACTCGTTCAGTTCGGGATCAAAATATTGGAGTTTTTTCCCTGAATATTTTTCATGACTTCCCAAATCGAAATTGGTACGGGAGTGGATACCTTCAACTTCCTTGAATCCGAAAGGCATTTCGAATTCGATGTCGGTAGCGGCGTTTGCATAGTGTGCCAGCTTGTCATGATCATGGAATCGGTATTTATGGTCTCCTAATCCCAAAGCTTTGTGCCATTTGAGTCGTATTTCTTTCCATGTTTTAAACCATTCGAGCTCTTGTCCCGGGCGTACAAAAAATTGCATTTCCATTTGCTCGAATTCACGCATGCGGAATATAAATTGCCGAGCTACTATTTCATTGCGGAATGCTTTTCCTATTTGAGCAATTCCGAAAGGAATGCGCATACGGCCTGTTTTTTGTACGTTCAGGTAGTTTACAAATATCCCTTGAGCAGTTTCGGGACGCAAATATACCTTCATTGCTCCATCGGAAGTAGATCCCATTTCTGTGGAGAACATCAGATTGAACTGACGTACATCCGTCCAGTTTTTTGTTCCGCTGATCGGGCAAACGATTTCATAGTCGAGGATGATCTGGCGCAACTCTTCGAGGTTGTTGTCATTCATTGCTTTGGCGAAACGACTGTGCAATTCTTCTCGTTTTGCTACATGCTCTTGTACACGGGGATTGGTTTGTCTGAACAACGCTTCATCAAACGATTCTCCGAACCGTTTCGCCGCTTTTTCAACCTCTTTTTCGATCTTCTCGTCCATTTTTGCCAACTGGTCTTCGATCAGGACGTCTGCGCGATAACGTTTTTTAGAGTCTTTGTTGTCTATCAGTGGGTCGTTGAATGCATCTACGTGTCCTGATGCTTTCCAGATTGTCGGATGCATGAAAATAGCAGAGTCGATACCGACGATATTTTCGTGGAGCAATACCATACTGTCCCACCAATATTTTTTTATATTGTTTTTCAGTTCTACACCCATTTGTCCGTAGTCATAGACTGCAGCGAGTCCGTCATAAATTTCGCTGGACGGGAAAACAAAACCGTATTCTTTACAGTGCGATACCAGTTTTTTAAAAACGTCTTCTTGTTGTGCCATATCTTTAGTTATGTTTTATATCTTTATGTCGGTTTACTTAAAAAAAGATTGTTTATAACCTCGATTCTGAGGCTAATAAAGCGCAAAGTAAATGATTTTTTTCGATTTAATTTGTATTTTTGCATGAGCATGTCGTTATTAAGCTGATAAAAATGTTAAAACCGCAGATTTTGAAACTTCAGGGAAATTGACGATATGATTCGAGCGTTAAAAACACAGATATTTTAGATTCATGAGTGAAGAAGATAAAGAGCTGATTCCTGCTGATGATCAATTTGATGCGTCAAGCAACGATGTGGCGGAAGAGAATAGCCATTCGTCTTATAAAGTGCCGGGAGGCGATAAGCCGGATTTTAAATATCAATTGACGGGAATGTACCAAAGCTGGTTTCTGGATTATGCTTCGTATGTAATCCTCGAACGGGCAGTTCCTCATTTGGAGGACGGTTTAAAACCGGTACAGAGACGTATTCTTCACTCAATGAAACGATTGGATGACGGGCGTTATAATAAAGTTGCGAATATTGTCGGACATACAATGCAGTTCCATCCTCACGGAGATGCTTCTATCGGGGATGCTTTGGTGCAATTGGGGCAGAAAGACCTGTTGATCGACTGTCAGGGAAATTGGGGGAATATATTGACAGGAGATAGTGCTGCAGCTCCTCGTTATATCGAGGCGCGGTTATCGAAATTTGCTCTCGATGTCGTGTTTAATCCCAAAACTACGCAATGGAAGCCCTCGTATGACGGGCGGAATAAAGAACCTATAACGCTTCCGGTTAAATTTCCGTTATTATTGGCTCAAGGAGTCGAAGGGATTGCGGTAGGATTGTCATCAAAGATATTGCCTCATAATTTTAATGAGATATTGGATGCTGCAATAGCTTATCTGAGGAATGAACCTTTTGAACTGTTCCCGGATTTTCAGACGGGTGGATTTATCGATGTGACCCGTTATAATGACGGAGAGCGTGGCGGTTCTGTAAAAGTTCGGGCTAAAGTCGAGAAACGGGATAACCGGACTTTGGCAATTACCGAAATCCCTTACGGAAAAACGACGTCGACATTGATTGATTCTATCCTGAAAGCTTTGGAAAAGGGTAAAATAAAAATCCGCAAAGTAGATGATAATACGGCTCAGCATGCTGAAATATTGGTGCATTTGATCCCGGGTACTTCTTCTGATAAGGCTATCGACGCGCTATATGCGTTTACCGATTGTGAAGTAAGTATTTCTCCGAATTGTTGTGTGATTTGTGACAGTAAGCCTCATTTTTTGACGGTGAGCGATGTCCTTCGGCGCAGCGTCGATAATACGGTGCGGTTGCTGGGGGAAGAGTTGAGCATTCAAAAACACGAGTTGGAAGAGACTCTTCATTTTGCTTCGTTGGAAAAGATATTTATCGAAGAGCGGATTTATAAAGATAAAGCTTTTGAGGACAGTACCTCTATGGATATTGCCGTGGCGCATATCGATAAAAGAATAGAGCCTTTTAAACCTTCGTTTGTCAGAGAAGTAACTCGGGAAGATATTTTAAAGCTTATGGAGATAAAAATGGGACGTATCCTTAAATTTAACTCCGAGAAAGCTGAAGAGCAGATTGCCGCAATAAAGACGGATATCGAAGAGATAGAGAATCATTTGGCTCATATCGTAGATTATACGATTCGCTGGTATGAAGCATTGAAGAGTAAATATGGAAAGAATTATCCTCGGCGGACGGTAATCCGGAGTTTCGATACGATCGAAGCCACTAAGGTGGTCGAAGCAAATGAAAAATTGTATATCAACCGTGAGGAGGGTTTTATGGGAACCGGACTCAAGAAAGACGAGTTTATTTGTAATTGTTCGGATATAGATGATATAATTATCTTTTATAAAGACGGCAAGTATAAGGTCGTTCGGGTAAGCGAGAAAATGTTTATCGGAAAAAATGTGTTGTATATCAATGTATTCAAGAAAAACGATACCCGAACCATCTATAATGTCATATATCGTGACGGGAAAGACGGTCTTCATTATATCAAGCGTTTTGCCGTGACCGGTGTGACTCGTGACAAAGAGTATGATTTGACCCAAGGAAAACCGGGATCTCGGGTTGTTTGGTTTACTGCAAATCCGAATGGTGAAGCTGAAATATTGAAAATTACATTTAAACCCAAACCTCGACTTAAGTGTCTGTTCATCGATAAAGATTTTAGCGACATTGCGATCAAAGGGCGGCAGTCTATGGGGAATATCGTAACTAAAAATGAGATACATAAAATCTCCTTGAAAGAAAAAGGCGGTTCTACATTAGGAGGACGACAGGTTTGGTTCGATCGGGATATTTTGCGTCTTAATTATGATGGGCGGGGAGAGTATCTGGGTGAATTTCATGGGAACGACCAGATTCTTGTGATTATGAAGAACGGAGATTTTTGTACCACTTCTTTTGATGCGACTAACCATTATGAAGCGGATATTATGATTATAGAGAAGTATGATTCCGGTAAGACGTGGACTGCGGCTTTAAATGATGCAGATCAAGGATATCCTTATTTGAAACGATTCAAGTTAGAGCCGACTCAAAAGAAGCAAAATTTTTTGGGTGAGAACCCTAAATCATCTTTGATTTTACTTACTGATGAATCGTTTCCCCGCTTTGAAGTGGTGTTCGGAGGGAATGATGCATTCCGAGACCCGTTGATAATCGATGCGGAGGAGTTTATCGGCGTGAAAAGCTTTAAGGCAAAAGGTAAGCGTATATCTACCTATACGGTAGAGACAATCAATGAATTAGAACCTTTGCGTAAGGAGATTCCGCAGCCGGAAGTTCCGGAAGCCGAGTTACCGGATGATACGGATGCGGTTACAGGCTCTCAGAGTGAAGGAAACAGCGATATATTGGATGAAATTACCGGTCAAATGAAATTATTTTAAGAATGGGAATCCGGCAGTACCGAAGCATGTTTATTTTAATGATGTTTTTCCTATTCGGGAAAAATATCATACAGGCTGTTGAAAGAGATAACGATTCGGTGAAAATTGTTCGTCCGGTTGTCGCTTCAACTTATTTCTCTGTCGGAAATAATCAGGTTTACGACACTTATTTGTCGATCAATCGATATAGCGGTCTTGATGTGGGCATCGGGCACGAAAGAATGAGAGTAGCTCCTTTCGGTGCCGGGCGATTGGCTGCACGGCATCTTTTCGAAGTCGATTTTTCAACTACTCGGAATCGTCCCGGAAACGGCATGATGATTACCGGTATGTTTGATTATTCTTTCGGGTTGTATCGGATTTTCCGTTTGCCTTGTAAGTTAAAATTGTTGGGAGGCGGGGAGTTGAGTACAAATGTCGGCGGAATATATAATCTCAGAAATTCTAATAATCCGGCGGCGGCAAAGGCTTCGGTCAATGCAGGAGTTTCCGGTATGGCCGTTTATACGTGGCGTGTATCCGGTTATCCGATTACGCTCCGTTATTCAATGTCTTTACCTTTTATAGGAACATTTTTTTGTCCCGGGTACGGACAAACTTATTATGAGATGTTCAGTCTCGGGAATACGAAGGGTATTGTCCATTTCGGCTCTTTTCATAATCAGTTCGATATGAGTAATATGTTTACCGTCGATTTTCCGGTAGGAAGAAGTGCCGTGCGCATCGGGTATAAAAACCGGCTGCGTTCTACACACCAGAATCATTTGGTTTATAAAATGTACACACATGTATTTACTGTCGGAATCGCAACGGAGTTTGTAACACGTAGTCAGCGTAGAAAAGTGATGTCGGCAGCTTCTTCGATTTCTGCATTTTATTGATATGGTATACTATGATAGTCAAAGGGCGGATACTTTTTAAATATATTCTCGAATGTCGGGATATGGCGGAATATTTTTCCTCTAATGTGTTTTTGCGAGGTAAAGTTTATAAAATGCTTAACCGGATTTTTATGGTTTGTTCGTTCGGGATGTTGTTTCTTTTTTCTTCTTGTATTCCCGAATCGGATTTTACAGATGATCCGGAAGGTAATTTTGAGGCTTTGTGGTCTATTATGGACGAAAGATATTGTTTTTTCGATTATAAAAATATAGACTGGAATGAAGTTCATCAACGTTATCGGTCGCGAATTGCACAGAATATGACAGATGAGGAGTTGTTCGGTGTATTGGCGGATATGCTGGCGGAGTTGCAAGACGGGCATGTGAACCTATCCTCTTCGTTCGATATGGCCCGGTATTGGAAATGGTTCGAAGACTATCCGGTAAACTTTAATGAAGAGATTGTCAATAAATATTATTTGCAGCAGCCCGATTATCAAATAGCCGGAGGTATGAAATATCGTATTTTAGCAAATACGAACATCGGATATATATATTATGCGAGTTTTTCTTCAGGAGTGGGAGAGAGTAATCTGGATCAGATATTCGCTGCATTTTCGTCTTGTGACGGGATTATTATCGATGTGAGAGACAATAGCGGAGGAATACTGACGACAGTAAATCGTATAGCCTCTCGTTTTATTACAGAAGATCGGATTTGCGGTTATATTCGGCATAAAACCGGTCCGGCTCATGATGCCTTCTCCGATTTTCATGAAATCAGGTTAGAAACAGCTCCTTCTGATCGGATACATTATCTGAAGCCCGTTGCCGTACTGACAAATCGCCGTTGTTATAGTGCAACGAATAATTTTGTATCGGTAATGAAAGAGTTGCCGCAAGTAAAAATTATAGGAGATTATACCGGAGGTGGAAGCGGTCTTCCTGTATCTTCTGAATTGCCGAACGGCTGGTCGGTGCGTTTTTCCGCTTCTCCCATTTATAATGTTAATAAAGAACACACTGAATTTGGGATTGCTCCCGATATTTTTGTGAATATGGCAGATACTCCAGATCGGGATGCGATCATAGAACGTGCGAAGGAATGGATTATGTCTGGAGGTAAATGAGGAAAAAAAGCGAATAATGTTTGCAAATTCATAAACTTCGATTACCTTTGCAAAGCAAAATGCGGATGTGGCGTAATTGGTAGCCGCGCTAGACTTAGGATCTAGTGGCGAAAGCCGTGGGGGTTCGAGTCCCTTCATCCGCACAAAGCCTGTAGAAAATATTCTGCAGGCTTTTGTTTTTTTAGTTAGTCCGGGCCGGCTAAGCTTTAAAAAGAAATTTTGGGTATTTAGCGTCTGTTTAAATTTTCCAATAAAAAATACTATCAGCTCATTTTGCGTTTTCTTCCAATCTTTTTCCCCGTTTTCCCTCGTCAGATAGCCCGCTATCATCCTCCTAAAAACAGAAAAACATACTCGGAAGAAATTCTTAAAACCTGACCCGGGCAAAATTTAAACAGGCTTTTATTCCCTGAATATTTGTGCTCTATTAATCTCTCTTTCGGGGGTATGTTTTCCAATTTCTGTATACCTACATGCTTGTTCGCTTTTTATCGGATGAAAAACACTTTCGAAAAATCATTCTTAAAAAATCCCTATACAGAATTTGAACAGCTTCTAATATGGCAGAATAGCACAATATTAACCTAATGCATACAAATGTTTGTTAAGGTAGAGATAATTTCTATCTTTGTTGTAAAAAAGAGGAGATGTAGGTTTGCCTCGTCGCAATCTAAGCTATTTTTTTTGCGGTTTTGATTGCGATCATGGAAAATATAGATAGTTGATCGTGTCGTTGAGTAAGTATGTTTATACTGATGCTGTTATTGGAAATAAGATCACATTCATATTTTTTTGAATGCTAAATCGGGTTTTATGATAAATTCTAAATTTTCCTATTTATTGCGAAATGGAAAAAATCCCAAATTTGTGTATTATGGGGTTAATTATCTGAGGTTGATAATTCCTAAGTTCTTTTTTCGAATTCGGTTGAAAAAGGAGCTGGAAAAATTAAATAAATCGACAGATAAAGACTATATTATGCAGCGTGTAAACTATTATAATCAACTTGATAGAGATTCCTTATCTTTATCTGCGGCTTATGATAGTTGGAGGGATGAACTTATACCCTTGAGGAGGCAGCCGATGTGTAAACAGAAGGTTTATTTTTTCGATACTTTCGAATATACTCGTTGGTTTCCTCAATCTTTGAAGTGGAAGTTATGCCCGGGTGACTTGGTTTCTGTTCCGAACATTCCGTCTATTGTTAAAAGCCGGCCTCTTGTAGCGGGTAATGAGAATTCGGTTATCATGAAATTGGATAAAGTTCGCCATTTTATTTTTATCAAAGACGAAAAAAGCTTTGTAGAAAAGAAAAATATGGTGGTTTTTCGTGGAAAAATCGGAGTACCCGGGACAAATGGGTTTAAAGAAAATCGTTATCGATTTCTTGAAAAATATTGGGGACACCCTATGTGCAATTTGGGGGAGATCAAAGGGCGGCATCCGAATAAGCAGTGGATAGTGGAAAAAATGACATTGCGACAACACCTTGATTATAAATTTATCTTGTCTTTGGAGGGGAATGATGTAGCAAGTAATTTGAAATGGGTGATGTCGTCTAATTCATTGGCCGTTATGCCTCGACCTACATGTGAGACATGGTTTATGGAAGGGAGACTCATCCCGAATTATCATTATGTAGAGATCAAGCCTGATTTTTCGGATTTGGAAGAGCGGCTTAATTATTATATTGCACATCCTCAAGAAGCAGAAGAGATCATTAGACATGCACATGAATATGTAGAGCAGTTTAAAGATCCGGAAAGAGAAAGACTTGTTTCTTTGTTTGTTTTGAAAAAATATTTTGAAGAAACCAATTCGGTGACATTTTGAAAATAATCGGAAAATTTTGTTTAAGAGGGCTTTGGGACAGGCTCTGAGTATTTGGTTATAGAATAGGGGCGTTTTGTCTTTTATTTGTTTTTTTGTATCGTCGAATGAGGGGGCGTATAATGAAAACCCCTATTAAGATCCCTGCGAAAGCGCCCACCGTGTTTGCTAAAAAGTCGAACCAGTCGGCTGTTCGGTATTCAGTAAAGTATTTTTGGAATAGTTCCATCAGACCACCCCATAAAACGGCAAGTATCCATCCCGATAGCAGTATAGATCCGTCATAGCGTGAAAGCCAACTGGAACGATACACGTCGAAGCAAAAAACGGAAACTAATCCCATATACATTGTAAAATGAACTATTTTGTCTAAATTCTGTATGTTGGGTACATTATATGGAGAGGTAACATGAGAAAGAGAAAGATATAATATAGTGATACCTACCAGCATTGTAGGAATAAACCTCGATAAAAACCGTATTACTTTCATAATTGTTATATTGATTAAGTGTCTGTCTAAATTTTCCGATAAGGAAATATTGTCAGGTCATCTTCGTGTTTTTTTTGATCTGTTTTCCCGTTTTCACTTGTCAGATAGCTCGCTATCATTTGCGTAAGAACAGAAATTCCCGGAAAGAACTTTTTTAGCCTGAACCGATCAAAATTTAGACAAACTCTGATGTTGCAAAGATAGTATATTTTATATGGCGAATTTTGTTTTTTACGCACTTTAGCTTCTTTTTTGCTTCTTATTTATTCTGATTTGTTGCAAGAATTAATTTTTATGTGGTTAAATGTGATAAAAAGATATATAAATGTTATTTTTGTATTAATGTAATTTAAACTGGGAGTTTATGGCAAAACGAGCGACATTTGTTACAAAATTGGGTGTTATTGCTGCTACTGTGGGATCTTCTGTTGGATTGGGAAATATTTGGAGGTTTCCTTACGAAACCGGGCAAAACGGGGGTGCTGCATTTCTGTTGGTGTATATTCTTTGTGTATTGTTTTTAGGATTGCCTGTCATGCTTGCCGAGTTTGTCGTAGGACGTAGTGCCAAGGCAAATGTGAACCGTTCGTTCTTGAAATTAGCTCCCGGAACACATTGGAATATCATCGGGTATATGGGGGTATTTGCTCCGGTGTTTATTATGGGTTTTTATTCTGTGATTGCCGGATGGACATTAGATTATGTTTATCAGGCGGCTACTTTCGGGATGAGTCAGAAAAGCCCCGAATATTTTGCTACTGCTTTTACCGAATTTACGGCATCGCCTATTCGTCCGTTATTTTGGATATTTCTATTTCTCGGGATGAATTATTTTATTGTTTCAAGAGGGGTCAGTGACGGGATAGAGCGTGCTTCTAATATTTTAATGCCATTACTTTTTGTAATATTGATAGCTTTTTGCGTACGGTCGCTCTTCTTGCCCGGAGCAAAGGAAGGGCTTTCTTTCTTGTTTTATCCGGATTTTTCGAAGATCGATTCAGGAGTAGTGTTACGGGCTATGGGGCAGGCATTTTTTTCATTGAGTTTAGGAATGGGCACGCTGATAACGTATGCTTCATATTTTTCCGATAAAACTTCGTTGCCTAAGACAGCGGTTACGGTAGCTTCTTTAGATACTTTTGTCGCTGTATTGGCCGGAGTCATTATTTTCCCGGCGGTGTTTTCTTTTGGAATAAGCCCTTCTCAAGGTCCGGAGTTGATTTTTATTACATTGCCGAATGTATTTCAACAAATACCGGGCGCTTATATCTGGTCTGTATTATTCTTTGTTCTCATTACGGTTGCAGCTCTGACCTCTACTATTTCGTTGTGTGAAGTCGCTATCGCTTTTTTGCATGAGGAATTTCATTTTACACGTCGTCGGGCATCGCAAATTCTCATTTTTATCTGTCTGGTGATGAGTACTCTTTGTTCATTGTCATTCGGCCCGTTGAGCGATTTTTATATTTTAGGTTTTTCCATATTTAATTTTTGTGACTTTTTAGCTTCGAATATATTGTTGCCTGCAGGAGGAATGCTTATCTCTATATTTGTCGGATGGAAACTTGACCGGCAATTTATAAAAGAAGAATTAAGTAATCACGGGGTTTCTCGTGTATGGTATTTGGGTATATTGATGTTTTGTATGCGCTTTGTCGCACCCGTAGCTATATTTTTGATTTTTTTATCCGGACTTGGATTATTTTAGATGAAGGAATCTGAAAAATATCGTTTTTGGAATTTCAGTCGAGGAGAACGTTTTGCCGTAATCTTATTATTATGCAGCATTGCGATACTTCTTGTCGTGCGTTTTTATGGTACAACAAGACAGGCTGAGCCGGAGACTTCCGATTTCGAGCAGTTCGAAACCGAAATATCGGACTTTAAGAAGCAAATTTCAATCAAGAAAGATACTATTCGGCATAAGAAAAATTCCGTTAAAAAGAAAGTAACTCCTATATATCGTCCTCAAGAGCAATCGTTCGCTCCAGTCGAACGGGAATCTTTAGAGAATACCGTGCAAAATCAGAATTCCGGAAATTGAGTAGTGGAGTTCTGTGCTTACGTAAATAAGCAAATAGTTAGAATTTCGAATTATGAAGAAAGCCTATTTTGTAATTTGTACGAAAATATACATTGTCTCGGATAGACTTTTTAAATAAAAAGGTCTATCTTCGTTCATTATAAATAAAAAGATCGTTTATGAATGTTGTTTGCGACAAACCTTCATTTACTATAAACCTGAACGGAGATGTGGTAGCTCTGACTCCGCCTTTGGTAATGGGGATATTAAATGTTACTCCCGATTCGTTTTATGCTGGAAGTCGTTGTAATACCGAAACTGCTGTAATATCTCGTGCGAGAGAGATTGTCGAACAGGGTGGTGCGATTATCGATATAGGGGCTTACTCTTCTCGACCTCAGGCAGAGGATGTCCCGGAAGAAGAAGAGATGAACCGTTTATCACGAGCTCTTTCGCTGATTCGGTCGGTATATCCGGATGTTTATATTTCTGTAGATACCTTTCGTGCAGAGGTAGCCCGTCGTTGTGTAGAGGAATTCGGAGTGACGATGATTAATGATATATCGGGAGGAGAATTGGATGATAAGATGTTTGAAACTGTTGCTTCTCTCGGAGTACCGTATATATTGATGCACATGCGCGGAACTCCCCGAACCATGCAGGAATATACGAATTATGGTGACATCATTGCCGATTTGTTGATGTATTTTTCTGAAAAGACGGATAAACTCCGGTTGATGGGTGTGAATGATATTATTATAGACCCCGGCTTCGGATTTAGTAAAACGTTAGATGATAACTATTTATTGATGAATGGATTGTCTGAGTTCCAAGTGTTGGGATTCCCTGTCTTGGCAGGAATATCTCGAAAATCCATGATCTATAAATTGTTGGGAACATCTCCGGAAGAGAGCCTGAACGGTACGACTGTACTGAATACTCTTGCTTTGTTGGGAGGTGCGGATATATTACGTGTACATGATGTCAAAGAAGCTGTGGAAACAGTGAAGATCGTTACGAAAACTTTAACAACAAGATAGTTTATGTTTGTTCATTTCGGAATAAAAGATGCTTTAGATATTTTGCTTGTCGGCTTGTTGCTCTATAATATCTACAAGATGATGAAAGATTCCGGCACGATCAATATTTTTGCCGGTGTTATGGCCTTTATCGGAGTTTGGGTCGTTGTTACTCGGATTTTGGATATGCGTTTGCTCGGGGCGATAATGGATAAGCTGGTAAGTGTCGGGGTCTTGATTTTAGTTATTTTGTTTCAAGATGAAATCCGTCGTTTTCTTGTCGAATTGGGATCTCATAAACGATGGCGGTTCTTTTTCAGATTATTCCTCCCCGATAAAGAAAAAAATACAGATCAGCAATCTTATATCATGCCTTTAGTGTATGCGTGTATGAATATGTCCAAGACCAAAACCGGTGCTCTTATCGTAATACAGAAAGATATGGCGCTTACAGCTTATGAGCAGACGGGAGATATTATAAATGCCGATGTCAATTCGCGTCTTATAGAAAATATTTTCTTTAAGAACAGTCCTTTGCATGACGGAGCTATGATTATTGCGGATAATCGTATTGTGGCGGCTGCCTGCATATTGCCAGTGTCTCATAATAACGATATTCCTAAGTCTTTGGGATTGAGGCATCGTTCGGCATTGGGTATTACTCAAGAGTCGGATGCTACGGCTGTTATCGTATCGGAAGAAACCGGAAACATTTCGGCTGCACGTAATGGTAAATTGCACTTGCGTCTTTCTGGTAAGGACTTGGAACATTTTTTGTCCGAAACTGCAGAATAATTGTTATTTCAAGGACGTAGAATCGTAATTTTTGGTGAGATAATTAAGTAATTGTATATTTATATATTTAATAAATGTAATAAATAAAAAGGGAAAATTAAATGGTCATAACGAACGAATCTTTTTATTTTTGCAGCGTACTATGAGAAGTTTTCGTTATATATTGGCTGTTTCGTTGTCTCTGCTGATCGTTTTTGCGGGAGTAGGAGTTTCTATTATGCACTATTGCTGTCCCGGATGTGAAGCGGAACAGAAATGCTGTGTTGCCGGTTGTGAAAAATGCCGTGATACAAATTCTTTATCGAATGACTCTTGTGGGGATGAAGGATGTTCTGCCACTGTTTATAAGGTAGATTTGGTGAAACAGTCTTGTGGATGTTCTGTTTCTGTTCCTTTTGCGCAAATTCTCTGTTATTTGTCGCCAGATGTGAAAAAAAATCTTTCATCTGTTGATTCCGAACGTGTCGAGATACGGGATATTCCTCCTAATCCGGTATGTACACGTTATTATCTTGCTCTTTATTCAGTTTTTCTTATTTAGAATTTATTGTATGGGGATAAGCAAATGTCTCTTTGGGAAGAGTCTGCTTGTTCCTGTGCAGCGTGTCTTGAGTTATTTTAAGATGCGTGATTTTGTATTTCCCCTATTGCAAGTCGAGTTGCCGGACATATCTCAATGAACGGGAAAGGCTTTGTGATTATGGGCGTTATGGAAAGACTGAGTTTTTGAGTAATAAATAAACTGTCATATATGAAATATATATTTTTAATATTTTTCTTTTTGCTTTTGTACCCGGTACAGGCTAAGGTAAGGGGTGTTGTTAAAGATAGTGCAGGAGAGCCGTTACCCGGAGCTAATGTAGCATGGGTCAATACAAAGATTTTTACGGTTACTGCCGAAGACGGAAGCTTTTCTGTTGATAAACCTAAGGATAGCGAAACGTTGGTTATTAGTTATATAGGGTTTGAAAATGATACGATCCATGTCGATAGTGAAAATGTAAAATTGGAAATAGTTCTACGTGAGGGATTGTCTTTAGGCGAGGTTAATGTCGTAAGACGCAGGTTCGGAACTACGAAATTAAGAAGTAGTGCCATGAATGTCGATATTATCAGTAGTGCAGAATTAAGTCGTGCGGCATGTTGCAATTTGGGTGAAAGTTTTGTAACAAATCCATCTGTCGATGTGAGTTATTCAGATGCTGCTACGGGTGCGAAGCAAATTAAGTTATTGGGGTTGTCCGGTACATACGTGCAGATGATGACCGAGAATATCCCTAATTACAGAGGTGCTGCAGCTCCTTATGGGCTGGGATATATTCCCGGTCCGTGGATGCAGAGTATTCAGGTGAGTAAAGGTAGTTCGTCTGTCAAAAACGGATACGAGTCTATTACAGGACAGATTAATGTCGAATTTAAAAAACCTCAGTTGCCGGAGGCTGACTGGGTTTCTGCCAATCTGTTTGCCAGCAGTACGGGGCGTTATGAGGCCAATGCCGATGCTACATTAAAGCTGTCTAAGCGTTGGAGTACTTCGCTTTTAGCTCATTATGAAAATGAAACGATGGCTCATGATGCCAATCATGACGGTTTTGCGGATATTCCTCGAGTAGAGCAATATAATCTTTGGAATCGTTGGGCATATATGGGAGATCATTATGTTTTTCAAGCCGGTATTAAAGCTCTTTCTGAATGGCGGAATAGCGGTCAGGTAAATCATGGTGGAAATCCGGGACAGGAGTTGTATAAAATCGGAATCGATACTCGACGCTATGAAGCTTTTACCAAAAACGCTTATATCTTTAATAAAGAAAAGAATACTAATCTGGCTCTTATTCTCCAAGGAACTTTTCATAATCAGGATGCCGTTTATGGGCATAAACTTTATGATGTGGATCAGACCAATGTGTATGCTTCGTTATTGTTCGAGACTGAATTTAGTAAACAGCATAGCCTCTCTACCGGTTTGAGCTTTAATTATGACGGATATGATCAGCGATACCGTTTGACGAACGATGTAAAGCTCCCTCGTCTTAAATCTTTTGAAAAAGAATCTGTTCCGGGAGCTTATGTGCAATATACCTATAACTTGGAAGATAAATTGATACTTATGGGTGGAATACGAGGAGATTACAGTAGTATGCACGGTTTTTTTGTTACCCCTCGGGCACATGTCAAATATAATCCGAATGAGTTTGTAAATTTCCGTCTTTCGGCAGGGAAAGGATATCGAACCAATCATGTGTTGGCAGAAAATAATTATTTGCTTGCCAGCAGTCGAAAAGTAAGAATTGCTGGAGATTTGGATCAAGAGGAGGCTTGTAATTACGGAGCAAGTATTTCGTCGTATATCCCTTTGCTCGGTAAGACCTTAAACCTTAATGCAGAATATTATTATACGGATTTTTTGAAGCAAGTAGTTGTAGATATGGATACAGATCCGCATGAAATAGCATTTTATAATCTGAATGGACGTTCTTATTCTCATGTTTTTCAGGTAGAGGCGAATTATCCTCTTTTCAAAGGCTTTACTCTTACGGCGGCTTATCGTTTTACAGATGCGAAGACTACTTATAACGGAGAGCTTAAAGAAAGACCTTTGACAAGCAGGTATAAAGGACTGGTGACGGCATCCTATAAGACACCTCTTGAAATATGGCAATTTGATGCGACTCTTCAGTTGAACGGAGGCGGTCGGATGCCGAGTCGGTATATTCTGGAAGATGGGACTCCTTCATGGAGTGCCCGCTATGGTTCTTTTGAGCAGCTTAGTGTGCAAATTACACGTTACTTCCGTCGTTGGTCTATTTATGTGGGCGGAGAGAACCTGACGAATTTTAAACAGAAAAATCCGATTATCGATGCGGCCAATCCGTGGGGAGAAAATTTTGACTCTACGATGATATGGGGGCCTGTACACGGGGCGAAAGCTTATATAGGAATTCGTTTTAACTGGGCTCGAAATTAGAGAAATCAATATGTTTAATAAAAAAGAAATAAAGTTATGAAAGCGAAAAGATTTACAGCCGTTTTAGTAATGGCATTATTGAGTGTGACGGTGATTGTGGCGAAAGATCTCCGGATAGTCGTGTTTAAAGTTCCTCAAATGTATTGCGAAAATTGTGAACGGAAAGTAAAAGACAATATCCGTTTTGAGAAAGGAGTAAAAGAGATCTCTACCGATTTAAAAGAAAAGACGGCTTCGATTACCTATGATGCTGATAAAACGACTGTTGAAAAATTGAAAGAAGGATTCAAAAAGTTCAATTATGAGGCAGAATTTGTAAAAGAAACCAAGAAAGAGAAAAAGAAATAAAGCTGTATTATATGATGAAACATGGCTATCGATAAAGAGCCATTCTAAATTTTCATTAAACTAAAAGCCGCCATTTTAATCGTAAAATGACGGCTTTTTGCTGTTAAAATTTATTTCTCTGCCAGTGCAATAATTTTATCTATGGCTACGGATATTCCTTCCGGATTTTTCCCTCCGGCTTGAGCAAAATGAGGCTGTCCTCCACCACCTCCTTGTATATATTTTGCTCCTTCACGAACGAGAGCCGATGCATTAAGCCCTGCAGAAACAAGGTCATCGCTTAACATTACGGTAAGTAACGGCTTGTTTTTCTCATCTACTGTTCCTGCAACGAATAAAAGGTGTTCGGGAACTTCACCTCGTATTTGGAAAGCAATATCTTTTACTACCTCTGCCGGAGTTGCGGCTTTGAGGAGTATGATTTTCATTCCCGAACGTTCTTTCATATTTTTCAGTAGAGATTCTTTCATCAAAGCGACTTTTTCTTTGATAAATTCTTCTGTCCGTTTTTTCAAATCAGCATTTTCATCTATCGCTTTTCTGATAGCAGCGGTAATATCCGGAACATTGTTGAAAATTTGTCGGATTGTTTTTAATGTGTCTTGTTGGAAATCGACCAGCTCTTCGGCTTTTGCAGCGGAGACAGCCTCAATACGACGTACGCCGGCAGCGATAGAACTTTCGGAAATGATACGGATCATACCGATATTTCCTGTATTTGCAACGTGAGTACCTCCACAGAGTTCGATAGAAGAACCGTACTGGATAACTCGAACCTCATCTCCGTATTTTTCTCCGAATAGCGCCATTGCTCCCATTTGTTTTGCTTCTGCAATAGGAACATTGCGGTGCTCGTTCAAAGGGATAGCTTGACGAACTTTCCGATTAGCAAGTTGTTCTACCAATCGCAATTCTTCATCAGTTACTTTTTGGAAATGAGAAAAATCGAAACGCAGTATATCGGGCGTTACCAATGATCCTTTTTGTTCTACATGTGTGCCGAGTACCGTGCGAAGAGCTTCATGCAGCAGATGAGTCGCCGAGTGATTGCAAGCTGTTGCAAGTCTGGCTTCTTTATTGATAACCGCCCGAAGTGTAGCGGTGATGTCTTTCGGGAGCTTTTCGCTGATGTGAATACTCAGGTTATTTTCTTTTTTCGTATTGATTATTTTTATCGTTTCGCCTTCGCCGGTTAAAGTTCCGGTATCACCTACCTGTCCTCCGCTTTCTGCGTAGAACGGGGTCTGATCGAGAACGATTTGATATAATTCTTTATTTTTTTGTTTGATTTTACGATAACGGAGTATTTCTGCATCACATTCGGTAAAATCGTATCCGATAAAACGAGGTTCACCTTCTTTTACGATTACCCAGTCTCCGGTTTCGATAGCAGCAGCGTTTCGTGCCCGTTCTTTTTGCTGTTGCATTTGAGCATCAAATTCTTTTGTATCTACCGATAATCCGTTTTCTTTAAGAATCAATTCGGTGAGGTCGAGCGGGAATCCGTAAGTGTCGTAAAGAGTAAATGCGTCTTTTCCATTGATGCAATCCATTCCGGCTTCTTTGGTGTCTGCCATTACTTTGTCCAACAATTTCATCCCGGTAGCAAGAGTGCGTAAGAAAGATTCTTCTTCTTCTTTAATGACTTTCTCGATCAATATCTTTTGAGAAATTAATTCAGGGTAGGCATCTCCCATCGTATCGATAAGAGTCGGTATGAGCGTATATATAAACGCTTGATGTTGACCGAGGAATGTGTACCCGTAACGTACGGCACGGCGAAGGATGCGACGAATTACATATCCTGCTTTAGCATTTGACGGTAATTGTCCGTCGGTGATAGAAAACGCTATGGTGCGCACATGGTCGGCAATAACCCGCATGGCAATATCGGCTTGCCGGTCTTCTCCGTATTTTTTGCCGCATAGTTGCCCGATTGCTCCGATTATCGGTTGGAATACATCGGTGTCATAGTTCGATGTTTTTCCTTGTAGAGCCATGCAAAGGCGTTCAAATCCCATTCCGGTATCGATAACTTTGGCCGGCAGAGGTTCGAGAGATCCGTCGGCTTTACGGTTGTATTGCATGAATACGAGATTCCATATCTCTATTACTTGAGGATGACTCTCATTTACCAACGTTACACCGTCTATTTGAGCCCGCTCTGCATCGCTTCGCAAATCGATGTGTATTTCGGAACAAGGACCGCAAGGGCCGGTATCGCCCATTTCCCAAAAATTATCTTTACGGTTTCCGTTTATGATATGAGAAGCGGGGAGATGTTTTTCCCAATACGATGCTGCTTCGTTGTCACGTTCCAGACCTTCGGGGGCGTAACCTTCGAATACGGTGGCATATAACCTGTTCGGATCTATTTTGAGAATATCCACAAGGTATTCCCAAGCCCAGTCTATAGCTTCCTTTTTAAAATAATCTCCGAACGACCAGTTCCCCAGCATTTCGAACATAGTGTGGTGATATGTATCCAATCCTACTTCTTCGAGATCATTGTGTTTTCCGCTGACCCGAAGACATTTTTGGGAGTCGGCGACCCGTTTGTAACGTGCCGGAACATTTCCGAGAATAATATCTTTAAACTGGTTCATTCCTGCATTGGTGAACATCAATGTGGGATCATCTTTTATTACCATGGGAGCGGAAGGAACGATCTGGTGTCCCTTGGAGTTGAAAAAGTTCTTGAACGATTCGCGAATTTCCTTAGCTGTGAGCATATTTAATGATTTATAGTTTACGTTTATTAAGCAGTTGTTTTTCAGTAGAGCCGATAAATAAGTCTGTCGTTATTTAATATTCTGAAAAACAGTTTGCAAAAATAGCCTAAAATATTATTTTTGTGGCTATTGTTGCGCAAAAAATTACTAAGAGCCTGTTTAAAAATTCCGGTAAAGTAGTTTTGTCGTTTTTTTTCAGGCTTGTTTTCGGTCTGTTTCCCTGTTTTTTAGTTTGCTGTTAAAAATATGTTTTTTCAGGAAAGACAGGTATTAATATATCGGTATTTTGCGTTTTATAGAACGGGGACGGTATGTCTTGCCGGTGATTATGACCCGAATGTATTGAGCAAAATGTTATGAGAAAAAAAGTCTTTTATGTATATAATCCCAATACGTTGAGTTATGAACGGGTGTATCCATCGTTCAGAAAACGTATGGCTACGGTTTTTCGTCATTTGTTGAGCGGAATTATATTGGGAGGAATTTTGTTTTCGGTGTTGAACTATTTTGTGGACTCTCCCCGTGAGAAAATGTTGAAACGGGAGAATCAGCAGATGCGGTCTCAATATAAGTTGCTTTCTCGTCGTTTGGATGAAGCTCTGGATGTTATGGCCGATGTAAGAGAAAGAGATGCGAATCTGTACCGGGTTATTTTGCAAGCAGATCCGATTAGTGCGGCAGTTTGGAATGCCGGAACGGATAATGTGTCTCGTTATCAGGATTTGATGAACCTTTCGGATGCAGATTTGGTTGTTGCTACGACACAGAAGGTTGAACAGCTTAACAGACAGTTATATGTGCAGACTAATTCGATTAATGAATTGGTGAAATTGGGACAGCAGAATGAAGATAGGATAAATTGCTTGCCGGCAATTCAGCCTGTGTCGAACAAAGATTTGAAGCGAACGGCTTCGGGATATGGGCTGCGCATAGACCCTATTTATAAAACCCGTAAATTTCATGAGGGGATGGATTTTGCCGCAGATATCGGAACTCCGGTATATGTTACGGGAAACGGTACGGTTGTCGAGACTGGTTGGAAACAGGGGTATGGAAAAACGATTGTCATCAATCATGGGTATGGATATAAAACCCGTTATGCTCATTTGAGCCATATTTCTGTGCGGAACGGACAAAAGGTTATTCGGGGAGAGGAGATCGGTTTAGTGGGGAATACTGGTAAATCGACAGGCCCTCATCTTCACTATGAAGTAATTTATAAAGGCAAACATGATAATCCGATTAACTATTATTTCTTTGATTTGAGTCCTGCTGACTATGACCGCATGATACAGATTGCCGAAAATCAAGGACGGGTAATGGATTAATTTTTGAAGAATGGATACGGAGAAGAAACAGAAACGGATTTATTATACAATCGGAGATGTCGCTGAATATTTCGGGGTAAACGAATCTACTCTCCGGTATTGGGAAGACGAGTTTGATATTATTACACCTCGTCGTTCTTCAAGGGGGGTACGTTTTTATAATCAGGAAGATATTGATAATGTCCGGTTAGTCTATTATCTATTGAAAGAGAAAGGCCTGACCCTTGCCGGCGCAAAGAAACAGTTAAGAGAAAACCGATCTGGGGTTATCCGGAGTAATGAGATCATATCACGTTTAAAGAGTGTTCGTGAAGAGCTTTGCGGAATACGGAATGAGTTGGCAAAAATCGATGTTTCCGGTCACAATGAATCGGATGAGGCTGATTTGTGATTTTTTATTGTAAAACTTATACAGGCGGTTTTTCTCTTATTTTTTACTGGTCCGGTTTTGAATGATAACAAAAGCCACAGGAATTTCTGTCGGAGATTTCTTGTGGCTTTTGTTATATTTATAAATATATTACATCCCTGTATAGGAGTGTGGTGTGATGGTTTTCAATTCGGCCTTGATATTGTCCGAAACATTCAAAGTATCGATAAACGCATGTATAGCTTCTTCATTTATGATACCGTTGGTTCGGGTCAAAGCCTTTAATGCCTCATAAGGTTTAGGATACCCCTCGCGGCGAAGAACTGTTTGGATACCTTCTGCTACGACACTCCACATGTTGTCGAGATCGTTGTAAATTGCTTTTTCATTAAGAAGCAGTTTCCCGAGCCCTTTCATCGTGCTTTGCAGTGCGATGAGCATGTGGGAGAGGGGTACACCGATATTCCGTAGTACGGTAGAATCGGTCAAGTCTCTTTGCAATCGTGAGATCGGTAATTTTGAAGCAAGATGTTCGAGTATGGCATTTGCTATTCCGAGATTTCCTTCAGAGTTTTCGAAATCGATCGGATTGACTTTATGCGGCATGGCAGAAGAGCCGACTTCTCCCTCCTTGATTTTCTGTTTGAAATATTCCATAGAAATATATTGCCAGAAATCCCGGTCAAGGTCGATCAATATTGTGTTTATTCGACGCATTCCGTCAAATAAAGCGGCTAAATTGTCGTAATTGGATATCTGGGTAGTCCATGCTTCACGTTCGATGCCTAACTTTTCTTTAAGGAATCGAGCTCCGAAAATTTTCCAATCATATTCCGGATAAGCCAGATGGTGGGCGTTGAAGTTGCCGGTGGCCCCTCCGAATTTTCCGCTGATAGGAATCTGTTTTAAGGCGTTCAGCTGTTGTTCGAGGCGGTAAACGAAGACCATCATTTCTTTTCCCAGACGAGTGGGTGATGCCGGTTGTCCGTGAGTTTTTGCCAGCATAGGAATATCTTTCCATGCTTCGGCATACTCTTTTGCCAGACCGATCATTTGTTCGAGCATCGGATAATAAACATGTTCCAGAGCTTCTTTTATAGATAGAGGAACAGAAGTGTTATTGATGTCTTGAGATGTTAGTCCGAAATGTATGAATTCTTTGTATGCTTCAAGTCCTCCTAACGCATCGAACTTTTCTTTGATAAAATATTCTACGGCTTTTACATCATGATTTGTGACCGATTCGATTGCTTTGATTCGTTCGGCATCGGTTACTGTAAAATCATTGTATATCGCTCTTAATTTCGGAAAAATATCAGAGTTTATATTTGCCAGCTGCGGTAGAGGGAGCTCACATAGAGCAATGAAATATTCGATTTCTACACGTACCCTGTAACGGATAAGGGCAAATTCTGAAAAATATTCGGAAAGAGGGGCGGTTTTACCCCGATAACGCCCGTCAACGGGCGAGATTGCAGTAAGGGTTGTCAGTTCCATAAGAAGGTTTTTCATTTTCTTTTGCAAAAGTAACTTATCTGTCTGATTTCCCCAAAAAAAAACGTTTTTTTGCAGAAAAAGGAAGATTTTGTTTTGAGGTTAAAAAAAATGTCTTACCTTTGCCTCGCTTTTGATAAGCAATCCTCCGGGCGTTTAGCTCAGCTGGTTCAGAGCATCTGCCTTACAAGCAGAGGGTCGGCGGTTCGAATCCGTCAACGCCCAC
>ENA-UEPJ01000217-UEPJ01000217.1-human-gut-metagenome-genome-assembly--contig:-NODE-217-length-77027-cov-14.591683_pt1 | contig 77027 bp, 45 predicted proteins | sample MGYA00242890_ERZ507896 | MGnify/ENA primary metagenome ERZ507896 (study PRJEB26167, sample SAMN06115508) | human gut metagenome | host: Homo sapiens | place: China:Qinghai | collected 2015-08-20...
ACGAAGTTCGGGAAAAGGTTTAGTTTAGTCCATTAGCCTATATATATGCTAAATCAAAGTAAACTATATTTAGGCAGCCAAATTTGCCTGCCTATAAGTTTTTCCTTATCTTTGTATGAACTAAAGAATACTTGCTTTTTTCTTTTGGCTGCAGTGGTTCTTGGAAGCTCACATGCAACCATCGGACGAAAAAAATCTGGTGGGAAGCTGTTCAAGAAGTCCCGATTATAAGCAAGTGCAAAGAAAGAAACAGAGTGAAAACAAAAAATTGGGAAATACCTTTAATTAACGATTTTGTTTCTTGTTTGTTCCTTAATTAAAATCGTGAAATTTTCAACAATCTGATTTTCAAATCATTATATAAACTATTTTTGAGAGATTGAATTTATTTCCAATATCTGAAGCAGCATAATTAGCAATTTCCACTGTCGCCTCGAATAACTCGTTATTCGTATAAATCGCTTTCGGGAAACGAGTTAAAGGAACAACTGGAGAACAAAAATTACGAAAATCTTCAGCAGCAACAATCCCCTTAGAATCCCAAAATGCATCTAACAAACCGACTAAAGCAGTTCCTTGTCCGGGGAAATCGTGCAAATCGAGCAATTGAAAACCTGAGAATCCGGGTGTTTTCAGAGCCCGTTCAATCTCCTCTTTATACAATATAGCAGCCAATTTTCCCGAAGCGTTCAAATAATCATCGGCTTTAGACAACAATCCTTTTTCTTGCAAATCAGCCCTTACCGCCTTAAAATTCAAAGGGTCAAGTACACCTTTATATTTTTCAATCTCTTTCAAATTAGGATACACGGCATACTGTCCTATCTCATGAGAAATAAGAGGGACATTCATCCCGTCAACGGAAGATGTATAATCTTTATCAAAACAAGGAGATTCGTCGTTAAAAACACCCTGTCCTCTAACCCAACCTTTTTTCGTCCATTGCGTCACAAAAAAATCATCACCGGTTTCCGGCCAATCACCATGACCTTTTTCAAAAGTAAACGTAGTAGTCGTATATAAGTGGCGATTGTCTTTTGATTTCATATAAGAACGTAAACTATTCAAAAAGTCAAAGTCCGGTTGCAATTCATTTCCGACACTCATTAAACAAAACGAAGGATGGTTACCATATTCCTTTAATATTCTATCAGCCTCTTCATAAAGAAATCTGTTGGTTGTCGTATCCTTACCAACGGTCAAAGACCATAAAGGCAACTCTACCTGCAAATAAAATCCCATATCATCTGCTACCTCAAACGCTGCCTGAGGAGGACACCACGAATGGAAACGCAAATGATTCAAACCGTATGCTTTTGCAACACTAAATACTTTGTTCCAGCCTTCCTTATCAGTAGGAGGTGTACCTGTTAAAGGAAAAATACAACATTCCAATGTTCCTCTTAAATAAATGCGGTCGTCGTTATTCATCAATACAGAGCCCGACGTCGATAAATTACGCATTCCGAACCGGGCTGAAAAAGCAGAAATTTTTTTCCCTTGTGTCAAAATGACATCCATCTGATAACAAACCGGAGAAAATTCATTCCATAAAACAGTATTTTCGCCCATATCATAATCATACGTTATAGTATTTTTCCCGGGACGAAAAGATGTAGTCAATAACTGTGACGACAATGCTCTTCCATCTGTTAATATTTTCGGATTAAATGAAAGAGTTCCTTTTTTTTCTTTCTTTCCAAAATTCGACACAGTTACCACACATCGCACTTTTTTCTGAGATACATTCGGATAAAGCTGAACATCCTCAACAGAGATTTGATTTTCCGCACGAAGTTCCAGACGTCCCAATACACCATTCCACATAATCTGAGTATCATTGGTATAAGCATGCGCCAAATCTTTAACCGAAATATCATACTGTTTGCGATTATCGATCCTGATCGTCAACCGATGTTTCCCCGTACGAATATCTGATGGTAAATCGAAACGATGCGGTGTAGTCAGGCTCTCTTGTACCCCCTCCAAAGCAACCCCATCTATCCAAACTTTAGATTGCCACATAACACGTTCCAAATAGAGAGAAACGTTCCGACCTTTCCACGATGCAGGAATCTCAATCTCCCGGCTATACCACGCCGGACCTACATAAGAATGACGACGAGTCAAGTGTAACATTTGAGGCTTTTCCAAAGCCGGAGAGAGTTCATTCGGAATACCCTTCCCTGCCAAATCGGTCGTACCGGGCAACAGAATAACATCTTCCAAAGATCTTTCAAACCAGCACTCCTGTTCACCGACATCCTTACTGTCCATAGCGAATTGCCATGTCCCACTTAAATCCAATACATATTCCTGAGAAAAACCCTCCGGAATAAGCCCGAATAATATCAGAAGCAAAAACAAAATATTTCTTTTCATAAAATAAGCCTAAAATGGTACAAATCCGGTATTTATAAATATAATATACTTTATTATATAAAACACGCCTATCTATTATATCTTGCCAAAGGTGGATTCTCCTTCAAATAAAGACAAATATTTGAGAGGAAAAATAAACAAAAAAAGATAATATCAATCTTTTTGTTTCCACCTTTAACACAAGGATATAATTTTATCAAACAATCTTTCTACTTATTGCACATATTCAAATGTATTTGTCCTCCTTGGTGATTTACATCTAATTTCCGAACTTCCTCAAAGAATGATCTTGCTTTCACCAAGTTCCCTAAACCTAAATGTCCTAATCCCATTACATAGTTGCAATGAAGGAGATTTCGCTTATTCAGATCTTCTTCCCAAATTGCCAAATCAGGTAATGAAACAGCAAAATAATCTATCTTACAATTATCGAAAAGATGCTTCTCACCATGTTTGATCAGCTTATTAAAGCGGCTCCGAGCCTTTTTCTCATCACCTAAAGCTCGCCATGCCAATCCTTGATAGAATATTTTATCAGGTTGTTGATCATTATAGAAGAATGCTTGTGCAGGTTCAGAAGATCCGACTGTCGCCTTATGAAAACAACTTAAAGCTTCGCTCTCTTTACCGAGCTCACGATAACACAATCCTTTATAATAATAGATATCATTTTCCTCTGCTCCGGCGAGTTTTCCTTCTCCCAAATTGTACGGATACGATTCTGTTTTATTCAACAAATCCAAAGCCTCTTCAAACCGTCCTGCAGAAATTGCTTCTTTTGCCAGTTCTACGTGACACAAAACATATTGTCCTGTCACTTTTCCCTCACCGCCTTCCCACGGGTGGAACTTACGAGCCGCAAGCAAAGCTTTTGCTTCGGAATAACGTCCTAACTGATTATATAAAGTGATGCGTTCCAAAGCCAAATCATCACGGGATTCGACCAACGCGACATGTTTCTCAAGGAAAATCAACCGTTCGGCATATGAACGTCCCAGTTTCTTATAAAGCTGGTCGAGTTCCATCAATATACGTGCATCCGTATTGTCTAAAGCAAAAGCTTTTTCTAAAGCAGCAACCGCCTTTTCTCGATTATTACATTTATTATAATATGCTAACGAAAGATTCCGCCATACTGTCGGAAATTCAGGATCGATTGTTGCCGACTGCTCCCAACAAGATACAGCATTCTCATAACGCCGGGAAGCATACCAAAAATTTCCTAAATAATAAAAGGATTTTGCATCGGAAGGATTTTGCCGGACGGCTTCTTGCAAAATCAAGACTTCTTCTATTCTGTTAGGGAAACAATATGTCGAATCGCATTTTTCTGCTTTAACAAAATATTCTTGTGCCAAAAAAGGATTACTTTGTTTCATGCATATATAACCCAATAAGTAATAAATGATAGGATATACTTTTTCGACATCCTGAAGATATAATCCGAGCAAACCTGCAGCTTCCTCATATAACCCTCCTGCAACAAAATCCAAAGCATATTCAATGTACCCGTGAGACCAGTCTCTCATCAACTCTTTCAATTTTTCCAAATCAGAATTTTCTCCGGATGCCAAATAACGTTCATAGCGACATCCCATATTGAAAAAATCGATTTCTAAAGAAGCATCAGCAAAAGCTACTGCTTTTTCATTGTATTTCATCTTACGGAGAAGAGAACACTTTAACTGACGAGCTTTGTGATGATGCCAATTGCGTGTTAATGACTTTTCAACAGATTCGAGAGCTTTCTCATACTCTCCCCGAATGGTTTCTATTCGGGCTATTTCAAAATAAGAAGCATCTTGCCATGCGGCATTCCATGCAGCCTTATAAAACGCATCATAAGCCTCGTCTATCTTTCCCTGCATACGGCAACTCCAACCTAAATTGAAATAAGGTTCTCCATCATACGGATTAGGATTACGTTGTGTAAGAGTTTTTATTGCAGTACGAAAATGAACTTCGGCTTTAGCAAATTCACCCTTTCTCATCCATAAAAGTCCCATAGCATTATTACAACGGACATCTCCAGGTTCCCGACTTAACGCTTCTTCATAATAATCCATCGGATTATAGGTAGCATGACGGTATTGTTCCAAATGTAACCCAGTCAAGAAAAGTTGCTCGATAGAAGCTATTTCTTTAGGGTCTTTTGCTGCCTCTGCCGGATTCGGCAATGGCTTTATTTCTTCCTTATCGGCTTTATAGGTAAGCAATAATTTTCCATCCTGACCGTATATATCCGTAATCATATTTTCTGCAAGCACCCCGTTTGACGAAAATTCGACACAGAAAGGCTCTGCCGGTGATATATTCACTGTATTGTCGAACAATATTTTATCGCTTACATCCTTCACCAAAACACGCACTTTCGGTTGTTTTCCCGTAGCATACAATATCAATTTAGTATTATTCCCTTGTACGTCAACATTCAAAATCAGATCTTTTGTAGCATTCTTGACATATCCGACCTCTGCATAAGGCATAAAATACTGAACCCAAGATTTTTCTTCATACGGTTGTAACCATGTAAAATCAGGCTGATTATCGGTATATACGCCTGTCATCAATTCAATATAAGGGCCATCTTCGTCTGTGAGATTACGATCCCATGCAACACCGAAATCTCCATTCCCCCATGTCCATTGCTTTTTTCCAGGAGAAACATGATGATCGGCAACATGCAGCAATCCCCCTTTTTTGTCTTCCTCATACCCTCCGACAAAGTTAAACTTCGACCGAATCGCCATATATGAAGTCGGAACCGGAATATTTTTATATTTCGAAATATCTACACCAGAAGAATAATCTTGTTTATAATACACACCGGTAGCAATAGGGAAACTCGAGACAGCTCTCTTTCCATGATCGAAGACAGCGTTTACATCAGGCGGGAAAACCGAATGATAGTGTTCATTCACCACAACTGCCGGATTGGCCCACCAAAGAAATGTCTGAGGGAAAGATGTCCGATTATAAACTTTAGCTTTTATTTCGATATACGCCTTTCCGGGATAAAGAGTAAAACCATGCATCCCTTTCGTTCGGAACATCCGTTCTACTTCATTACACCAAATGGTTTTACTTCCATCAGGGTTTTCTTCGATAGAATAATCAGTAGGCAAAAAAGTTGAAGGACGATGATGTTGTGGCCAATTAAATTCTATACCACCTGAAATCCAAGGCCCGGTAAGTCCCACAAGAGCAGGTTTTATAACCTGATTGTAATATACAAAATGACGTTTCTTGATTTTATCGTAGGCCATTTGCACACGACCTCCGAGCTCTGGTAAAACCATCATCTTGATATATTCGTTTTCAAGGAACAAAGCCTTGTATTTCTTCTCAGACTTTACATCCTCTATTTTCTCAACTACGGGATATGGATACACAGACCCGCAACTTCCTTGATATACTCTTTTTTCTAAAAAAATAGGATTTTTTTCTTCTTTTCCTATGCCATACGTAGGGAGCATAATATCTTCTTCCCAAGCACGTACCTGTCCTTCCCCAACCTCACAACGGGTCAGGTATTCTGTAATTTTTTCCATACTTTATAGTGTTATTTTTTGATCAATTCTTTTTCTATATCTTCTAAACTTTTGCCTTTTGTTTCTGGTAGTTTTATCGTAACAAAAATTCCTCCGGCCAAACAAATCAAACCATAAAACCAAAATGTTCCGTAAGCGCCTAAACTATGATTCAGAATAGGGAATGTATAAGTAAGAATAAAACATGCTGCCCATAAAGCGAATGTAGCGACAGACATAGCGACACCTCTCACTCTGTTGGGGAATATTTCAGAAATGATAACCCACATAACGGGAGCTAATGTCATTGCATAACATGCAATTGCCAGCACAACGATAATCAGCAGCGGAAGTCCGGATACATGAAAATAGTATGCAGCACCCATAAACGCATAAATTACCGTCAGTGCAAATGCACCCAGCATCATCAGCTTTTTCCGTCCCCATTTATCAACTACAAACATGGCTAAAACGGTAAAGACGACATTTGTTATTCCTGTTATTACGATATTCATCAGTACATCAGAAACTCCATATCCGGCAGCCATAAATATCTCTTGTGCATAATTAAATATCACATTTATACCGCACCATTGCTGAAACATGGCCAATACAATACCTATTACCAATACATTACGTAAAGACGGAGACAGCAATGTCTTAAATCCGCCCTGTGGTTCAGCCGGTACAGTATGTTCTATCTCACGCATCTCCGCAAGAGCATACTCTCGCCCTCCAATCCTATCAAAAACCTGTAAAGCTGCATCTCTACGCCCTACCGTAGCTAACCAACGAGGACTTTCGGGCAAGAAGAATCCGACTACAAAAAACAAAGCTGCCGGAACAATCATGGCTAAAAACATCCAACGCCACCCCCATTGGCCATTCCATGACAACCGGATCATTTCACCCGTAGCATCTTCGGCAACAGGCTCGGCAATCAACCAATTTACCACTTGAGAAGCCAATATACCCAACACTATTGTCAACTGATTTATCGATACAAAACGCCCCCGCACATCTGACGGAGAAATTTCTGCTATATACATGGGAGAAAGACTGGACGCAATTCCTATGGCAAAACCTCCGATAAGCCTGAATACATTAAACATAGTAAAACTATTACACAAGCCTGTACCCAAAGAAGTACAAATAAAAAGAGCTGCGGCTAAAATCAAAATCGGTTTACGACCGAAACGGTCACTAAATTTCCCCGCTATTAAAGCTCCGACAAGACAGCCTATCAAGGCACTGCTCATTGCCCACCCCTGCATATACGGATTATCGGCAATCTCGAAAAATTGTTCATAAAAAGGTTTAGCCCCTCCGATAACAACCCAATCATATCCGAACAGAAATCCTCCCATTGCGGAAGCCAGGGCTATAAAAAACAGAAAAAATTTACTGTGTGCATTCATCGGTTTTCAGTATTAAATTTCAACAATACAAAGAGAACGCTTTTTTTTTATCTACAACATAGAGAAAAATGTTATTTACATGGATAATTTTATTCTGTTTATCAATTTTATATGAATATATACTATATAACATTACAGCTCTTAAAAGAATGAATACATGCTTGTTACAAATTAAAATTATCAATATATTTGCGAAAGTGTATCTTAAATCACATAACTTATGGCTAAAATAAAAAGCGGATTCAAAGGAGAAAGAGCTATAGTTCTGCCTTCCGCAGTTGTCGATAGCATCGCTCAAGATGTTTTAGGGAAAGAGCTGCATATTACCGACATAGGTTATTATCCACAAGCGTCATATCATTACCGTGAACGCACAAAAGAAGAAGCGGAACAATTTATATTGATTTATTGTGTTGAAGGTCACGGATGGTTCAGCATAAACGGGAATAAATACTCGGTACAATCGAACCAATTTTTTATCTTACCTAAAAATACAGCACATTCATACGGGAGCGACTCCAAAGACCCATGGACTATTTATTGGATACATTTCAATGGAGAAAAAGCATCATTCTTTGCAAACGGATTTGACAAACCGACAAACATCACTCCCAATTCCGACTCTCGTATTGAAGAGCGTCTCCGTCTTTTCGAAGAAATATTTTATACATTAAGCAAAGGATATAGCAAAAATAATTTCTATTATGCAATTACAAGCTTATTCTATTTTCTCGGATCTATGAAGTTTTTGGGAGAATACAGAGAAAGTGCACAACCCCAAAACAAACAAATGGACATTATCGAAGATATTATTCACTATATGAGAGAAAATATAGAAAAAAAGATTACATTATCAGACTTAGCAACTCATGCCGGATTATCATCTTCTCATTTATCATCTATATTCCAAAAAAAGACCGGATATTCGCCACTTCGATATTTCACACATTTACGTATTCAAGAAGCATGTCACTATCTCGACTTCACAGATATGAAAATAAATCAAATATGTCACAAATTCGGATTTGAGGATGCATTCTATTTTACCCGGATTTTTACACAAGTCATGGGAATGTCACCAAGCAAATACAGGGAACAGAAAAAAGGATAAATACCGATTAATAAAGAAAAAAGACCGGATAATAATATCCGATCTCTTTTATAAAGGATTATTGACCTATCAATTCCGTCAACTTCTCAGGACTAAAGTTTTTGGCTATAATTACCCCGTTTTGATCCAATAGATAATTTCCAAAACCTTTTTTAAGACGGAAAGCCTTATAAATATCTGAAGACTCCCCTTCCTTGTCATAGAATTGCGTATTTCTATCCAACTCGTCTAATTTGACGGTTTCTTCAAAAATGACTCTGCTCGGGTCATACGAAACCGAAACAAACGAAAGATTCTGATGATTCAATTTTTCGATCTCCTGCCGCATTCTTATATTTGAAATGCGCGACGAAGCATCATAGCTAGCCCAAAAATTAAGCACAACATATTTGCCCTTCAGATCTCTCAAATCGAAAGTCCCGGCGGTGGAATCAGTCATTTGAAAGTTCGGAGCTTTTTCTCCGACAAACAATCCGGTTTTAGGAAACCGATTATTACTAGCTGAAAACATCAAAAACAATACAAATAACGCAAAGATTGACTTTACTTTCTTCATACTGAAGTTTTATAATTCATACTAAACCTGCAGTTGCGACATCTCGTCAGAATTCTGCAAGCCCCACTGATTTTCAGCGGTAAATCTACCATCTTGAAAACGCCTTTTCTTCAACAGAGATTTAGAAAACGAGTGCAAAGATGCATTTTTTCTGAAAAACAGCCCAAAAATATTTATATTTTTTAACTATACAACCTAAACAAAATAGTATTATAACATTGTTTTATTCTCTTCATTACTGAAATATGCATATCTTTTTAAGCTACAAAAAATACATAACAGTATTTTAATTATCTTTGCAGCCCATATTTATAAGATACAATTTTATGAGCCAAAAGACCGAAATCATATTGATCAATATCTCCGGAGGTGATAAACCGGGAGTAACATCAGCTCTAACACGAATATTAGCACGTTATAATGCTACGATTCTCGACATCGGACAAGCAGACATTCACCACACCTTATCCTTGGGTATTCTCTTTAAAACGACTGATGATAATTCAGGAGAAATAATGAAAGATCTGTTATTCAAGGCTTATGAATTAGAAATAAATATCAAATTTTCTCCGATTAGTGAAAGTGAATATAACAGTTGGGTAAGCCTCCAAGGAAAAAACCGATATATCATCACGATCCTAAGCCGACAAATTACTGCCCGACAAATCGGAGAAGTGACTCGTGTCGTCGCAGAACAGGGATTAAACATCGATGCCATTCAACGGCTTACCGGAAGAATTCCTCTGGACGAATCGGCCCGTAAGCCAAAATCATGTATAGAACTTTCGGTCAGAGGAACTCCGAGAGATAAATCTTCAATGCAATCGAACTTTATGCAATTATCTTCGGAATTAGGTATGGATATATCTTTTCAACAAGACGATATGTTTCGCCGTTGCCGCCGCCTTATATGTTTTGATATGGATTCTACTCTCATCGAAACAGAAGTAATCGACGAATTGGCAATACGTGCCGGAGTCGGTGATGAAGTAAAAGCAATTACCGAATCTGCCATGCGTGGAGAAATCGATTTTTCCGAAAGTTTTGAACGAAGAGTGGCTTTATTAAAGGGACTCGATGTTTCTGTAATGGAAGATATTGCTCAAAATCTTCCTATAACGGAAGGCGTAGATCGTATGATGCAGGTTCTTAAAACAGCAGGATTCAAAATTGCGATCCTTTCGGGAGGATTCACCTATTTCGGAAATTACCTGAAAAAGAAATACGGAATAGATTATGTGTATGCAAACGAATTGGAAATAGAGAACGGGAAGTTGACAGGAAGACACATCGGCGATATTGTTGACGGAAAACGTAAAGCTGAACTATTACGTCTCATCGCACAAGTAGAAAACGTGGATATTGCTCAGACCATCGCTGTCGGTGACGGTGCCAATGACCTGCCCATGCTCAATATAGCTGGCTTGGGAATAGCTTATCATGCCAAACCGAAAGTAAAAGAAAACGCTTCCCAGTCTATCTCAACAATAGGTCTCGATGGTGTACTTTATTTCTTAGGTTTCAAAGATTCCTATATCGGAGACAATAAGATATAAATCAAAAAACTCAAATCCAAGATATAGATTTTCAGAAATACTCTGAAAATCTATATCCAAACAGATAATTTTACCCCAAAGTATATTTTTTTAGGTATTTTACTCGTTTACTACCAATACAATAATTTATAAAGGTTCTGCTACTTATTGCTTTTTATTAAAAAATAGCTTTTTGTATTAACGAAAAATCATTTATATTTGTCTCATTATTTATAATACTTGAAAAAACAGTAATACTTATGAAAAACAACAATTGGTATCCCTGGGTGGTAGTCGGTTTGCTATGGGTCGTTGCCCTACTCAATTATATGGATCGTCAAATGCTCTCCACCATGCAAGAAGCAATGAAAATCGACATTTCTGAGCTAAACAAAGCCGAAGCTTTCGGTGCTTTAATGGCCGTTTTTTTATGGATTTACGGCTTTATGAGCCCCATTTCGGGGATGATCGCCGATCGTCTGAACAGAAAATGGCTGATAGTCGGAAGCTTGTTTGTATGGTCAACAGTCACCTATCTAATGGGATATGCAGACAGTTTTCAGGAGCTATATTGGTTAAGAGCTTTAATGGGAATAAGCGAGGCTCTTTACATTCCATCAGCGTTATCGCTTATCGCAGACTGGCATCAAGGAAAATCCAGATCATTGGCCATAGGCATACACATGACGGGATTATATGTAGGACAGGCAGTCGGTGGTTTCGGAGCTACAATCGCAGCGACATTTTCATGGCATTCCACTTTTCATTGGTTCGGAATCATAGGTATCGCCTACTCTCTGATTCTCATGTTCGCATTAAGAGAAAATCCGGCTCATAATATTAAAAAGACAAATATCCCAATTAATAATACAGAAAAGAAAATCTCTTTGTTTAGCGGATTATCTGTTCTTTTCTCGACATGGGCTTTTTGGATCATTCTTTTCTATTTTGCCGCACCCAGTCTTCCCGGATGGGCAACAAAAAACTGGTTACCCACATTATTTTCCGAGACACTGAATATTCCCATGTCCGAAGCCGGTCCTATATCTACGATTACCATTGCCGTCTCTTCATTTATAGGAGTTATTGTCGGTGGTATTTTATCGGATCGTTGGGTACAGAAAAACATTCGCGGAAGGGTTTACACAGGAGCTATCGGTTTAGGGATGACAATTCCGGCTCTAATGTTACTCGGCTTTGGAGAAAGTTTTATGGCAGTTGTCGGTGCAGGGTTACTTTTCGGAATAGGGTTCGGTATTTTCGATGCCAATAATATGCCTATCTTATGTCAATTTATATCCGCAAAATATCGCGGAACTGCCTACGGTATCATGAATATGACCGGTGTATTTGCCGGTGCAGCCGTAACAGAACAATTAGGTAAATGGACCGACGGAGGGAATTTAGGCATAGGTTTTGCCTTACTCAGTATCGTCGTTCTTGCAGCATTGCTCTTGCAAGTTTATTTTCTTCGTCCCAAGACAGATAATATGGAATAAATCATACATTAAAACATAACTACTATGGAAAAAATTAAAGGTCTTATAGATGCTCCGTTTACTCCATTCTATGAAAATGGAGAGGTAAACTACGAACCGATCGATGCATATGCAAAAATGCTCAAAAAAAACGGATTACAGGGTGTATTCATCAACGGTTCTTCAGGAGAAGGCTATATGTTGACGGAAGATGAACGAATGAAACTGGCCGAACATTGGATGGCCGCAGCTCCAGACGGGTTTAAGGTCATAGTTCATGTAGGCAGTTGCTGTGTAAGATCAAGTCGAATTTTGGCTGAACATGCACAAAAAATAGGCGCATGGGGTATTGGAGCGATGGCTCCTCCTTTCCCTAAAATCGGACGTATCGAAGAATTGGTGAAATATATCGAAGAGATCGCAATAGGAGCTCCGAATTTGCCATTCTACTATTACCATATTCCGGCCTTTAACGGAGCTTTTCTACCTATGGTAAAATTACTGGAGGCTGTTGACGGGCGGATTCCTAATTTTGCCGGTATCAAATATACATTCGAAAGCATGTATGAATATAATCAATGCCGGCTTTACAAAGGAGGAAAATATGATATGCTACACGGACAAGACGAGACGATATTGCCTTGCTTGGCTATGGGAGGTGCACGTGGAGGTATCGGCGGAACAACCAATTATAACGGTCGAGAACTGGTTGGAATCATTGATGCTTGGGAAAAAGGAGATCTCGAGTTGGCACGCGAACACCAGAACTTCTCTCAAGAAGTAATAAATGTCATATGCCGCTATCGGGGCAATATCGTAGGCGGAAAACGCATTATGAAACTTATCGGTCTGGATTTAGGCAAAAACCGAACGCCTTTTCAAAATATGACTGAAGAAGAAGAAATTCAAATGAAAGCCGAGCTTGAAGCTATCAACTTTTTTGATCGATGCAACAAACTTTAGACAAAGATGGATATAACAAAATATTTAGATACATGGGCTGTTTCTTATCGAAATGATCTCATAGAGAACATAATGCCCTTTTGGATGAAATTCGGTCTCGATCGTAAACATGGCGGAATATATACCTGTCTCGACCGAGACGGCAAATTAATGGACTCCACAAAATCGGTATGGTTTCAGGGGCGTTTCGGTTTTATCGCATCTTATGCCTACAATCACATAGAAAAAAAACAAGAATGGCTGGCTGCGTCCAAAAGTTGCATCGATTTCATAGAGACTCATTGTACCGATATTGACGGACATCTGTTTTTCGAAGTAACAGAAGAGGGAATACCTTTACGAAAAAGACGTTATGTTTTTTCTGAATGTTTTGCCGCTATCGCAATGTCGGAATATGCCATAGCCTCTGGAGACAAAAACTATGCAACAAAGGCATTGGAGATGTTTAAGAGGATTCTCAAGTTTCTCTCTACACCCGGTTTTTTAGAACCGAAATATTTACCGACACTGCAATCTCGTGGACATTCGATCACAATGATCCTCATCAACACGGCATCTCGAATACGGGAAGTAATTGAAGATCCTGTACTCGACCGACAAATAAATGAATCTCTGACCTCTATACGTCAATATTTCATGCATCCCGAATTTAAAGCTTTACTCGAAATGGTCGGTCCTAAGGGAGAACTTATAGATACTTGCAACGGTCGAACCATTAATCCGGGACATTGCATTGAGACTTCATGGTTTATTATGGAAGAAGCCCGACACAGGAACTGGGATAAAGACTTAGTACAATTGGCTCTACAAATTCTCGACTGGTCTTGGGAATGGGGCTGGGATAAAGAATACGGCGGCATTATCAACTTTCGTGACTGCAAAAATTTTCCACCTCAAGACTATTCTCAAGATATGAAATTCTGGTGGCCGCAAACAGAAGCCATCATCGCTACATTATATGCATATCGAGCTACACATGATGAAAAATATCTTGTCATGCATAAACAGATCAGCGATTGGACTTATTCTCATTTTCCGGATAAAAAATTCGGGGAATGGTATGGCTATTTGCATCGTGACGGAACAGTAGCCCAACCCGCCAAAGGGAACTTATTCAAAGGGCCTTTTCATATTCCGAGAATGATGATATGCAGCTATATGCTTTGTAAAGAAATGATTTGAAAATAACATGGGGACTCATTTATAAAACAATTTGCACACCAAGAGCAAAACAACGAGTTTACTCAGTTAGTTATGCCAAGGCACAATATTTATTCTGAACGATAGTTTAAAATAATAAATAAATGACAAAAAGAATCGTCTTTTTTCTCTATATGTCTTTATTCTTCCTGCCAAGTTTTGCCGGAGAAGAGTCATATACATACTCTGAAATAAAAAAAGAGCCTAAATCCCCCAAAACCGATTACAAAATCATATATGATTCAGAATGCAATATCCCAGTATCCTCTTTTCAAGCAGAGATTTTGGAATTTCCGGTCAGACTCGATTACGTTTACCGGATAAAAGGATTTCCTGACAAAGAAAAAGATTTTACAAAAGGCATTTCTGCCTGTTTTGCCGGTATTTTCAACAAACATAGTACACTGATGATAGGAGGAGGATGCAATTTTCCCGATATTTCGGCGGCAGACGGAGGAACTAAAAAATATTACCGAAGTATATATGCCGCCGAAGTTACCGAAGACTCGCTTTTCACATGGGAAAAAATCGGAGAATTTCCTCAAGATGTTGCCTATGGTGTTACCATATCTACACCCGACGGTATTCTTTGTATTGGAGGCATGAATGCAAAAAAAAGGCTGAATACAGTATATAGAATTACACTAAAAAACAAAAAAGCTGTATTGGAAACTTTACCGGCCTTACCTTGTACTTTAGACAACATGACAGGTTCATTGCTCGGCAACGTAGTGTATGTAGCCGGAGGTAATAAAAACGGTATCCCTTGTAACGATCTTTATTGTTTAGATTTAGACAGTCTTTCAAAAGGCTGGCAAAAATTACAGGACTTTCCGAGATCTCCACGCATACAAGCCGTCAGTGCAGCACAAATCGGCCCACACGGAGAACAAATATTTTGTTTATGGGGAGGCTTCTCTACTTCTGACGGAAATCGACAGGCAACTTTATCGACAGACGGTTATGCTTATTCTCCAAGTACAAAAAAATGGGTTTCATTACCCGATCCTACAAACAACGAAGGAGAGACAGTTTCTTTAGGAGGTGGTAGCATCATTGCCTTATCCGACAGCTTGATATTATGTACAGGAGGAGTAAACAAAGATATATTTTTACAAGCCCTTAAACACAATGCTCCCGACTACCTGTTACATCCCATAGAATGGTATCGTTTCAATAATCGTTTACTGGTATATAACTCTCGTCAAAAAAGATGGAAAGAAATTGCAAAAGTATCTGAGACTGCCAGAGCCGGAGCATCTCTCATTTTCGACAGCTATGGTTATTTACTTATCAACGGGGAACTAAAACCCGGCATTCGTACTCCGGATATAACAAGAATTCTGCTAAAAACAGAAACAAATTCAAAACCAATAAACCGAATTATCCCTAATAAAAATGAATATTAAAAATAAAGGAACTGATCTTTTAGTATCTTCATTTGGAGATGTATTAAATAAAAAATATGATTTGGTCATATTACCATGGGGAGCTACCGAACCGCATAATTTGCATTTACCGTATTTAACCGACTGTATTTTATCGCATAGTATCGCTGTCGATGCAGCAAAAATCGCAAAAGATCATTTCGGCGTAAACAGTATGGTTATGCCTCCGATTACTTTGGGTGCTCAAAACCCGGGTCAGCGGGAATTAAGTTTCTGCATACATGCCCGTTATGAGACTCAAAAAGCAATTCTGACAGATATTGTCTCGTCTCTCCACATACAAGGGATCAATAAGTTAGTCATCATTAACGGTCATGGTGGAAATTGCTTTAAAAATATGATCCGAGATATGTCGATAGATTATCCGGATTTTTTAATTGCCACAAGTGAATGGTATACAGTACTCCCGGCAAAACAATATTTCGACACTCCAGGAGATCATGCAGATGAAGTAGAAACTTCGGTCATGATGCATTATTATCCGGAATTAGTCAATCTCAAAAACGCCGGTAAAGGGAAATATAAATCATTCGCTTTAGAATCTCTAAGAGAAAAAGTTGCTTGGATACCTCGCAATTGGCAAAAAGTATCTGAAGATACCGGTATCGGCGATCCGGCTCTCTCCACAGCAGAAAAAGGGAAATGCTTTGCCAATGCCATAGCCGATAAATATGCCCAGTTATTTGCCGAGCTCAGTCGAATAGAAGAAACAGGAATTTATGAAAAAGAAAACGATAAATAATAATAACCGATAAGATATACATAAGATAAATAGGCAAAACAAAATATAGTATTTACAAGCCGGCCTGAATTTTGCTTGAACAAAGTTTAAGCCGGCTCTTATAACCGACAAAAATTAATACTCGATAAATAATAAATCTCCTATCCCTGAAAACAGAAATACAGTTTTTGAATCTATCTCTTCTATCGATACCGATCTGTCCCAACAAAAAACAAGATCGGAAATAAAGCGAAAGAAAATATTTCATAAAACAAAGAACAAGCAAAAAAGTAATTTTGTTAAACGGATAACTGTTCTTTTGCTATTTAAGCATATCAATTAAAAAAAGTATATAGTATCTCAAAATCATTTTATCCATAAAGATTTGTTCTAAAAAAATCTGTACATTTGACTGATTATTCTTTTTGACTGAAAACTGTATATGAAAAGATTCTTGCTCATATTTACCGCATTTTTGACACTTTCATCCGTTTCTTTTTCTCAAACTGTCGGATTAGTACTCAGCGGAGGCGGGGCGAAAGGAATCGCTCATATCGGAATTATCCAAGCTCTTGAGGAGAACAATGTTCCCATCGATTACATTGCAGGAACTTCAATGGGTGCTATCGTAGGCGCTTTATATGCAATGGGATATACTCCTGCCGAAATGATCGAACTGATAAAGTCCGATGATTTTGCATCTTGGTCAACAGGAAAGATGGAAGAAAAATATATCTACTATTTCAAAAAACCCGATCAAACACCTGAATTTGCTTCTTTCAAAATAGGTTTGAAAGATTCCAGTAAAATAACGCCGCATTTTTTGCCCAAAAGTTTAATAAATCCTCTCCCGATGAATTTGGCATTCATGCGTATATTTGCTCCTTATACAGCACAATCAGGAGGAAATTTCAACAATTTGTTCGTACCGTTCCGGGCCGTAGCTTCGGATGTTTACCATAAACGTCCGGTTATATTCGAAAAAGGAGATTTAGGTGATGCCGTACGTGCCTCTATGAGTTTCCCATTCGTATTTAAACCTATCGAAATAGATAGTGTATTGCTATATGATGGAGGTATCTATAATAATTTCCCGATAGATGTCATGAAAAAGGATTTCAATCCGGATATTATCATCGGAAGCAATGTATCTTCAAATCCTGAAAAGCCTAAGGAAGATAATCTCATGGCACAAATCGAAAATATGGTCATGCAAAAGACAGATTATAAGATCAAAGAAGAAGACGGAATTCTAATCGATTTCAATTTAAAAGAGTATAATCTCCTCGATTTTCCGAAAGCAGACCAAATTTTCAAAATCGGATATGATAAAGCCGTGTCGATGATGGATTCTATAAAATCAAGAATACCCAGAGAACTGCCATCTGAAACACGGAAACTCCAAAGAATGGTATTCAAAAGCAAAACTCCGGAACTCTTATTCGAAGATATATCTATTAAAGGAGGCAATCACTCTCAACAAAATTATATTCGTAAACAGTTTCAATTAGACGAAAATAAACTCCTCGATCAAGAAGATGTCAAACAATCTTACTACAAACTACTCTCCGATTCGAAAATCTCCGATCTTATTCCACACGCTGTATACGATGAAGAATCCGGGAACTTCAAACTTTTATTGAATGCAAAGCTCGAGGATAATATAGCCATAGGATTAGGAGGATATATCTCTTCAGGAAATACCAATCAAATCTATTTAGGAGCAAAATACAGAACTTTAAGTCTCTATTCTTTGGATTTCGACTTAAACGGACAATTCGGAAGATCGTATAATACAGGATTGGCCTCCGCTCGTTTCGAACTGCCGGGAACAATACCTATGTACCTGAAATTTATCGGAGTAGTGTCCAAAAAGAAATATTACGAAAGTGAAAAACTTTTTCAAATCGAAGAATCTCCGACATTTATCACTCAAAGCGAAAATTACGTAAAACTCCGTATGGGTCTTCCGTTCCTTACAAACGCAAAAACCGAAGTAACGTTAGGATACGGATATTTATATGACAAATATTACCAATCAAATACGGTTGACTATTCACAAATTCAGGCAGATAGAAGTTCTTATCGATTGGCAATGGGGTCACTACGTTTTGAAAAAAATACTCTGAACAGTTTTATGTTTCCGGTAACAGGAAATCGAGTTTCCGTAATCGGAGAGGCCGTTTATGGACGAGAAATGTTCAGACCCTCCGACCCCAATTTACACACTGAAAAAGCAACTCACTCATGGTTGCAACTTTCTGGAACTTACGATCAATATTTCAATACCGCACCCAAATTCACACTCGGAGTACGCAGTGAAATAGTTGTTTCCAGCAAAAACTTTTTCAGTAATTATACTGCTACTATTATTCAAGCTCCGGCATTCACTCCTACCCCGCACAGCAAAATGGTCTTTAATGAGGCTTTTAGAGCAAACCAATATATTGCTGCCGGGATTCTTCCTATTTGGAAAATCATTAACAATTTACAATTACGTACAGAGTTATATGGATTTGTACCCTTTTTTGAAATTAAACAAGGTAAAAACAATCAGCCTTATTACGGACGCTTCATGAACTCTTTTAAATATATGGGAGAAATTGCTTTAGTGTACGATCTGCCTTTTGCCTCAATCAGCATTTATACTAATCATTATAGCTACCCCAAAAAGAACTGGAACTTCGGTATCGGGTTAGGACTATTATTATATAATCCTAAATTCTTAGAATAAGAAATTGTTTAAATTTAGCCCGGACATTTCAAGCGTTATCATCTCTTGATTTGCAGAATCTATTTTCTGCAAAAAAAGATTCTGATTTATTATTTGCAAAACAAAAATTATTTATATCTTTGCATTCGAAAAATGGCTCCGTGGCTCAACTGAATAGAGCATCTGACTACGGATCAGAAGGTTACAGGTTTGAATCCTGTCGGAGTCACAAAAAATCCTTTGAGCAAAATTGCTTGAAGGATTTTTCATTTAAATCTATTTTGTTTTGTAAAGAATTATCATATATCACTGCTATTTTAAAAGCATTCCACAACTTACTCAAACAAATGTCTATAAACGACACAATATATTATAATAAACTAAGGACATTAGCAACAATTGCCGTAATTACCATACACGCATCAAGTACATTATTTTACCATAGACCTATAGGAAGCGAGTCATGGTGGATCGCTACATTTTTCGACACAATAGCAAGATTTGGAGTTCCGATATTTTTAATGATTTCGGGAGCTTTACTACTGCCTAAAAAAGAGGATATGAAAAGCTTTTACTCAAAAAGGTTGCACCGCATACTTATTCCTTTTTTATTATGGCTGACAATATACTATTTCCATAATCTCCCCGTAAACATATCTCTATCCGAAAAATTTTATCGGTTATTGAACGGAATATGTTCCGGAAGCAGTTATCACCTCTGGTATATTTACATGCTTGTGGGAATATATTTGGCTATTCCCGCAGTACGTATATGGGTACAGAATATATCTACCCAAAGTATTCGAATTATTTTGTTGTTCTGGGGAATATTACTTCTACTAAGGCTGACCAACGAAACCGGTAAATTGGTAAAAAGTCTCAATATCGAATTTTTTTACTACTTGGGATATCCTATTGCCGGTTATTATTTATCGATACTCAAATTTCATAAACCTCATCAAACAATACGCAGATTTTCAATTGCAGCTATTATCATCGGAATACTTCTAACTTTATCCGGAACTTACATCCTCTCTCTATATAAAGGAAAAACCGACGAACTATTTTTTAATTGCCTCTCCCCGACTGTTGCTCTCATGTCTTCCGGGATTTTCTTATTATTCAAACATATCGAATTCAAAAAAGAAAAAGTTCCCGGAAAATGGATATGTACTTACAGTTATGGAATTTATTTATGCCATGTATATGTATTAGAACAATTAAAATCTGTATATTGGATTAAATACACCTATTATATACATCCGGCAATAGGCATTCCGGCATTAGTAATTTCTTGTCTGCTTCTATCTCTTTTATTGACAATGACAATTCAAAAAATACCCAGAATCGGAAAATATATTTCGGGATAAAACAAAAGAGGCCAGATAAACCTGACCTCTTATTTAATTTAAAGAAGGGGGTGAAAGATGGGGCTCGAACCCACGACCCTTGGAACCACAATCCAATGCTCTAACCAACTGAGCTACATTCACCATTTTCAATTGCGATGCAAAGATAGTATTTATTTTTGAAACATACAATAGTAAACTATACTTTTTTATCAAAAACCAAATCAGATTTTTGTAATCCCACTTTTATTTACTCAGAAACAGACCCTAAGAGTCTGTTTAATTTTATATTTAGATCAGTTTTGAGCGTTTCTTTCGAGGATATTTTGTTGTTTTTTCCAAAAAAGATAGCAGGCTATCTGATGAGTGAAAAATGATCTGATAATTTTTCTATATTAGAAAATTTAAATGGTTTTCTAAGCCTCTCTAAAACTCATACTCTGTAACCGTGCCTTTATTTTGTTGTGAAAAAAGTTTCCTTGTGTCTTGAACAAAACGGGCTAAAGGAATCGACAAAGATGATGGTATTGAATCGCCTTTGGCCAGCCAACGAGCAGCCGGAAGTACGGTAAAACCTTGTTCCGAAACATGTACAGGTCGCTGAGTAAATATCAGGGCATAACGAGGATTTTCGATACGTATATCCGACGAATCCTTTACAACATCAACTTTGAAAACAATACTTCCCATTGTTGTTCGGGTTTTCATATTAGAAATAAAATTACCTAAAGAATATGCGACTACAGACTTAATTCTACCTATAGAATCCAAACGAGCTTCAATCGGTTGTACTACGTGAGGATGCGCTCCCACTATAAGATGTACTCCGGCATCGACCAATGTATCCGCTAATTTTTTTTGTGAAACATTCGGTAGAGTTCGATACTCGTCCCCCCAATGAGGACACACAATAATCACATCAGCTCCGTTCTTCTTTGCAGTTTCTACATCTCGTAATATATTCTCGAGTTGTATATAATTAACGATATAAGGAGGACGCACTTGTATTCCATTCGTACCATAAGTATAATTCAAAAAGGCCAATCGTATTCCGTTTTTTCGTAAAAGCAAAGGATGTAAACGTTTACGTTCATTCTCAGAACAATACGTTCCTGCACGAAAAACCTCTAAAGAATCCAATTGCCGTATAGTACGCTCCAGTCCCTTTTCCCGACGATCAAGACAATGATTGTTTGCCGTTAAAAACAGATCGAATCCGGCCTTTTTGAGAGCCTGAGCAAAAGCATCCGGAGCACAAAACTGAGGATAACCGGAATACGGAAATCCGCCTAAAGGAGCTTCCAAATTAACAACAGCCAATCCTGCAGATTGTATTTCATTCTTGATTTGTACGAAACACGAATCATAATTATACCCCGATGGAGTCCGGGCATCCTCTATTTGTGCCAGATGTTGCATCGCATCTCCTGCAAACAAAAGCGTAATACGTTGTTGAGCTTGTATATATACTGAAACTAAAAAGAAAAGGGACAGGAGATAAAATCGTGTTTTCATAAATTAGAATTTATACGGTTATAAAAATAAACTATCCTGCTTTAATTTCAAAATATTAAAACAGGATAGTTTATTCTCTTTTTTAATTCGTCAATCTTTATAGATTGCTTTCTTTCCTGCCAACAGTGTATTACGCATTAAAGAAACGATTGTCATAGGACCGACACCTCCGGGAACAGGAGTGATATATGCACACTTCGGAGCAACCTCATCAAACTTCACATCACCGGTCAACTTAAATCCCGATTTTGTTTTATCCGAAGGAACTCTCGTCGTACCGACATCTATAACGGTAACTCCTTCTTTTACCATATCCCCTTTCAAAAATTCAGGAACTCCCAATGCTGCAATAATGATGTCTGCCTGCAAACACATTTCCTTGAGATTTTCAGAGTAACTATGACATACGGTAACTGTCGCATTTCCCGGATTTGACTTTTGCATCATCAACGTCGCAACCGGTTTCCCAACGATATTACTACGCCCCAATACGACACAATGTTTCCCTTTCGTATCAATGTCATAACGCTTCAACAGTTCCATTATACCTGCCGGAGTCGCCGAAACGAAACAAGGCAGTCCGATAGACATACGTCCGACATTGATCGGGTGAAATCCGTCCACATCTTTCCGATAATCAATTGCCTCAATCACCTTTTGTTCCGAAATATGCTTAGGTAAAGGAAGTTGTACGATAAATCCGTCTATATCTTCATCTTTATTCAATCTATCTACCTCTCTAAGCAACTCTTCCTCTGTTACATCACTCTCAAAACGAATTAATGTAGATTTGAATCCGCATTGTTCGCATGCTTTTACTTTATGGGCGACATAAGTTTCACTTCCTCCATCATGCCCCACTAATACAGCTGCTAAATGGGGAATTTTCCCTCCTGCTGCTTTAATTAGCTCAACTTCCTGAGCAATTTCCTGTTTTACCTGATCGGCAATAGCTTTCCCGTCGATTAATTGCATATTATTTAATTTTCAATTTTTTAGATCAATCAAAACAAATATAATGGACTCTATTCATATTACAAAATAAAGAAAGGAGAAAGTAAAAAACTCTCTCCTCTCCTATATCAAAATTCATATCAGCGTTTCATTCTGGGCATCATTTTTCCCATTTTTCCACCCGCTACCATTTTCATCATTTTCCGTGTCTGGTCAAATTGTTTTATCAGCCGATTTACTTCCTGTATTGATGTTCCGCTACCTTTTGCAATTCTTTGACGACGGCTGCCGTTCAACAATTCAGGATTACTCCTTTCTTTCGGAGTCATCGAATAAATAATGGCTTCGACGCTTTTAAATGCGTTGTCATCAATATCTATATCTTTAATCGCTTTACCGACACCCGGTATCATCGAAGCAAGGTCCTTCAGATTACCCATCTTCTTGATCTGCTGTATCTGGCTGATAAAATCGTTAAAATCAAACTGGTTTTTCGCAATTTTCTTTTGTAATCGCTTCGCTTCCTCTTCATCGTATTGTTCTTGAGCTCGTTCCACTAAAGAAACAATATCACCCATTCCGAGAATACGGTCTGCCATACGTGCCGGATGGAAAACATCGAGAGCATCCATCTTCTCGCCTGTTCCCACAAATTTTATCGGTTTGTTGACAACCGTCCGAATCGATAACGCCGCACCACCACGAGTATCTCCATCTAATTTGGTAAGAACAACACCGGTAAAATCAAGACGATCATTAAACTCTTTCGCTGTATTAACAGCATCCTGCCCTGTCATAGAATCGACAACGAACAGTATTTCATTCGGGTTTATGGCATCTTTGATTGCTTTTATCTCACGCATCATCTCTTCATCTACAGCGAGACGTCCAGCCGTATCGACAATGACCAAATCCTGTCCGTCCTGACGAGCTTGTTTAATGGCATTCTGTGCAATCTGAACGGGGTTTTTACAATCCGGTTCGCTATAAACCGGAATGCCAATCTGTTCACCCAACACTTTCAACTGTTCGATTGCAGCAGGACGATAAACATCACAAGCCACCAATAAAGGCTTCTTTCCGCGTTTTCCCTTAAGCAGTTGAGCTAACTTACCGGAAAAGGTCGTTTTACCCGAACCTTGCAGACCTGACATCAATATCACTGCCGGAGATCCGGTAATATTGACGTCGACAGAATCTCCCCCCATTAACAAAGCCAACTCATCATGAACGATCTTAACCATTAACTGGCTCGGCTTCACAGCCGTAAGGACATCCATTCCTAAGGCTTTAGCCTTAACAGTATCGGTAAATTGCTTAGCAACTTTATAGTTAACATCGGCATCGAGCAAAGCTTTCCGCACATCTTTCAAAGTTTCGGCAACATTAATTTCCGTAATTTTGCCCTCACCTTTCAATATTTTAAATGACCGCTCAAGTCTGTCACTAAGATTCTCAAACATGGTAATATTTCTGTTTTAATTTCTGAAAGTGCAAAAATACAAAAAAGGTTGGGATTATCTATGAGCCTGTTTAAATTTTCCCGATGAAGAGATTATATCAAATCATCTTCGCATTTTTTTCGGGCTGTTCTCATTTGTCAGATAACTCGCATCCTCTTTTAAAAACAAAACAATACCCTCTCAAACCCAACATCAACAAAATTGAAACAGGTTCTATATCTTCTTATTCCACCAATCGGCTTTTTTCAAATATATGAACGAAAACAACAACAAAACTCCCCAATAAACATACTCTACGATCCAACACGATGCAATATTAGGTCGCAAACGGAATATCAGAAAATAAATGGCCAAAGTATAAGCAACAGCCGTAACCAATTCTGCCAACAACGCAGAACGTGTATTTCCCGTCCCCGACATCGTATTGAACCAAACACTTCCCGGCACGGCAATAAAATAATATCCCAACATCACATACAGTGCAGGAATGCAATCTTGAAGTAAAGATGCAGAATCGGTATATATCCTCAAAACAGGTGCAGGTATCAAATAGACCAACGCCATCATCGGAATAACAATCATATAACAAAGACCTATTATCCGACGGCTTATAGGCATAACCTCCTCCAATTTTCCCGCACCGATTGCATTGCTCACCAACGAACTTGCAGTCACAGCAAATGCATTTACAGGCATAAAGAACAACGTCGATATACTACGAACGATATTCGATATAGCCAAAGGTCTTTCTCCCAAATGTTCTATAGAAATAAAGAAAAAGAACCATGTGATAATAGGCAGAAAAGACTGCAACATAGTCCATACCGAGATATTCAATATACGGGCAATTACTTTAACATCGACGTGTATCGTCTCAAAAAAAGCATATTTATGAATATCTGCTTTGCAAATTGTATAAATAATAAAGAAAAATAACGAAAGTGCTTCAGCAAGTACAGAGCCTAAAGCTGCCCCGGCTATTCCCATTTGAGGACACCCCCACTTCCCGAATATAAACATATAATTGAATACAATATTTGCAATAGCCATTACCAATGCGTTCACCGTCAATATCTTAGTCCGAGTTATTCCGACATAAAACGCACGAAACATGACAGCAACAAAAGAAAAGAATAACCCATATATCCGATAATCGAGATATTGCATGGTCGCACTGAAAACTACCTCTGAGGAAATGATACTCCGCATTAGATGAGGAGCATAAAAATGAGAAATACCGAACAACACAAATGCGAGAATAACCAAAAACAAGCTTCCCTGCACAACTATCGTTCCGATACTTTCATAACGTTTCTCTCCGTTACGTCTGCCGATAAGAATTTGAGAACCGATACTGAACCCGAATCCTATCATATAGATAGCCATATAGAAAACACCGGCCAAAGCCGAAGCTCCCAATTCGACTTCTCCGACATGCCCTAAATATGCCGTATCAGTAATGTTAATCAAATTCTGAACAACGAGACTGATCAATATGGGATAAGATATTTTCCATATCTCTTTTTTTGTATACATAATTTACAATATTGTCTAAGTGAAAGAAAACCCATCGAAATGACGGGTTTTCTTAATTTATCTCTATCGGAAATGTCAAGTCACAAATTCCGAATTTTCTTATTTTCAATATTAAATCAGCTTATTTGTCTTTGTATCGGGAAATATTACAGCAGGAGTAAAGTGTTTAGCTTCTTCAAAATCCATCATCGCATAAGCCATGATAATCACGACATCTCCCGGCTGCACTTTACGGGCTGCAGCTCCATTCAAACAGATAACTCCTGAACCACGTTCCCCTTTAATAACATAAGTAGAAAAACGTTCACCATTATTATTGTTTACGATATACACTTTCTCGTTAGCAATAATATTAGCAGCATCCATCAAATCCTCATCAATCGTAATACTACCGATATAATTCAAATCGGCTTGCGTGACCGTAACCCTGTGTATTTTCGATTTTACTACCTCTACCAGCATTTCTTTTTGTTTTAAATTCAGGCTTTCCATTAACGGCGATAAGCGATATTATCGATCAGTCTCACCTCCCCGCAATATACCGTAATACATCCTACAATATAATCCGAATCTGACCAATCATTTACCGAGAGCAATGTATTCCCATTTACGATTTCAAAATATTCCACATCTAGATCCGGCACAGAATTCAATGTATTCACGACATAGTCTATCGTTTCAGCAACCGAATGTTGTTCGGCAAAGGTACGACTTTTAAACAAAGTCTGAGATATGCTCACCGCATTTTTTCTCTGTTCGGGGGTCAAACGTAAATTACGGCTGCTCAATGCCATACCATCATCTTCTCTCACAATCGGACATGCGACAATCTCCACAGGATAATTCAATAATTTTACCATTGAACGTATGACAGCAATCTGTTGAAAATCTTTTTCACCGAAATATGCCCGATCGGGCTGTACGGCATCGAACAGGTTACTTACAATTTGAGCGACTCCGTTGAAATGTCCCGGACGATATTTGCCTTCCATAACCTCCGCTACAGCTCCCAAGTTAAAAACCCGAGTATCCTCAACAGGATACATCTCTTCAACCTCTGGAGCAAATGCTATCGCACAACCTGCAGATTCTAACAACTTACAATCAGCATCCAAAGTACGGGGATAATGCAATAAATCGTTTTTATCATTAAACTGAGTAGGATTTACAAATACACTAACCACACAAATACTGTTTTCCGCGACACAACGTTTCACCAATTCAAGGTGTCCGTTATGCAATGCTCCCATAGTCGGGACAAGCCCTACAGTACCGCCATTGGTACGTATTTCAGCTATTTTCTTCTGTAAATCAGCTATTTTAGTAACAACTTCCATTACCATAATTTTAAAAATCGGTGCAAAAGAAGTAAATAAAACCCACATCCCGAAGTATTCTGACAAGAAAATTAAAAAAACATACTATCAAGATACCGAAGAAGCATACTTTTCCAATAAAAGCTTAGCCTAATTTTCAGATAAAGTGATTTAATTATACGGGCTCTAACAAAACTTATTTTATCTGCATTTTTACCCGATATAAACGGAAAGCTTGTTAATACTTCTAATATTTGGAGATTCAAGATGATTTTTTTATTATATTTGCAGAATAATATTGAGACAAGAGAAATTTATAAAATGAAAGCCACTAAGGTATTATTTATTGCACAAGAGATAACTCCTTATTTGCCTGAATCGGAAATAGCGAACGTTTGTCGCTATCTCCCTCAGGGAGTTCAGGAAAGAGGTCGTGAAATAAGAACATTCATGCCCAAATACGGGAATATCAACGAACGGAGAAACCAATTACACGAAGTGATAAGACTTTCGGGAATGAATCTCATTATCGATGACACAGACCATCCCTTGATCATAAAGGTCGCATCTATTCAGACAGCCCGCATGCAAGTATATTTTATAGATAATGAAGATTACTTTCAACGAAAATTCACTACCGAAGACGAAAACGGAAATAGTTTTGACGATAACGATGAACGAAGCATTTTCTTTGTGAGAGGTGTAATGGAAACTGTCAAAAAGCTTCGTTGGGTACCGGACATCATTCATTGTCACGGATGGATGACAGCATTAGCTCCTCTTTATATTAAAAAAGCCTATGCCGAAGACCCGTGTTTCAGAGATACCAAAGTTATCTACTCTTCTTATAATAATAGTTTCAACTCTCCTTTCCCGGCATCTTTCTCCGACAAACTTCTATTGGAAGGCATACGGAAAGAAGACTTGAATTTTACTGATAAACCGATAGATTTCTCTGAACTCACTAAATTGGCCATACGTTTTTCGGACGGAGTCATTCAGGCAAGCGAAACAATGCAGCCGGACATTCTCGAATATACTAAAAATGCCGGCATTCCGTTTTTACCTTATCAAGATCCGGAGAACTATATCGATGCATACAACGAATTTTATGACGTTGTATGGGAAAACGCTCATAAATAATAAACCAGTATGAAGTTAAATTGGTTATTACCATTTGTCCTGATCGCCTTAACGATCTCTTGTAATGACGACATCAACAAAATAGGGACATCGATCGACGATACACTTATTTCTATTAAAGTAGATAACTCTTTAGCATATACAACTGCCGATTCGGTATATTCCATTCCTGCCGGTCCTGTCACGAATCGTACCATTATTCAAATGCTCGGAGCTGTCGATATGGTAGATTACGGATCTATACGTGCAGATTTTCTTACTCAGATGAGACCGATAGCCAAATTCGATTCCAGACTGGTTACAGAAGATATGCTGGATTCTTTGGTTCTCGAACTCGGATTTCTGCCCAGCAGCTTTTTAGGAGATTCTCTGACCCCGATGCAAGTAAGTGTATATCCGCTTAATAAAGTGCTTGAGAAACCGATATACAGCAATCTTGATCCCACAGATTATTTCTCACCTGAAGAAATACTCGGACAGCAAATTTATACAACTTCTCGGCAAAGTTATCCTGATTCGTTAATCAATAGCGATGGTTCACGAATCATCAAAATCAAGTTAGCACGTCCCGGACACACATCCAAAGAATTGGCACAAGAATTTTTCAAACTATATAATGACAAAGGCGGCATATTAACAGAAAGCGATATAGCAGACTTCTTCCCAGGTGTTTATGTAACAAATACTTACGGAAAAGGCGTATTGATCAATATTCTTTCTTCAGTAATTAAAATATACCACGATACGTATGTATATAACGACCAAGGCGGTGGTGGTCTGGAAGAAAATGAAGATATAACAAATGACGACGGAACTCACCCCCTTGTAGTAAACAAAGCGACAACTTCTGTTTTGGTTTCAAGCAATGAAGTTCCGACAATCAACCATATCATATCGACAAACGCATCTTATATAGAAAATGCCATTGCCGATGACCGTGCAATTATAAAATCTCCTGACGGTTACGATGCCCATATAACTTTCCCGGTTACGGACATTATAAAAAAATACCGGGAAGTAGTACCGGAAGAAGCTGAAAATACAGGAGCTGTATCTGGATTGATAAACGCAATAAACTTTTCAATTCCCATTAAGAAATCAGCAAACGATATTTTCTCAAACTACGGGCTTACCCCTCCTCCCTATCTATTGCTGATGCGCGCCGGAGGAAAAGTTGCCGACAGTAATGGAGATATTGTAGAAATGGACAAGAATCAGTTCTTCCTCGATCGCAAATTAACCGATGGGTTGAATTACTTCTACGCATCTTATAATTCAACGACAAATACCTACGATTTCGGAAACATACGAGGATTTATTACCAATATCATACAAAAGAATCCCAATGGAGGAAGCATAGAAAACGGTTATCCCATCGACTCCGATCTCATTCTTGTCCCAGTTATGCTTTCTACAACGACCAGTGATTATTACGGAACAATAATCAATGCAATAACTCCTTATATCTCAGCTCCGACATTTGTCGAACTTGATACGAAAAATATAAAAATTGAGATGGTTTACAGTACAAAAACATATTGATATATAGGAATATATAATTTTAGCACCTAAAAAAGAAAAAAATTGGTGCATCAAAAAGTAGTATTTTAGAAAAAAAGCACTACCTTTGCACCGTTTTCGCCGCAATAGCTCAGTCGGTAGAGCGTTTCACTCGTAATGAAAAGGTCGCCGGTTCGATTCCGGCTTGCGGCTCAAAAACAAAACCGGATTCGGCAATGAAACGGCCGCGTGGCTCAACTGAATAGAGCATCTGACTACGGATCAGAAGGTTACAGGTTTGAATCCTGTCGCGGTCACATATTTATAAAACGGCTCCGTGGCTCAACTGAATAGAGCATCTGACTACGGATCAGAAGGTTACAGGTTTGAATCCTGTCGGAGTCACTTTTACAGTTCTCATATTTATGAAGAACTGTTTTTTATATATTAACAACCGAATATGATGGCCATACGTCTGGCAAAAGAAAATGATATAGAAGAAATCATGGGATTAATTACCAGGACGATAATATCCGGACAATCATCTTCTGGTTGGAACGAAACTTACCCCACCAAAGAAATTTTTGTTAAAGATATAGATAATCAGTATCTATATCTTTATGAAGACAACCATATTGTCATCGGCATCATATCTCTTGTTCCCGGACCAGATCCCGACTACCAAAGTATTATATGGAAAAATTCCGGAACATCACCCTTAGTATTACATCGACTATGTGTTGATCCTCATCGACAAAGAGAGGGCATCGGAAGCCGATTAATGAATTTTGCAGAAACATTTGGCCATGAACAAGGATACACATCGTTACAACTGGATACCCGCATCAGCAACCATACAGCAGCAAACCTTTATGAACAATTAGGATATACAAAAACCGGAACGATAACAAGAAATCGAGGGAATTTTATATGCTATGAAAAAAAACTCTGATAAAACAAGTGCGATTCTCTATATAAAATAATATCGACTTTTGGAATATATCAATCTATTTTCAATATATTTGAATTGAGAATTCATCAAAAAAAGGGAATTATAAGTTTTAAGCTTTATTATACAAACTTTTAAGTAATAATCATATATTTATTGTGTAAATTTTTGCAGTCAAGTACAAAAAGAACAAAAAAAATATATTAATATTGCTCTCAAATTCAACAATATATATTTTAAATATTATTTTAAAAGTCTGTATATAAATAAATTATACACATTGGAGAAATTCCCTTATCATTTAACAACAAAAGGGAAATCATAAATTATGAAATTTGAAGAGAAAAATATATTGATTGAAAAAGGAAAAATAGAACAAGAATATAATCTATTATTCAAACGGTTATATCCGGGATTGATGTTTTATGCAAATCGCTTTTTGGATGAAGATGAGGCAGAAGATGTAGTACAAGATGCATTTGTAGAATTATGGGAAAAACGAAATGAAATAGACTTAGGAGATTCTATCCACACATTTATGTACCGTTCGGTTTATTTTAAAGCCATTAATATAATCAGACACAAAAGTGTGGAAAATAACTATTCTCAAGCTTTAATCGATATATATCAAAAGAAAATAGATTACTTTCATCCAGATGAAAACGATACGATCCGAAAAATGGAAAGTAACGAAATCAATAAAGAAATTTTCTCGGTAATAGAGTCTTTACCTGAAAAATGTAAAGAGGTCTTTAAACTGAGTTATCTCAATGATATGAAAAATAAAGAAATTGCTGAATTACTGAATATTTCTTTACGAACTGTAGAAGCCCATATGTATAAAGCATTAAAATTTCTTCGTGCTAATTTATCCCACTTGATGCCTGTTATTTTATGGATACAAGTATTTTTTATGAAATACAAGTAAGTGTTTTACAGCAACCAGTTGTTTTTTATAATAAAAGATTTATATAATGAATGAATTAGACGAAATACTATTATTGAAATATTTACAGAACAACTGCTCAGAAGAGGAATTAGCGATCGTTAATTCGTGGATGAACTTGTCTAAAGATAATCGTAATCGATTATTAGAGATGGAAAGAATTTGGCATTCCGGAGACAAAATCCGTTTTGCAAAAGAGAGTCATATACTCCGCGCCGAGAAACTTTTATATAGCCGAATCAAAGATATAGAAGAAAAGAAACAAAATATCAGCAAATCAAAGTGGCTATATTCTACAATAAAATACGCAGCCGCCATCATCATTTTATTCATCGGAACATACTTTGCGATAAATCACTTCAGATTTAATATGACTGATTATGAGATTGTCACTACTTCAAAAACCGATCCTGTACGGCAGATTATTCTACCCGACGGTACGAAAGTGTGGTTAAACCACTCTTCTATTCTAAAATATCCTAAAAAATTTACTGAAAAGAAACGAGTTGTAGAATTAGAAGGTGAGGCTTATTTTGAAGTAACAAAAGATACCAAACGCCCGTTTTCAGTACAGAATGAAACTTTAGACGTACAGGTGCTCGGAACTGTATTTAATATGAATTGCGATAAAAATAGACAATTAGCAGAAGTTTCTCTAATTCGCGGATCTGTAAAAGTCACAGGAAAACATGACGAAGGAATGATTGTTCTTTCGTCGGGACAAAAAGCTGAATTAAACAAATCAACGAAACAAATGCACGTAAGAACATTCAATACGCAACTCGATGCAGTTTGGCATGACGGAATGATTCCATTCGAAGATGCGACAATCTCGGAAATCGTTTCGACTCTCCAACATTTATACAAAACAGAGATCATTCTATCTCCAGACATTGATAAAAGCACTTACTCCGGAGTTATTTATCAAAAAGAAAACCTCGACTCCGTATTACTTAATTTGACATTAGCCATGCCGATAGAATATACAAAAAATGAAGGTAAAATATACATAAAACCGATTAAAAAGTAAATCATCTTATACAATAACAATTTATCCTTAAATGGCGACAGGCAAGAAAGCGATTCTTTCTTGCCTGTCGCCGTTTAAATTTTGTAGATCAAGAAAATCTCAACATTCATATAAAAAACAAATTTTCGAGTAAGTGTTTTCTCAAATACGACTGTTTTATATGCAAAGGGGGAAAAAACAAAGGAATTTATCCCTTTATGTGTTTGATTCAATAATAAATACCTATGAAAAATGTTTTAACAAAAAAGAGGCATATAAAAATAGCCTCGATGATTCTGTTCTTGTTTCTTTCTACACACTTAACATTCTCACAAGTTACTTTGTCTCTTAAAAACGGGACTTTAGGAAACATTATCCAAACAATTAAAACTCAAACTGAGTATAAGTTTTTTTATGATGACGAACTAACCAAACTGAAGGTCGGAGATATAAACGAAAAAAATATCCCGGTAAAAGAGTTACTAAACAAAGTATTGCCACCCATCGATGTCACTTACAAAATAGATGCTCAAATCATTTATTTATATACTAAACATAAAAAAGAACAAACTCCAGTTCATAAAGATAATCCTCAAAAAAAAATCATTAAAGGTTGCGTCACCGACTCTTCCGGGGAACCCCTTATTGGAGTAAGCGTTTCGGTAAAAGGAACAACATTTGGAACAGTAACAGACATAGACGGAAATTATACTTTAACTGTTCCGTCTGGATACAATGACATCCAATTTTCCTATGTCGGCTTCAAAACCGAGCTACATTCAATTTCTTCTGACGGGAATTTAAATATTAGTCTTAACGAAGATACCCAAGCTATTGATGAAGTTGTCGTTACTGCTTTAGGTATTAAACGAGAAAAGAAAATGTTAGGGTATTCTATACAAGAACTAAAAGGGGATGAACTAAACAAAACCGGGGATCCTTCAGTCACAGGAGCTCTACAAGGAAAAGTCGCTGGTATACAAATGAACATATCCGGTACCGGCCTTAATGGTTCTACCAAAATAACAATTCGAGGAAACAGTTCTCTGACGGATAACAACCAACCATTATGGGTTGTTGACGGAGTCCCCTTTAACGATAACAGCAGCTCATCTGCATCTCTATATGGAGGTATTGACAGAGGAGGAGCTTCGGTCGACATCAATCCGGAAGATATTGAATCCATATCCGTATTAAAAGGTCCAAACGCTGCTGCACTTTACGGTTCTAGAGCTGGTAACGGCGTTATTCTGATCACAACTAAAAGCGGTACACGTAAAGAAGGGTTCGGAATCAACTATACCGGAAGCTTTACATGGACACACGTTTCAGAGACATTACATCGTCAACAACTTTACGGTCAAGGAATCGATGATAAATACACCCAATCAACACCCTACAGTTTCGGTGCAAAACTAGATGGGCACGAGTATGTAGCATGGAACGGTGAAACAATGCCTTATTCAAATTATACCGACACTTTTGATGATTATTTTAATACCGGATTCTCTCAATCCCATAATGTTTCGCTCGGGAATGTTACAGATAAGTCAAATTACAGGCTTTCTATCGGAAGTCTCAATAGCAACGGGCTATTTCAAGGAGAGAATCTAAAAAAAATAAATATCGACTTAAAAGCCGGTACTACAATTAATAAATTTCTAAGTCTGGATTCTAAAGTCTCTCTTTCAAAAACCAAAGCCGAAAATCGGCCTTTTAACGGAAAAAATGGAGAAATATACCAGTTATTAATGCTTCCGGCAAATATCAGGTTAACAGACCTGCAAAAATATTATACTGCGGATAAAATGCACGTAAACTGGTATGGTCCTCAAGAAGATGTATTAAATCCTTATTACGTAAACAACCAACTTTCAAATCTTGACGATAGGTGGAGAGCTTTCGGCTACTACAGCATGAAAATCAATTTTACACCCTGGTTACATGCAACGGCAAAATATGCATTCGACTATTACCGTACCAAAATAGAAGATACAAACCGTACGAACGGTACATCAGAAATCGTTCTGCAAGACCGATTCAATAAAGGTGAAGAAAATTTTTTCGAACAAAATGCAGAATTCATGATACTCGGAGATAACCAATTAAACCCTGACTTCAGATTGGGATACTCTATAGGGGGTAATATCATGTATCAAAGCCAAGAAGCATTGATGACCAGCGGACAAAATATGCCTATAAAAGATCACTGGTTTTTAAATTATGCAGACAAGACGCTCGCAAACCAATCTTTTAAAGAAAAAGCCGTCCGTTCAATTTTCGCCACAGCCCAATTGTCATTCAAAGAATATTTATCTCTTGACCTGACTGCACGAAACGATTGGTCTACAACTGTAAAAGACTCATATTTTTATCCCTCGGCAAGTTTGAGTTTTATTATTTCCGATTTTATAAAATCGACCAACTATAATGTTCCATCCTGGCTGACATTCGCCAAACTGCGGCTCTCTGCGGCTCAGGTAGGAAAAGATACCGAACCCTATACATCTCTCAATTACATGGGATGGACACAATCTTTTGAAGGGCCATCGATTATTTCGGACAAAACAAAAGCGAACCCAGACGTCAAGCCAGAAATTTCTACTTCATACGAGATAGGAATAGATGCTCGCTTCTTCGACAATAGATTAGGATTAGACTTTACTTGGTATCACAGCATGACTAAAAATCAGATCATGAAAGTTCCTACGTCCGGAGCATGGGAATCGAAATGGATAAACGCCGGTCGCATATTAAACAAAGGTATCGAACTTATGGTATATGCAACTCCTGTCAAAACTAAAGATTTCAATTTTGATTTGAATATCAACCTGTCTCACAACCGCTCTATTGTAAAAGAATTGCACGAATCGGCTAAATACATGGAATTTAAAGGCGAAGATAAATTATTAGTCAGAGTAGGAGCCGAAGAAGGAGGTCTTCTCGGAGATATCTATCCCATCATAACTTATCTGAAAGATGCAAATGGTAATATTTTAGTTGAAGACGACGGCAGACCTAAAAAAGGATATAACAAAAATCGAGAAAAAATAGGAAATATTCAACCGGATCTTTTAATGTCTGTTACACCCACATTTTCATACAAAAATATCTTTCTCTCCGCTCTATTTGATATGAAATTCGGAGGAGATATCGTTTCTGTTTCAGAAGCAATTGCAACATATTATGGTACTGCCCAAAGAACAGAAAAGCGGGATAATTTGATTTTTCCTGGAGTTCACGATGATGGAACACCAAATACACAAGCCATCTCAGCACGTCAATATTATCAATCGATAGGAGGAGAACAAGCTGTTGCCGAAGAATTTATTTATGATGCTTCTTTTATAAAATTAAAAGAAATCTCTTTAGGATATAGTTTTCCAAAACAAATATTAAAGAAAACACCATTTACTGCATTAAAGGTATCCTTTGTAGGACGTAATCTCTGTTATTTATTAAAACACACACCGGGAACAAGTCCTGAAGGCGGATTTGACACCTCCATGTTTTCCCAAGCAATAGATTTCACCTCAGTTCCTTATTCCCGCACATTAGGCTTTTCAGTAAGTGTCGGTTTCTAATTTTAATTTACATATTATGAATACACAAAAAAAATATACAAAACATTTTTCTCGTCATTATTTGCAGGCATAACACTACTAACGGCCTCTTGTATCGATGATTTTTCCGGAATGAATATCAACCCGTTAAATCCACCTATCATACAAAGTGATATTGATGACGGTGCTACCGATATTGATTTGGGAGAAACAATTGACCCTACCGAACTCGCATCTCTAAAAGCGGGGAAAGACGGCATGGGACTATTATTCCGCCAGTTCAGTTATGAAGGAATCTATAATAATTATCAAATAACAACAAATCTCACTCACGATATTTATTGTGGCTATTTTGCCAACAACTGTCCCGGATTTTCGGAATTATCTCCTAATTACACTTATACAGACAATTGGTCTGCTGCTCGCTGGAATCATTTTTACAAAGATCGCAGTTCGGAATATGCAACAATGATAAGGACATTTTGGTATGTTGACAGAGATGCATACAAAAATGCATTCTATATAGTTCGCATTTATTATGCCTTTCTCGCATCTTGTATGACCGATACTTACGGAGACATGCCGTTCAGTGCCTATATCAAAGGTCTGAGTGTTCCTGAACAAGTACCATATAATACTCAAGAAAAAATATATGATATGATTTTCAGAATATTAGAACAAGCTGCAAACAATATTGTTCCCGGAGCATGCTCCTTTAATTTTGGGAATGATGATCGATGTTATGGCGGAGATGAAGGAAAATGGATTCGATTTGCCAATACACTACGGTTAAGATTGGCTTTGCGTATATCTAATATCGACCCTGAAAGAGCCGAAAAAGAAGCTGTTGCCGCAATGACCCACCCGGGTGGCCTAATGGAATCTTCAGATGATAATATGCGTACAATTCCTAAATACGCACCAATCGCTTTAGGTGGACAAGATGCCGGCGGAGATGAAAACATTTATGCGTTATGCAGTTTCAAATATACCGATGTATGCATGTCCAAAGATTTGGAACTCGCATATAAAAACATTAGTTCTTTCAGAGACCCTCGCCTGGCTATCTCATGGTATCACCCTACCCCAAAAGAAGCGTTGGAAATGGATATCGAATTTGAAGATGTCGATTTTAGAGGTTGCGAAATTGGAAATGCTTCCGAAATTAAAGACGATGCAGAACCTTACTCTGTATTACGCTGTAACTTTAAAAACGGTAAAGTAAATGAAGATCAATATTGGTTCGGATACAGTAGAGAATCCGTATGGTTAAGTTATGCTGAATGTCAGTTCCTGTTAGCCGAAGCATCTTTACGAAAATGGAATGGAGCTTTTGATTCTCCACAAAACTATTTCGAAGCCGGAATACGCGAATCATTACGTTATTACCATATCCCGGAATCTGATATAAATAACTATATCAAAGGTCTGATCATCTATTCCGATCCAGAACAAAATCCATTCATAACGATGGATAAAGAAGGAATGTTAGAACAAATCATTACACAAAAATGGTTAGCCATATTCCCAAACGGCAATGAAGGTTGGGCGGAATTCAGACGTACAGATTATCCAAAACTAATGAATCCTGTCAATATGAGTACGGTAGATGTTCCTAAAAATAAGTTTATCAAAAGAGTCAGATATCCACAGGATGAAATAGATTACAATCGGGAAAATATTCCTGCCGACATAAATCAAGGAAGTCGTGTTTGGTGGGACATAATGGATACCAACGATGATTCGGGAAAAAGGAATACTCCAAATAACTTCAGATAATACCTCAATAATGAAAAATACAATCTTATAAATATGATATTTATGAAAAAAAAGATTCTTTTATTCGCTATCCTTTCACTATTCCTTATGAATAGCCAGGCGCAGCAACCTTTCAGCGGATGCTGGCAACTCAATTTCCTAAAAGATTGGACTCCGCAAAAAGATGTCGATGCCAAATTCAACCGGAGCACAGTAAAATTGCAAGATCGTTTTCAAGATAATACGATAAAAGCAAACAATTACCAATTTTATGACGGACAAGTAGCTGCATGTCTAACCATGAATCCATCTTGTAGCCAGACACCATCCCAAGACGCCAGAAACTTCATAGGTTACAACCCTACTTATTGGCAATATCTCGACTTATTGATCTGGTGGGGAGGTTCAGCAGGAGAAGGTATCATTATGCCCCCGTCTGCTCCTGTTACAGACATTGCCCATATTAATGGAGTAAAAGTATTAGGACAGGTATTCTTCCCGACCAGAACTCATGGCGGTGCTCCTGAATGGGTACAAGAATTTCTGTCCATCGAAAACGGGAAATATCTTTATGCCCAAAAACTGTATGAAATTGCCGAATATTATGGTTTCGACGGCTGGTTTATCAATCAAGAAACCGAAACGTCGGGGACAACTCCTGCTCAGTGGAAAGATTTCATGGACTCATTCCTGTCTATAGCACGAAGCAACGGACACCCCGAAATGGAAATGCAATGGTATGATGGTAGCACATCTATCGGATCTTACGAAGATATGGTAAAACTCCCCGGCGTATCATACATGCTTAATTACGGTAGCGCAACAAGTTCCAACATTTCATCGCAAACTTCTATACTAAAAAAAGGAGGAATTTCTGACACCGATATATTTAAGAAATTATACTTCGGTGCAGAAATCGCACAAAGCGGATTAAGTTCGACAAATGCTGCCGCATTCCAGGCTCTATATCCTCAAAACGGCCATGCCGGTTCTATCGATTTATTTAATCCCGAAGAAGTAAACTGGAAAAAAGTCGTTGAGAATTTACTAAACAACGGTTCGGGTTTTGGATATGTTGCTTATACAGCCATGGAAAATGTTTTCAGAAATGAAGACCGTTTCTGGACTAACCTTGCAAATGACCCGTCTGATGTCAGTGCCCGTAATTCTTACGATTCATGGCCAGGATTAGCCAATGCTATTATGGAAAGATCTGTAATCCAATCTAAGCCGTTCGTAACCACATTCGGTACTGGTCAAGGAAAAGGATTCTATATTAACGGAGTAAAATTAAGAACAGTCGATTGGTATCATCGCGGTATGCAAACAATAATGCCGACATGGCGCTGGTGGATAGACTGCCCCTCTGGAAATAAAAAAGACCTAACCGTAAAAATCAACTGGGATGACGTTTACAATATCGGCTCAAGTTTATCCATTTCAGGAAAACTTGTTGCAAATACCAATTATTTGATGCGATTATACAAAACCCATATCCTTGCAGCTAACGGAGATAAATTTCAACTGATTTATAAAAAAAACGGGAATGAAAAACTAGAGTTAAAAGTCGGTATTTCAGAAAATGCCAACTCTTTTACTACGTTCTCCATCGACGAAACATCAAAAGTCAACGGATGGTCGGTTGCTGAGGTAGATCTGTCATCTTTAAATAACAAAACCATCTCAATTATTGCTTTGAATATTCGTTCAGAATCAGGAACGAGTAATTTTAGTCTTTCGTTGGGTCAATTAGGAATCATTCCACAAAACTACGCTCCAGCAATTGCCCCGGTCAAAAATTTAAAAACAGAAAAACCTCTCACCCAATTCGGTGGTGACTTACGTCTTACTTGGGATGCTGAAAATTTCGAAAACATTCATCACTTCAATATTTATATCGATAAAGATGGAAACAAAACATTAGAAGGACAAACCCGCAGTGAAGGGTTCTATATACCGAATATCATGCGTACTGCAATAACAGGAAATTCGGTCAGAGCCTATATTGTCACTGTCTCAAAAGAGATGAAAGAAGTTGCTGAAGCTTATATAGACATACCCCTTCCTGAACAAACCGCACCTGAAATAACAATCAAAGTCAACAAAACTTTAGCAGAAATAGGTTCTGAAATCACAGCAGAAGCAAAAGCAGAAGGCTATTCTTTGAAATATAATTGGACAACCCCAGAAGGAGCGACTTTAGTTCGAACAACCGGTAATAAAGCAATTTTTAAATTCGATAAAGAAGGATTTTATGATATTACTGTTGCCGTTACAAATAATATAGGAACAAGCACTAAAACTGAACAAAAATTAGTACAAATCACGGCAAATGCTGATCTGGAAGTAGTAAGTGTAGGCAAAACTATTGATTCTCACAGCGGTTCTATCATAAATGAACATCCGGGATATATTGTCGATGGAGAAGTTCCGTCAGGTACAGCAAACATACACAACAAATGGTGCTTCGGAGGACGTGAACATTGGGTAATAATCGACCTTGAACAAAGCTATAAATTACAAGCATTCAAAATTTTCGACTGTGGTAATCTCGAAGATAAATCGGGAAATATTTCTAACTACAAAATTTATCTCAGTAAAGATAAAGTAGATTGGAAACTTGTCGTAGATGAAAAAAACAGATATGAAGACAACACCAAAGAAGATTATATAAGACCTCAAGTCGCACGTTATGTCAAATTCGAAATATATGATTCAAAACCTATTACCATCCGTATTTGGGAATTCGAAGCTTTGGCTATACCCAATGATGGTCCTAAAATCGAAATACCGGAAAATATTGAAATGAATTTGAAAGATACGCAACTGGTGAACATTCCTATCTCTCTCGGAAACTACAATAAAGAAAACAATTTCAATATCGAAGTAATACCTTCTGGAAATACAGTAAAAACAGAAATAAACGAAATAAACGAAACTTCGGTAAAAGTAAATCTTACCGCCACTGCTGTTGGAGAATCGGACATTACAATCCACTTAACCAACGGAGATTGGGAATGTACCGAAACTTTTAAAGTAAGAGTAAATGATCCCTCTTTAAGGAATTTACTATTATGGGAAGAAGCTGATACCTATGAAGGTTCTCAGTTATCTCATACAGGATTACTTACCGATAACAACAAAACAACGGCTTGGAAACCAGGTTATTCTACGGCAGAATATGATCGTAGTGCAATCGTTAATGTCTGGGATACCTATGAATTTCATCAATTCGGATTAACTTTCAGTGGTAACTATTTACCCAATGAGGTAAAATTATATGTAGGAGACGGAGACACTTTTGAAGAAGTTTATACACTAAACGATGTAAAAAACGAAAATATCGTTTACCTACCTAAACCTGCCATAGGGTCATGCGTAAAAGCTGCTGTAAATATAAAACGTTATGCTAAACTGGAGTTCTGCGAATTTGAAGCTTACGGTAAAGAATATGATTCTTCTTCTACCGACAAAATCGAAGAAAAAAATACCGAAATTACAGTATTTCCCAATCCCGTCTTTAAAGGGGATAACTTGAAAATTCAATGCACCGGATATAACGACATCAGCCTATACTCGGCCTTAGGGACTCTTATTACCAAAAAGAAAATCACTCAAAATATCGAAACGTTACCTACATCCGGATACGCACCTGGAACTTATATATTAGTAGCAACCGGAAACAAAGGTTCTAAAACATTAAAAATCATCATACAATAAAAATAATTTCGTTTTGATGGCTAGAAATAGCCATCAAAACGAAATATTAGAAATTCCATACATTTAAACAAATAACTATCATGAAAAAAAGAAAACTTCAAATTTTAGGCATGATATTCGGCCTAACAAGCATGGCAACTCTCTATGCTCAGGAACAAACTCCACTACTTCACGAAGATTTCGGTATGGGTTACACGACCCCGGCCGGATGGACAATCATGCCCGGTGCAAATGATGCTAACATGGGTTGGAACTTAAGCAGAACCATCGGAATGGGATACGGAGGAGAAGGTGGTTTCTTAATGGCTACCGGAACAATGTCGTTTTGGGATCGTGACGAATGGGTCATAACTCCAAGTGTCACACTGGTAAAAGGAAAAACTTATGAAATTACATTTTACGCAAAATTACCGGGATACACAGAAAATGAAAATACTTTTGCCGAAATATTCAGAGTAACTGCCGGAACATCCTCTTCGAAAGATGCCCAAACAGAAGAATTACTGAAAATTTCTACACCGCAATCCGGAGAATATACAAAATTCACAGCCGAATTTACGGCTAAAGCATCCCGCCCCTACTATTTCGGTTTCAATATCTGTACTCCAAAATTGGAAACATTCAGCATGCCGGGCATATCTTTAGACGAAATCTCAATATCCGAAAAGGCCGAAGAATTAAGTAAAGACGCTTCTCTAAAAACTTTGACTGTAAACGACATTGAAATCGAAATCGTTTCCGGAAAAACCTCTTATGATTATGAGCTAAACGATAACACAGCAATTCCTGTTGTTACGGCAACAGCAACGGACGATGCCGCAAAAGTAACCGTAACCCAGGCTACAACCATTCCGGGAAGTGCTACCATCAAAGTCGTACCTCAAAGCGGTGAAGCCGATGCTGTATCATACACGATCAATTTCACGTATGACCCTCTCAATGGCTATGACAAACAAAAAATAACTGACCAAATCATATATAACGGAAAAATGATTTTCAATCCTTCACACTTACTATTGGAAGTATTCGATACAACAGGAAGAATAGTAACTAAATCTATCGATGATATCAATACCGAATCTTTAAAAAAAGGAGTTTATATCGTACGAATTATAGGAACGACACATTTTATGAAGATATTGAAATAACATATTTTTTAATAACAAATCAACAATACAAGCCGGAAGGTTAAGCAAGTCCGGCTTGTATTTGATCAAAATCAATAATTAACCTATTTACCTTCCGAAACTATTTCCATATTTTCGTGTAAACAAAACGATTTTCGAAAGACCTGTCATTTAAATTTTACAATAAAAATATTATCAAGTCATCTTTGTACTTTCTTTCGGTCTATAACGTTGTAGGCGGTATCAGTACTCCTCCCCCCACTTGAAAAGGAAACAGACTATTCTTAAGGATTTCTCTCAAACTTTGTCCAAGCAAAATTTAGATTGGTTCTAAATCAATGATAAGATTTCACCCGTTTTTTCAATGCATCTAAAGCAAATACAGAAGACATTGTCTTTATTTCATTCCTGTCCGAAACTTTATAAAGAACTTTCTTCGAAAGTTTATCTATAACTAATAAATATACAGGATTTTTCGCATCGACATGCCCGACCCAGTTGGTAAGAAACAATCGTCCATCTGACAAATAATGCATACCTCCGGCAAATTTCAGAGTTCCCGGTAAATCTTTATTCGTCAATGACCAAACAATATTTCCGGCCATATCATATTCAAATACACCAGGATTATTATCTTTATCCGTAACAGCAACTAATGTATTTCCCGATGGCAAGCGTATAACCGAATGTGCACCTCCGGGAACAGGTATATTCCAGACTGCTTTTCCATTTTCGTCATATTCAACAACCGATTTACCGCCATAATGCGCAACCAGATAATGCCCGTTGTCCAAACACCGGGCATTCCTCATAAACGCATGTCCTCCGGTTTTTACTCCAAACGGCAAAATCGATACATCTTTTACAATACTACCATCGGGAGAGACCTCTAAAAGTCGTCCGTTATCACACTCTCCGATAAATGTATTTCCGTTTTTCAAACGCTGACAAGCAAAAATATTACTTTCGGACGTATAATGGAAAATCGTATCGTTTTTCCGGCTAACCTCAAGAACTTCTTTCCCAGCCGTAAATAAGATATTCTTATTAGGAAGCACCCAAATATCATTCGAATCAGGAGCTTTGTGTTCCCATACGATTTCACCGTTTTCTTGAATAAATACTTTACCTTGCGAATAATCACAAAATGCAAAAGACGGTCCTCCGGCAAACAAAGACCCAAAGAAACACAAAAACAGAACAGACAAATAAAAACGTTTCATAACAAACACAACTATAAAGACAAGATATACTCTTCTAACTCTTCAATTTCTTTTTCCGAAACGCGTATGCGAGGTCCATGTACCTTTAACATATCCTTCATCGTAGCACAACGTCCATCATACAGATACGGAACAGTTCTCCATATTTCGATCAATGTCGGAACATCCATTTTTTTCCCGACCTCCGTTCCCGAAGCCCAATCTACAGGATATAGTTTTCCATCTGTAAAATAAGGTCCGGAATGACATGATAAACAATCTTTATCAAAGATCGCTTTCCCCTTATTAGCTTTTTCAGAGAGACGTCCATTTTGCAGATGAGGGCTCGGCAAAGGTTTTAAAGAACGCAGATAAGCATCCATATCATCAGCAACCGATGGCGGAGTAACAGCAAAAAGAATATATTTTATTCCGGAACGTACCGCTATTTCAGCATTTGCACGAATCCCTGTCACCATACAAGGAGGCGTCTGATGTGACAATAACAAAGATTTGGTATTTTTAGGATTACCGAGGCCATCATTCAGCAAATCCCAATTCAAGCCGTCTGCACGGGCATCATTCGGATGACAACTTGCACAACTTTGCCATCCTTGAAAACCTAATGTCGCATCATGAAAATACATATTCCCTCTTCCTTCGGCAGAAGCAAGCATGTTATTGCCCAGCTTCCGCTGTACATCAAATACATCTCCTTTTGCGACATGGATATCTCCTGAAAAATATCCCGCAGCATATAAAGTTTTTCCGTTCATTGCTATGGCTCTTATCCCTTTCCCCCCGACAGGTTGGTACTGAGCAATACCATAAAGCATTCCGGCATCATTCATCACATTCTCCCACCCGTTATAAGATGGTGTTACCGCTACTCCCTGTTTTGCCTGAGCCAAACGATCATGCAATTTTTCTCTATCTATACGACAAACCTCATGTACTCCCGACAGAGCAACACAAATCTCTTTATTATCGGGAGAGACCATCACTTGCCAAGGATTGGCAGCTCCTTTTTGAGGCGTATCTAAAAGTACAGTTGCTTCCACCTTCTCATTTTTCAAATCCACAATAGTCAGCGCATTCGTGTACATCCATCCTCTATCCACCTGATTTGTAGGCAACTGATATCTTGCTAATAAGTGGGTTACATAAGCATGCTCACCTGTAACATCTGTCGTCACAGACTTTACGTCAGTTGACCCATTCGGCAAAAGCAACCTCTTGATAACCTTACTTTTTTCTGTATCGATAATATCCATTTTAGCAGCAACCGGAAAAGCCAAAGCCGACATCTCAGGCATATTATTTACAACTAAAATACGCCTTCCATCAGCAAAGGAAACAGCCCCGACAGGTTCACGCCCGACCGAAATCTTACAAATAAGAGAACCTTTGTCACAATCATATTTTCTAATCTCATTATTATAACGTAAGGTAGCCCAAACAGCTTTACCGGAAGAATCTATCAACAAAGAAGAGGGCGAATAACCGGTATCGAACGCCCCCAACACTTTCATGCTCCTCCCGTCTATCTTATATAATTTTCCGGATACTCCATCGGAAGAAACCCACAAAGAGCCGTCAGGCATAACAGTTATTGCCGTTACCGGAGCATTTAGGGCAATTCTCTTTTTTACAGCAAGTGTTCGAGAATCGACTTTCAACAATTCCGAAGAGAATCTATTGCCGACCCATAAAGTCTTACCATCTGTCGAACAAGCCAGAACATCCGGAGAAACAATATTTTCCGATGCAGCCCATATCTCGGACATTCCCCAAAACAACAAGCAAAAATTTATAATCCAAACCCTCATCATTTTACCATTTTTTCATTTAAAGAACGAATATACTCTCTTATATTTTCTCTTTCGGCACTTTTTGCTTGCTCTCTTTTTTTATCATAATAATCATAATAAGCTTTTTCTTGCTCAGTCCAATTATTCGCTTGTCGATAATCACTGATAAACGGAACTAAAAGATCGATCCACAAAGCGAATACATCTATTTCATCCTGAGAAAGTTGCGTATTACCATGTCCGGACTTCAACCGTTTTATCAAATTACTCGTCGCCGATCCTGCCGAATAGGGACGCAATACGGACGGCTCTGAAAGTGCACTGATCCAATTTACTTCAGGGTGATCGGTCTGTCCCTGCCACGAATCGTTATCCCCTGTCGTCTTACGAGCATGCGTAAGATTTAGATAAGCGTCCGAAAACATTCGTTTAGTTTGATTATCGACAACCTTCAAATCTCCTTTTAAGCTCATAGGATGTTTTACCCCGTCATGACAAGAAATACAATGCTTATCTATAATCGGCTGAACTTCATTAATAAATCCGAAATTTCTAATCCCTTTATCATCTATCGGTACGATCTTTTGTATTTTCTTATTCATCGCATCCGAAACCGGATGTTGCGCCGAAGGGACAGAGTTTTTATGTTCGTGACACCCTACGCAACTTTGAATTTCACCCGGTTGCAAAGTTGACCAGCTTCGCATGGTTTGTACAACATGCCCGTTCTCATCTAACGCTTGGAAATAAAGGGGTTTTCGAGAAGGAACTTCAAAAAATGCCGAACCATCAGGTTCTACATCAACCTCCCCTAAAACTTTTTTCAAGTCCCAGCTCGCATTACCAACTCCCACCGGAGAGAAGGCATGACCTCCTCCGCCCTTTCCATGCCCATACGCACAGCCTACTCCGGCCGCCCGATATTCCAACTCTACAATACGCAATTTTTTAACCGTACCCGGAATCACTCCTTTCATACTACGCCCCTCATAGATATTCTGTAAATAATATATCCCGGTATTTTTTGTATAGTCGACCATATTCACTCGCTGGAAAGGACGCCTACGAGGTGCAACCAGTACCGGCTGATTACAAGATATTTTAGAATCAGCTACCAAAAGTTCTCTTTCTCCATCGATATTCATCCAATAAATAGCAAATTCTATGGGAGTACCGATATTATATCCTAATGGAGTATAAGAAATCAAAAAGTCAGTCTGATTTAAAGCAAAAGGATGCTGAAACTGCTCACCTTCTTGTCCATATCCATCCACACGCACAGCTTCCGGTTTTCGTACAGGAGCAACGAACATCACACCTTCATTTTCATCCCGTCCGGCTTCAGGATCGATAATAGCAAGTTTTCCGTGCTGAGGATTGTGATGTCCCATAAGCACAGCCATCACCTTGCGACTTCCTGGTATAGCACAAGGCTGTGTTATGGTAGTCGGGAACCAACTGTTTCCACCATAATATTCAGCCTGTCCCGTACCATCAAAATTCATCTGAAATAAAGGTTGAGGGAAAATCTGCCCCCGATCATTATAGTCCCAACGCGTATATACTACCCTACCGTCTTCTAAAAGAACCGGATGTAAGGTATGAACCTGATCAAATCCTATCTGACGCATATATTTCCCGCTCCGGTCACAAATAAAAAGATTGCTCACTTCTGTAAACCAACAATCGACAGAAGTTCCACAACGAGTCGAATTAAATAAAATATTATCATCGGGAAGATATATACCCTCAATATCAGCAAATCCTATTCCGGACGTTACTTGCTTAATTTCCCGAGTATCAAGATTCATTTCATACAAATGAAAATCATCTTCTTTAGAAGACTTTTTTAATGAGTATAAAATATGTTTCCCATCAAAATGAACTTCAGGATCACGAAAAACTCCTTCAGGAGCTTTTCCCAAAAGCTCTTGTTCTCCCCAAATTCCTTTCATTCGCAATAAAGACAGTTCGCTGTCCGGAATAAAACATTTTTCGCCTCTGGCATCGGACAATCCCTCTGTATAGGCAAAATAAGATGGGCGAAGTATATGAAATTTAGTAAAGACAATTTCCGGCTTATTTTTCAAGAATACCTGCAACCTCTTTTCCCTCCGTTCCACACAGGCATCGACATAGAGGGATATAGCCTTCGACAAAGAAGAGAAATTATCTTTTACCGGATAAGAAATTCCTAATTTCAATAACCGTAATTTCACTTGCGAAGCCATATCACCGTCAAACCAATCTATTTTTTCCCCATCTTGCAACCACCAATCATATCCCACCGGATATTCTTTCATTAAACTTCTATGAAAATTTTTCTTCATCCGATCAATCTCTTGCTCAGATGATTTTCCGTTCAAACCCTTTATTTGAGCGAATGCATCTTGCAAGCCGACACTAAAACGGTCTGTAGATTCGGGATATGATTCTGCAAAAAGGCGGGTCCCCAGCATCCAAATGCAAATACATAGTAGGTATATTCTCATATCATACATATTGTGTGTGTTTTCCTATATGCCAAAAATAGAAAAAAGTATAAACTAATCATGATGAATTCAGAATAAATAAGAAAATTCGTGTATTTTTTACAACAAAATAAAATTTCTTATTTCCCAATTTCTTAAAAAAGTTTTCAACTACTCTAAGAACCTAACATGATGATATTTCCTTATCGGAAAATTAAGACAGGTTATAACAAAAAAAACACATTAAAAATACCTTTTAACAGAGACATCAATAAAATAATGATACTTCAAGCTATCAAATTTTCCACATCGAGAACTATTTCAAAAAAAATAAATTTATTATCGATACACAAATTTACCCTCTTTTCCGTACATTTTTACCTACCTGTTTCCACCCTGCATTCGTATGTTTGTTATCAAAATTTTAACTACTAAATTTAATATCGAATGACAATGAACAAACATTTATTGCTGATTATCCTGTCATTTATCACATGGATAACACCTGTAAAAGCAGAAGATCTGAAACTCTGGTATGATCGCCCCGCCGATTATTGGGTGGAAGCCCTTCCATTAGGAAACGGAAGATTGGCCGCCATGGTATACGGTACAATTCTACAAGACACGATCCAAATTAATGAAGATACTTATTGGTCAGGAAGTCCGTATAATAATGCAAATCCCAATGCGAAAACACATTTAAATCAAATTCGAGAATATATCAATGACGGAGAATATGCCGAAGCTCAAAAAATAGCACTGGCAAACATTATTGCAGACCGCAATATTACCGGGCACGGCATGATTTATGAATCTATCGGTAACCTGCTATTAGATTTTCCGGAAAGCCATAAAACTCCAACAAATTATTATCGAGAGTTAGACCTTTCCAATGCAATAGCGAAAGTAACTTACACAGTTGACGGAGTAGATTATACACGTGAAGCATTTACATCATTTACCGACAATTTGATTATCATCAAAATTTCCGCATCAAAACAAGGAATGGTAAATTTTAACACATCTTTTGTAGGACCGTTGAAAAGCAACCGAGTCAAAGCATCTACAGAAATCGTCAGTGGAACAAATAATACGATAAGAGTAAAAAATACACCTGGCAAAACTGCTGAAGAAAATATTCCCAATCTTTTAAGACCGACAACCTATATTAGGGTAGTGGCTGAGGGAGGAACTCAATCGGCAGACAGCAGTAATAAAATACTAAAAGTCTCTGATGCCGACGTCGCTTACATATACATCTCATCAGCCACAAACTTTATAAATTATAAAGACATAAGTGGAGACAGCGATGCAAAAGCACTTTCCTATTTAAACAAGTTCGACAAAGATTATGAGCAGGCAAAGAATGATCATATCACCCGATATCAAGAGCAATTCGGACGAGTTTCTCTTGACCTCGGAAATAATAGCGTTCAAGAAAAGAAACCGACAGATAAACGTATCGAGGAATTCTCCAACACAAATGACCCGTCATTAGCATCTCTCTATTTTCAGTTCGGACGTTACTTATTGATATCCAGCTCTCAACCGGGATCACAACCGGCTAATTTGCAAGGTATATGGAATCCGAATGCAGGACAATATCCTGCATGGGACAGCAAATATACGACAAACATAAATGTAGAAATGAACTATTGGCCTGCGGAAGTAACCAATTTGAGTGAATGTCACCAACCGTTTCTTGAAATGGTGAAAGATGTAAGCGTCACCGGACAAGAATCTGCAGAAACGATGTATGGTTGCAGGGGATGGACACTTCATCACAATACCGACTTGTGGCGCTCCACAGGCGCAGTCGATAAAAGTGCCTGCGGAATATGGCCGACATGTAATGCATGGTTCTGTTCTCATCTTTGGGAACATTACTTGTTTACCGGAGATAAAGAATTTTTATCCGAAGTTTATCCTATACTCAAAAGCGCCTGCGAATTTTATCAAGATTTCCTTATTACCGACCCCAAAACAGGATATAAGGTCGTCTCTCCGTCAAACTCTCCGGAAAATCATCCGGGACTGTTTTCTTATGTCGATGACAGCGAAAAAAAACAGAATGCCGCACTTTTCAGCGGAGTTACAATGGATAATCAAATGGTTTTCGACTTACTTAAAAACACGATCGATGCAGCCGAAATTCTCGGTAAAGACGCCGACTTCGCAGCAGATCTGAAAAAGTTGAAAGATCAACTGCCCCCTATGCATGTCGGAAAATACGGACAACTACAAGAATGGCTTGAAGACTGGGACAGAGAAACTTCCGGACACCGTCATGTATCCCATTTATGGGGAATGTTTCCCGGTAACCAAATTTCGCCATATACCAATCCTCAACTGTTTCAAGCAGCAAAAAAATCTTTAGAAGGAAGAGGCGATGCAAGCAGAGGATGGTCTATGGGCTGGAAAGTATGTCTATGGGCGAGACTCCTTGATGGAAATCATGCATATAAATTAATACAAAACCAATTAAAATTGAAAGACCCTAATGCAACAATTGATGATCCCGACGGTGGTACTTATGCAAACATGTTCGATGCACATCCACCTTTCCAGATTGACGGAAATTTCGGATGTTGTGCAGGTATTGCCGAAATGTTGTTGCAAAGCCATGACGGGACAGTGCATCTATTACCTGCCCTACCCGACGCATGGTCTGAAGGAAACGTAAAAGGATTAAAAGCTCGTGGAGGTTTTGAAATTGTCGATATGCAATGGAAATGGGGAGAAATTGTTTCGGTAACGATAAAATCCAGTATCGGAGGAAATTTGCGCATTCGTACGGCAACTCCGTTAAAAGCTAACGGAAATTTCACATTAAGTGTTGCCACAGGAAACAACAGCAACCCGTTGAATTCTGTTTACGAAATTCCCGATCCAATTATCAAAGACGAATCTAAAATTCCGGAATTAGTATTACAAGAAACAACAGTATACGATCTTCAGACAGAAGCCGGGCAATCTTATACATTAGTTCCTGTCAGCAACATCTATGAATGGACAGGATCTTCATCTTCGACCTGGAATGAAGCAAATAACTGGAATCCGGTAGGAGTTCCCGGAGATAAAGATTTAGGCATCGTCAACAGCGGAGAAATCGATATTAACGGAAATTCTTTTGCCGGAAGTATCAGCATACACGAAAATTCCATTGTCAACATATCCAAAACATCAGAATTAAAAGGCAACTTATCTTTTGAAGGCGGTTCTGTAAAGAATGATCAAAACGGAGTTATTTTCACTGCCGGAAGTGCATCTATCGAAAATAACACGAATTTTCAAATAACAGGTACTTTAATACTTGCAACTTCGATTTCAGGAGAAGGCTCTATCGATAAAAAAGGTTCAGGAACACTAACTATACAAGGCGACAACAGTAACTTCAGCGGGGATTTGAATATCAATGACGGTGAATTAGCTGTTTCGGGTATGAATGCAGCAGGAACAGGAAACATCAAAATCGAGAATTCTGCCAAACTGACCGTAAAATCTGACGATTGTCTTTTTCATAAAACTAAAATAGAGGTAGCAGAAGGAGGAAAAATCAACCTCAGCGCAAACATTTCTTTAAGTGAAGTCTATACAAATAACAATCTGCTCGCCGAAGGGAAATATACAGCATCATCACTACCTGCATATTTGGAAGGAAACGGAACGTTGACAATCACACATCCTCAATATCCGTTTATATGGACTCCTAAAGATAATAAAAAATGGAATGTGGCGGCCAATTATACTCCCGCCATATTGCCCACAGAAGGAGACACCGTAATCGTTGAATCGGAAATAGAAGCTGAAACAGCGAGTTTTCCGGTAATAATCTATCTGAACAGTGCCAATATCAGGTTAAGAAAAGATACTGAAATCAAAGAATTATATATGGCAGGCGGCACTAAACTTAACTATGCAACCAGTGGAAGCGGTTTCTCTCTGAATGCTCCGATCCATATTAATGGAGAAATAAATCTGCAATTAAGTGGAGGTGAGATAAATGCAATGACTTTTCCCGGAAACATCGATGGAAGATCTACCGTAACGATAGATAATAGTTCGAACAGCATAACTGAAGCCAGTATTGTTTTAAAAGGAAATAATTCGGAATTTTCAGGAATATGGAATATCACGAACAGTCCTCGTACCGAAGGTTCTTCTATCTGTATATCAGGGGAAGGAGCAAATGCTTTCGGTGCTTCAGAAATACAAGTAGGTGCTGGAAACAAGGTTATATTTAAACATGCAAACGCCGCAGGAGAATCGACTACATTATCCCTTCTTTCCGGAGGTAAAGCTGTTATGAACACAAACGGTATAGTAGGCAAATTGATTTTAAACGATACAGAATATACGGAAGGAACATTCGATGCAAATTCTCATTCTGAATTTTTCGAAGGTAATGGGACACTGACTGTAAAAGGGAATACTTCCGATATTAAGGAAGAAACCGTCCAAAACGGGAATCAGGCCAATTACCGGAACGGCATTCTATCACTGCAATATCCTTGTGAAAATTTATGTATTTCAGATATGCAGGGAAGAATTCTTCTTGATAAAATCTATGGACAGCAATTTTCGATAAAACTGAATAACGGCATCTATCTTATAAAAGCCGATAGCCAGATCATCAAACTAATCGTAAAAGAATAACACCCTTTTTTGTGCTCGTGTAAAACGAGCACAAAATTATTATCATTAACTTTAGAACTTTACTGTATGAATATTAAAAAACTTTTTGGAAGCATCGCTTTTTTAAGCTCTCTGCTACCTCAAATCTACGCAAAAGAAATCAATGTTACCACTCAAACTTTCAATGAAGCTTATACTCTAGCCGAAAGCGGAGATATATTATTGATGAGCAGCGGAACATATAATAAGCAAATATCTTTTCCCTCAGACAAAAGTATTACTTTAAAAGCGGAAAAAAATGCAGAAGTGGTTATTACTTTCGACATAACGGGAAATGACGATACATCTGAAAATGGAGGAGGATTGATCTTCGATGGCGTAAAAATAAACCGTTCGGCAGATTATTTTATAAGCGGAAATTTCGGAAATATATCTACTCTGGAATTCAAGAATTCAGAAATTACGAACATTGGACGTTGTCTATTACGGACAAGCAATGAAGGCACGATAAACAACATAGAATTCGAAAATTGCTTAATCCACGATTGTGGAAATAATGGATGGAATTTTTTATATCCTAAACATATCGTCAAAAAAGTATCTGTAAAAAATTGTTCGCTGTATAATTATTTAGGCGAAAGCTTTTTCTCTCCTACCGGATCGGACAATAACAATATATTTACTTTTATTTTTGAGAACAATACGGTTTACAAATGGTCTAAAGATACGAAATACGCTATTTGCAACACGGCAAAAAATTACAGTACAAATTCTATTTACAATTTCACAAACAATATTATCAATGAACCGGGAGTAAGCGGCAAAACACCATCGATTCTAAATGCAACCGGAGGAACACTTACTGCCGAAAAAAACCTGATTGTCAACTATGGCGGGTATAACCGGACAGAGACAATAAACGATATTACTTTAGAAAGCTTAGGATTAACCACTATTGGATTTCCCGATGCCGCCAACGGTGATTTTACTATTTTATCAAGCTCTCCATTAGCTACCGCAGGAAAAGACGGCAAATGTGTGGGAGATGCAAGATGGATCAAGAAGGTTACATCTCCTGCACAATTTTCAGCAACGGTAATGCCGGAAAATGCCGGAAGCGTCTCTCCCACAAACGTCACTTTTAATCAAGGTGATCCGGTCACAGTCACCGCTACCGAGAATTTCGGATACTCTTTTAAGCAATGGGAAACAAAAAACGGGGAAATCTTATCGACAGAAAATTCTTATTCTTTCAATATCGAAAATGATTTAGAGATAGTCGCTGTATTTGACAAACTGACCACTTACACATTTACTGTAAATAAAGATGGGGCAGGCGCTCAATGGGGAATAGTAAATCTTAATCCCGAACCGACTGACGGAAAATATATCGAAGGTACGATCGTAACCATGACCATAGAGACTAATCCTATTACATCTTTCCTGCAATGGGAGGACGGTTCGAGCGAAAATAAACGTACGGTTAAAATCAATGGAGATAAAACTTATACCGCAACTTTCGACAAAATCCCATTTATCGTAGGCTGGGACTTGGAAACAAGCGAACCAAGAGGAGAACGTCCGGCCGACTATGCCGCCACAACAGACAATAAGGGATTACTTTCCTTATATAATGGAGATGGAAGTACGACAAACTGGGGAGGAAGTACTCGTACCTTCGGAGGTATCACTTATAACTGTGCACGACGTTATACCGATTATGCCTCAATGAATAATCCCCGTTATTTTCAGGCTAAATTTTCAGCAAAAGACTATGTAAATATAAAAGTAACTTCCTTAGTTGCTGCAGACAACGCATGCGTACACAAAACGCAAAAAATGCAATATTCCCTAAACGGAAACGATTTTACAGATTTAACGACTATTACTATGGAAGAGACCAGTGCAAATTGGGAAAAAATGGAAGCTTTTTTACCCGAAGAAGCTGAAGGAGCAAATATGGTATATATTCGTTGGGCGGCAGATGCGACAAGCGATTTGATCGGAACTCCGGGAAGTAGTGATACCGAAGGCTTCTATTTAACAAATATTTTTGTCTATGCCGATAATTCCAGCATCGATGATAAAGAAGCTCCGATACTACTATCGACTTCTCCTGAAAACGATTCTAATACGGCATCTGCAAACGGAAAGATCGTTTTATCTTTTAACGAACAAGTACAAGCCGGTACAGGAGAAATAGAATTTAACGGTTCTGCTATCGAACCGATATTCGGAAGCAGTACAGCATCCTTTGAATACAAAGGTCTCGAGTATAATACATCCTATACTTTTACCGTACCAGCCGGTGCAATTACCGACCGTGCAGGAAATCCATTTGAAGGCGTTACATTGAATTTCACGACAATGAATCGTCCCCAGCCGATTGCACGGGTATTTGATGCCGTAGTCGCAGCAGATAAAACCGGAGATTATGAATCGGTGCAGGCCGCAATAGACGCTGCCCCGAAAAACAGAACTACTCCTTATTTGATATTCATTAAAAACGGATCTTACGAAGAACAAGTCGTTATTCCCTCTGACAAACCGAACATACACCTTATCGGTCAAGATAAAGAAAAAACAAACATACATTTGAAAATCAATGTTCAAAGCGAACCGCAAGAAGGGTCACAATGGTATCAGAACGACACGGCAGCATGGAAATATTCGGTACATAATCCCGAATCTCCGACATACCAAATGGAAGGAACTGTTGTCAGAATAAATAGTAACGACTTCTTTTCCGAAAATATTTCCTTCATTAACGACTGGGGTGTAGAACGCCAAAACGGACCGCAATCATTAGCTATGATGACAAAGGGTGACCGCATAACTTTTCATAATTGTAAATTCCGCTCTTACCAAGATACATGGATGACTCCGGGAAACACCGGATACCGTCATTATGTAAAAGGATGCTATATCGAAGGAGCTGTCGATTATGTCTATGGAGCTGGAGATTGCCTATTCGAAGATTGCACATTATACAATGTCAGAAGCGGATCGGTCATCACTGCTCCAGAGCATGAAAAAGGAACTCAATGGGGATATGTTTTCGATCACTGTACCATCGATGGGAATGAAGCTTCGAACGACGGCAAAAACAAATTAGGACGACCTTGGCATAATAACCCGATTTGCGTATGGCTAAACACGACCATGAAAGTAGGAATTGCTCCGGAGGGCTGGAGTGAAATGGGAGGAATACCCGCTTTATTTGCAGAATATAACAGTATGGATATAGATGGAAATCCCGTAGATCTAAATAACAGAAGAACATTTTATACAGGCACTGACGAAGGAATGGAAGAAGGAGGTGAATGCAAAGCTGAACTTTCTGCCGATGAAGCAGCCCGCTATACCTATGAAAATATCGTCAGCGGCAATGACAACTGGAATCCTCGCAGCTTAATAGAAGCAATAGGCATACCGCAAAATGTAACGATCTCAGAAAATGTGCTTAGTTGGGAAGCCGTACCTTATGCCATCTGTTACGTAATACTTCGCAATAATGAAGTAATCGGATTTACTACCGAAACATCTTATACCGATGCAGCAAGTAAAGACAACGACGAATATTGCATCCAAGCCGTCAATGAAGCCGGAAGTCTCGGAGAAAAATCGGAAAATGTGAATAAAGGAACTTCGGCTGTCGATAAATCCGAAAAAAGCTCTTTTAACGTAACAGTATCAAACGGAAAAATACATTTGTCCGGACTTTCCTCAGGAGAAAAGATAACTGTATTCTCATTAAACGGTGCAATCATCTATGATACCGTAACAATTGAAAACTCATGTTTTATAAACTTATCTGTTCGAGGAGTTTATCTGATTAAAGCAGGAAATGAAATAAAGAAAGTTATTCTTTAATAACAGAACAATAACAAACTTTACGTTTCCATAAAAATGGGCTGCCCTCAAAAGACAGCCCATTTCTCACTTAATTATTAAAATTTTACCGTATCGATATTTTCAGAGTACAAGGATTCCCGTCAATTACCGCTTTAGCGATATAAATACCTTTATTAAAATCATTCAAAGAATATAAACCGGCTTGAGGTGCATCAATAATTTGCAACAAACTTCCTGAAAGAGAATAAAGTTTTACCTGTACAGGAGTCTTAATTCCTTTTAACAGAATAGAATTACCGGCTTGATGCAAAGATGCTCCACTTACTTGAACAGCCTCTGCCGAATCGGTAATATCATCCAGATTCGGAACTTTATAATTTTGCTCGCCCTTATCTAATTTATAATAAAATGCTACGCTAAAATTATAAAGCGGATAAGGCTGATCGTATATAATCTCTCCCGACTGCGTTTTCGGTTCATAATCAGGTCTCAAAGTCACATAGTTATCATTTTCTTTATCACGAGGATAGAAATAAGAGTTATCAGGATTTTTCTTATCATGATCGATATATTTGTAATAAGCCTCATAATCATCACTATCACGCAAATTACCATGTCCGCCGTTTGCTCCATCTCCGGCATAATTTACTTCAATTACACCACTCAAATCCTGAGCACAAGTCAAATAAACGCAATCTCCTTCTATCCGGATATTCGTTATTGTCTGTTGTGCGTTATCATTATATACTCTAAAACCATAATCCGTTTTCTTTTGTACTGTCCAATCGTCCAACACCAAAGGTAATTTCGGAACAAGGAAGCGAATTTTTATCTCTTTAGCATTATCCGTACGGGAGATTTCTATCGGCTGCAAAGGAACAAAGCGTTGCCCCAATACTTTCGTACGGTAATATGCTTTGCCCAACATCTCGCCATACCAACGGTAACCGTTCGCATCAAGATGCCCCCCTCGGTCTGTCATCGGATACACCGGACCGGCACAAATCATATCCTCATTTTCATTAGCGGTTTCTAATTGAGCCATACCTATTTCCAAAGTTTTCCCCCGAGTATATTGTGCGCCGGTCTGGTAAGTGATAAACAAGGGTTTCTCATTTTGAGCATAACTGTTTATAACATCCTGCTGCATGTCATTCTTCAATTTATACAACAACGCTTTATATTCATTCTTATCAGTTGTATTGGGTACACCCGGAGTCAATCCCTTTTCAGAATCCGAAGTATAATTATATTCTCCTTGCATCCAAATAATTGCCGGACAAGAAATCACGCTGTTCAGTTCCCGAGAAATTTTAGCCCCGTAAAACATCGCATATTTAAAATCATTATATAAATATCCGTTGGTACAATGTTTTGAAAGCTGTTCTATCGTCTTGCCTCCCGTACCGGTAGAAGTCGCTACATATTTTACATCAGGATCATTCAATTTTAAACGAAGATGATTCACCGCTGCAACGATAGGACATTCGGCAATTCCGCCATTTTTAGTCTTAGCCGAATTTTTATCCGAAATAGCCAAAGATGCTTTTAATGGATTAAACTTATCAAATATCGTATTCCCGAGATTTATCCAAACCTGATCTCCGATCATATAATTACCCTCTAAAGATGCGGTAGACATAGAAGGATAAGACTGATGCCCGGTAGAAAGACTCTGACCATATATTATAAAATGTTCATAAACCGACGATTCTCCTTCTCCGCCACCGGGAGTCAGCGGCGTCTCAATCGCTCCTGAGGCACAACGTCCGTTGGCAAAGGAACGTACCGCACCCAATTGATCGGTCATAATGCCTAAATCTTGCAAAAATTCAGCATTCCCCTGACGATATGCCGGAGAAGTGGTATAAACCGGGACACTGTTTTGCGTAGCAATATATTTATCCGGATCGATAGCTAATCCCGCAATCGATCCGCCATTATAATTTATATAATTCTCATTTTCGAGAGGAGAAGTATATCCATGATCCGCCAACAAACGTCCCAAAAAAGAATTTTTAAGATTAAAATTCTTCCCGTCTATCAGATAAGAATCATTACCTTGTACAGACATATCCAAGACTTTCGTAGGATCATCTTTCAGATAATTATTTTCAATAATAGAATTATATATATTATAGATTACGGTATTAGCAGCACCAGCAGCCACACGTATTCCGGCTTGAGGTGTCGCCCCACCGAAAGCACTTGTATTATGGGTAATCGTACAATTTACAAGATTAAGCACGCTTCCGTCTTTACCATTATTCATCATAATAGTACCTCCAAAAGATGCGGCATGGTTACCGTAAAAAGTCGTATTGATAAAAGACAAATCACATGTCGATCCGGTTGTTTTATTATCTACATAAACAGCACCACCATGTTCTGTAACGGAATTATACAAAAATGCACAACCTTCAAAATAAGCTCCGGTCTTTTTAGCCGCATTATCCAAAAATGCAAACACGCCTCCGTCTTTTGCGGTATTATTTTTGAATACAGATTTTTCAACTCTAAGCATAAGATCTCCTTGCACGAAAAATACGCCTCCCAGACCCGTTGTCGTATTATTCTCAAAAAGACATTCTTTGAACAAAATATTTTTACCTGCTAAAATATGAGCTACAGCTCCGTTCCCTTTACCCGTCGTATTATTGGAAAATGAGCAACCGGTAAAAGACACACTAAACCGATCTTGTTCCAACAAAGCATAAACAGCCGCACCACCTCTTCCGTCAGCAGAATTACCGTCAAAAACACAATCGGTAAAAGATGCCGATGCATTCCGAATATACACCGCTCCGCCGAAATCATTTCCCATAGGAATACTATTCCCTTCTCTGAAAGAAAGATTAGCAAACTCTATCGATTGATTAAAAGAATCGATACGAATCAAACGTGTCGTTCCATTTCCGACAAATCCACAAGTTTCAGCACTTTTTCCTATAATTTTCAAAGATTTATCCAAAGGTCTCACACCATTTTTCCCCTGAACATTCCAAGTCGCATAGGTTATACCACCAAGTTCGAATGTGGTAGAACCATCTACTTTAATATCATTATTCAAAGTACTGCCCTCTTTCTTAGGCTCGGCAGAAATATCGATAAAATCAAGCACATGTATCTCATCTCCGTTTTCAGCCAAAGTGAATGCCCGTGACAAAGTTTTTACCGGAGTTTCTGCCGATAAACCGTTATTTGTATCATTTCCGGCAGAAGAAAGATACAAATCGGTAGCCGAAAGATAGTTACCTGAACTGCAAAACAATGCGGCAATAAGCACATTTTTTAGTAAATTATTTTTCATACTGATATAGAATAAAGATTAATTAATTATTTATTTATCTCCAAGACTTTATCTAATTTGGACTTATCTTTTTCAGGAATATGTATCCGGTATTTTTTTACACCTTTATCTAACTTATAATAAAAAGCCACGCTGAAGTTATATAATGGATACGGGCGACCGTATATGATATTGCCGGACTTATCTCTCGGTTCATAATTAGGACGCAAAGTGACATAATTCCCATTCTTATCTTTATCCCGGGCAAAAACAAAAGTCCCATCGCTATTCTTTTCATCCTGATCGATATATGTATAATATGCTTCATAATCGTCACTATCCCGCAAATTACCATGCCCTTTGAACTCATTAGCTCCGGCATAAGTTACCTCTACCGTTCCCGACAAATCCTTTTCACAAGTTATATATACACAATCCCCCTTTACCTTTACATGAGTAATACTTTGTCTAATATCATCATTATAGATTGCAAAACCATAATCTTTTATTTTTTCGGTAGTATAATCATCAAGCACTAAAGGCATTTTAGGAACTCTGAATCGAATCTTAATTTCTTTAGGATCTGATGTCCTCGATAACTCTTCGGGTTGTAAAGGAATAAAAGGCTTGCCCTCGATTACAGTACGGTAATAAGCTTTGGCCAACATCTCGCCATACCAACGGTAACCGTTCGCATCGAGATGTCCCCCGCGGTCCGTCATCGGATACACCGGACCGGCACAAATAATATCTTCCGTTTCGTTTGCAGCCTCTAATTGGGCCATACCGATATTCAAGGTTCTCCCTCGAGTATATTGCGCACCGACCTGATAGGTTATAAAAAGAGGCTTACTGTGCTGATTATAAATAGAAACGACATCATTTTGCATATTGTTTTTCAACCGCAGCATTAGAGTCTTATATTCATCTTTTCCCACCACATTCGGAATATAGGGTAGCAATCCTCTTGTTGTATCTGCCCAATAATTATATTCCCCTTGCATCCAAATCACTAAAGGACACGTCACAGTTGCATTTTCTTTAGCCGCTATCTGCGGCGCGGCAAATGCCGCTTTCAAAAAACCTTCCTGATAAATATTTTTATTCCGGCAATGTTTCGATAATTGGTCGATCGTCTTTCCACCAACACCTGTAGATGTCGCAATATAATAAACAGACGGATCATTTATCTTCAATCTCAGATGATTGACTGCAGCCACTACCGGACATTCGGCAATACCACCATTCCGACTCAAAGGAGATCTTTTCTCGGTTAGAGCCAAAGAGGATTTTAACGGATTCAAAATCGCAGAATTACGATTACCTTGATTAATCCATATTTGATCTCCGATCATATAATTCCCCGACAAAGGTTCTGTTGTCAAAGCCGGATAAGATTGATGTCCGGTAGAAAGACTTTGCCCGTAAATGATAAAATGCTGGTAAATTTTCGTATCCGGAGTTTCTGATTTCTTCTCTGCGGCAACTCCATAATTAAATGCCGCACCTAAAGCAACGGTCAGGACGTATGCTTTCAAATTTAGTATATGTGCTTTCACTATGTATAAATTTATTTAGAACAAATGTAAAAGAGTGATATTAATAATACTCATAATTCTGCCTTAATTTGTAAATACAAACGAATAAAATGCATTTAAAAATAAATTTATACTGATTAAGAACCTATATATAAAAGCACCTAAATTATAATTAAAAAAGTATTTTCTAATTTAATCTACACCATTTTCATGTACTTTTGCAAGACAAAGAATGATCATATTGTTATTCAAAAAACTAAACAACTACACTAAGAAAACATAATATATCAATGAATATAGCCATGTTAGCCTCCGGCGGGGTCGATAGTTCGGTTGCCGTCTATCAATTGAAAGAAGCCGGATATACTCCTACTCTATTTTACATTCGTATCGGTATGGAAGATAAAGATAAAAATCTGGACTGCCACTCGGAGGAAGATATAGAGATAGTAACCTATATAGCCCGTAAATACGGATGTCCGATGGAGATAGTTTCTCTACATAACGAATATTGGGAATATGTCATGGGATATGCTTTCGAAACGATAAAAAGAGGCCTGACTCCTAATCCTGATGTAATGTGCAATAAATTCATCAAATTCGGATTTTTTGAAAAATATTGGGGAAAAGACTTCGACAAAATAGCTACAGGACATTATGCTAATACCCGAATCATAGATGATATAACTTATCTCGCCACTGCAAAAGATACGGTAAAAGACCAAACCGATTTTTTGGCACAACTTAATCACGTACAAATCTCCAAATTACTATTTCCTATCGGAAATATGATGAAAGACGAAGTCAGAACAATTGCCTTACAACAGAATCTTCCGAGTGCACTAAGAAAAGACAGTCAGGGAATCTGCTTCTTAGGAAACATTAATTATAACCAATTTATACGGAATTATTTAGGAGAAAAAGAAGGAAACATAATAGACTTAGAAAGCGGACGTATAGTCGGAAAACATAAAGGGTACTGGTTTCACACCATCGGACAGAGAAAAGGTCTCGGCCTCAGCGGAGGTCCGTGGTTTGTCATAAAAAAAGATCCGGAACAGAACATACTATATGTTTCGAACGGATCTGACCCGGAAACACAATACGGAAACATTCTTAATTTAAGCGGATTCCAGTTCATATCCGGAAATCCTCTCGGAGATCTTGCACAAGATACACCAATTACATTTAAAAACCGGCACACTCCGGAATTTACACCGGGAACGATACGACGCATCGACAATAATATTGTCAGAATCACTTCCGAAAAAAAAATACAAGGTATCGCCCCCGGACAATTCGGCGTCATATACAGCCATGATAAAGAACTTTGTCTGGCCAGCGGAATTATACAATAGATCTTTAGGCTCTCATTGAACTTGTAAACGACCACTCATCAACAATAATGAGACTTCGGTTGATTTTGCCTGAAATTGAGCCGAAATTTTTCGAGTTACAGCATCTAAATAGCTTCGTTGAAATTCTCTGAACTCCAATCCCGAAAGACTCCCGAGCCGATATCTTTCTAATGCGGTTTTAAGGCTGACCAATGCTACTTCTGCACTTTCCGACTCAAAACCGACCATAATCAAGTTATTTTCATAACTGTTATAAAGTTGAGCCAAGTCACTTAACATCTGTAACTCTACTTCCTGATAACTCAGCTTACTATTTTCTATCTCAATCTTCGCATTTCTTACCTTCTTACGGGTTTCCAAACGATTAAACAACGGTACGGAGAGTGTAAAACCCCAAAACGGGCCTGTATTCTGATTAAAAGTCGATATGGATGCAGGTGATTCAGTCCGTGAAAAACTATAGCCTGCCGTAAAATCTACCGAAGGGAAATAAGCCGACCGGGCCAATTTAAGATCAAGCTCCGACACTTTTTGTTCCCGACGCGCAATCAATAATGTCGTATTGTTATTCAACATCAATGTTTGCACTTCATCTTTCGGGTACATCGGATGTAACAGTATCGTATCTTTTACATATCCTCTTTTATGCAGATCGATATTCATTAACGTATTCAATGTAATATAAGCACTACGCAACTGCTCTTGCTGCTTTACTAATGTCGAACTATCAGAATTCAGATCGATTTTGGTCTGTTTCAGTTCCAACCCTGAAAGACTCCCGATCCGATTTTTCTGTAAAGCTATTTCATATCGCTGACGAGAAAGATCGAGACTTTGTTTAGCTGCATCCAACAAGCTCTTCTGTACCAATACATTATAATATCCGGTATTAACTTGTGCTATCAGATTCTCAACAGCCATACGAGTTTTCAGTTCTCCGATAGCAATAAACTCATTGAGTTTTTCATGAGTCGTAAACATCGCCAGACCATCAAAAATAGTCCAGTTCAAATTTATATTAGCGCCATAATTATCGGTAATGCTGCCACTGAATTTTTTCTCTGTTCCGCTATTTGCATCTTTCCTTTTCGAATTTATAATCGATTCTTTCTGTGTACCTTCTGCCGAAAGTGAAGGCAAAAAAGAAGAATAATTCTGGTTATTACGCTCTATCTGTTCTTCGTTCTTTGCAATACGGATACCATAATTAGATTCCAATGCTTTATTGATGCAATCGGAAAGTGTCAAGGTCTCTTGCGCCGTTACTCCCAACGGACAAATCAATAAAAAAAATATTACAATACTTCTTATCATGATTTCGTATAAGTTTCTTCATTAACCACTTTGATCTTAGAAGTCGACAAATATGTATAAATTGCCGGAATTACATAAAGTGTCAATCCGGTAGCACATACCATCCCACCGACAACAGCAATACCCATAGCGATACGGCTCTCCGAACCCGAACCTGTAGCCAACGCCATAGGTAGTGTTCCCAATACCGTAGAAAGGCTGGTCATCAATATGGGTCGAAAACGTGCCACAGCAGAATCAAGTATAGCCTCATGCATACTTAAACCGTCAGCCTTACGCTGATTAGCAAACTCGACAATTAAAATACCGTTCTTCGAAACCAACCCTATCAGCATAATTATACCGATTTGACTAAAAATATTCATCGTTTGTCCGAAATACCATAAAGAGAGTAATGCTCCCACCAACGCCAACGGGACTGTAAGCATAATAATCAACGGATCTCGGAAACTCTCAAATTGGGCTGAAAGAACAAGATAAATAAATATCAATGCAAAAACAAACGCAAACAAAAGACTGGAAGAGCTTTCTACAAAATCTTTTGAACTTCCGGACAGAGTCGTTTTAAAATCTTCATTCAAGACTTTGTCTGCGATTCTGTCCATCTCATCGATACCCTGTCCTAATGTCTTTCCTTTTGCCGGAGATGCAGAAACTGTTGCCGAGACAAAACGGTCGTATCTAAATAATCGAGGGGGCGTACTACTCTCTTCCATTGTCACCAAATTATCTAAACTGACCAGTTTATTATCTTTTCCCCTCACATAAACCGTTGCCAAATCGGCAGGTTTATTCCGTTGCGATTTATCGAACTCGCTTATGATCTGATATTGTTTCCCATTCAGGATATAATACCCTATCCTCTGATCACTCATGGTTAGCTGCAATGTTCTCGAAATATCTTCTACCGATACCCCTAACAAAGCGGCCTTATCCCGATTAATATTAATCGTCAGTTCCGGTTTAGTAAATTTCAAGTCCAAATCATAAGTAGAAAATTCCGGACTTTGAGAAACCTCATTCATAAATTTAGGCAGAATACCTTTCAAATCATCCAGATTTTTCGCTTGTATGACATACTCTACCGGTAATCCTCCCCGTTGATTGCCGAAAGTCTGACGTTGTGTTACCATAGTACGAGCACCGGTAAGCTGCTTCAATTGAGGAGCTAAATCATCGGCAATTTCCTGCTGAGTACGATCACGATCTTCTGACGGGACTAACATCACATTACAAAATGCAGAGTTGGTTTGTCCTCCCCTTCCGGTCAAAGACATAATCAAATTTTCTTCCGGAACTTCTTTCTCTAAATAGGTAGTCAAATCCGTCATATACTGATCCATATATTCAAAACTCGATCCCTCTGTCGCTGTAGATACGACCCTCAACTGAGCACGGTCTTCCATCGGAGACATTTCGGACGGCAACGTCATCCAAAAATAATAGATGGCTACACCCGACAATAATAAAATAATCGGAGCGATATAGCGATGCCGCATAAAAGATTCCAAACTGCTGCGATACGCATTCGTAAACCATACGAAAAAAGGCTCGGTAACTCTGTAAAACCAATTACCGGTCACGTTTTGAGTTAATAATTTAGTCGAAAGCATCGGTGTGAACGACAACGCAACAAATGAAGATATCGCTACAGCTCCCGCGATTACGACACTAAACTCACGAAAAAGGCGTCCGGTCGTTCCTTGCAAAAAGACAATAGGCACAAAAACGGCAACTAATGCAACCGTCGTAGCAATTACCGCAAAGAATATTTCCTGAGAACCTTTAAATCCGGCTTCCAAAGGAGACATACCCTTTTCTACCTTATTATAAATATTCTCCATTACGACAATAGCATCATCGACAACAAGACCTATCGAAAGAACAATTGCCAAAAGTGTAAGGATATTTATCGTGAATCCGGCCAAATACATTATAAAAAATGTTCCGACCAAAGATATCGGTATCGTCAACACAGGTATAAGCGTCGTACGCCAGTTGCGTAAAAATAAAAATATAATAAGAACAACAAGTACAAACGCTTCTACAATCGTACTTTTAACCTCATTGATCGAATTTCGAATAAATACTGTATCATCCTGATAAATACCGCACTGCATATCATCCGGCAAATCTGCTTTAATATCTTCCACTACCTTGTACGCCCGATCGACAATATCCACATAATTAGCTCCCGGCTGCGGAATAATGACACATCCCACCATAGGGTTGTTATTCATCTTCATTATATAACGATTATTCTCCGAATCGACGGTAGCTTTTCCTACATCTCTGAAACGAACGACTTTATCCCCATCCCGACGCAACACGAGATTATTAAAATCCTCTACCGTCAACAAGCGTCCCATCGTACGCACCGTCAATTCTGTGTTATCCCCTTCGATACGTCCCGAAGGCAACTCCACATTTCCGGCAGAAACGGCGTTACTCACGTCCATCGGCGTAAGGCCGTAGGCAGACAATAACATCGGGTCCATCTTAAGCCGGATCGCCAGCCTTTTCTCTCCCCATATCTCTACACTACTTACACCGGGAATCGTTTGCAACCGTTCTTTAAGATGTAAATCGGCATACGTACTTACATCGATAATCGAACGGGTATCACTACTTAAATAAAGGCCAAATATCGGTTGAGCATCGGCATCGGCTTTTGAAACTACCGGAGGATCTATGTCTTCAGGTAATTTTCTCAACGCTCCCGAAACTTTGTCACGAACATCGTTCGCCGCTGTCTCGAGAGGCACTTCCAACTCAAACTCTATTCTTATATTACTCCGACCATCCCGACTCTGACTTACCAAAGAACGGATTCCGGGAATCCCATTAATAGCAGACTCTAACGGTTCGGTAATTTGCGTTTCCACAACATCGGCATTTGCTCCGGTGAAAGTCGTACTCACCGATATAATAGGAGGATCGACACTGGGATAATCTCGGACACCTAAAAATGTTATACCGATCATACCTATAATGATAAATACCAAATTCATCACCGTAGCAAGGACCGGACGTTTTATACTGACAGAAGATAGACTCATGGCGGACAATACAGTTTAATGTTATTCTACGGTTTCAGGCTTTACGGCAGCCCCTTCTTTTACTTGCATCAATCCGGTTACCAATATGGTATCCCCGACCGACAAACCCGAGATTACCTCGATTTTATTCTCTGTACGTTGTCCTGTCTCTATAACGGTAGAATGAGCTTTCCCATTTCTTAACATCCAAACTTTCTTACCTTCCATTTCAGGGACAACCGACTGTGTAGGAACAAGCAACGAATGATTGGAGACTCTGGTTATAAGATTTAACCGGGCAAACATTCCCGGAGCTAATAATCGACCGGGATTTTCACAACGGGCACGTATCGAAATAGTACGAGTATCCGAATCGACTTTAGAGTCAACAGCATATACCGACGCATTGAATTTCTTGTCGGATGATTCCGTCGTAAACTGTACCATTGCCCCGACCAATGCTTTTCCCGCATATTTTTCCGGAACTGAAAATTCGACTTTCAATAACCCGTCATCAACTAAACGTGTGACGATCGTACTCGGTTGTAAATATGCTCCTAAACTGACATTACGAAACCCGAGAACTCCGGCAAAAGGAGCTCTTAATTCTGTCTTATCTATTTTTACTTTCAAAAGAGAAATATCTGCTTCTATCAAATTATAATCAGTTTGTACCTGATCAAACTCTTCACGGCTAACAGCATCTTTTTCAAATAATATGCGTTGACGTTCCAATTTCTCAGACAACAGTTTCTGCTGAAAAAGTGCACGCTTCAACTGTGCTTGCAAATCAGAATCATCGACTTTAAGCAATAATGCTCCTTTTTCGACATGTTGCCCTTCCTTAAAATAAATTCCGACAATTTTTCCCGTCGTTTCAGCGACCAAATCGACTTCTTCATTCGGCAACAATGTCCCGACAGCCTGAATATCGGAACTTAACCTGAACGGCTTCACAATAAATGCATTGACCGGAATCTGCGTTCCCTTCTTAATATCTTTTTTACTTTCTCCCGCTGGAGAATCCATCAACTTAACTGCAATCAACCCACCAATAAGTAAAACGGGAATACCGATTTTCAATAAATTCTTTACATACCTGTTTTTCATGCAATCTCTGAGCTATTTGTTTTTGTAGATGTGCGTATGTTTATAAAAATATAGGACTCTGTCATGAGGCAGAATCCTATATATAATAGTTCAAATATTTATATGATTGATTTCAGCCTCCTTTCTTGTCCAAAAACAGTCCTTAGACAGCGAAATCACACAAAGGTTTAACGAACAGGAATATTTTCTATCAAATTTGTCAGAAAATTCCAAAAATGTTCAACCGATGCAATATTTACTCTCTCATCCGGAGAATGAGGAAACTTAATCGTAGGACCGAACGAAATCATATCTAAATTAGGATATGCCGCACCAATAATGCCGCACTCGAGACCCGCATGCATAATCTTTACTTCAGGATCAAATCCCAATACTTTTTTATGTATATCTTTTGCCACTTTAAGCACCGGTGAATTGAGGTTCGGCTCCCAACCGGGATAATCCCCGCTGGTCTCTACCTTAGCACCGGCTAATAAAAATACACTCTCCAGACTTGAGACCAAAGCTTGCTTCATACTTTCACTCGAGCTTCTTATTAATATAAGTATTTCTATCGAGCCTTCAGACGAGCGAACAATTGCCAAATTAGAAGATGTCTCCACTACTCCAGGTACTCCCGGAATCATTCGGGCCACCCCATTGCGACAACCGACAACGGCATTTATCAAATCGTCCTGTATAGGTTCAGGAATCAAAAAATCCGGTAATCCGGTTTCCTCTGCTGTCAAAGTCAAATCATCTTCAATCAAACCGTATTCGTGGATATAGAGAGCCTCAAAATCGGCTACCTCATCTAAAAAGTCTGATTTATATTCCGCCGGAATAGTAACAACCGCCTCAGCTTCACGAGGAATAGCATTACGCAAATTTCCTCCGCTGACCCATGCCAACCGGGCGTCATACTCCTGTACGGCATGTTTCAGAAAACGGAACAGCAACTTATTCGCATTTGCACGCCCCAAATGAATATCCACTCCTGAATGTCCTCCTTTCAATCCCGATATAACAATCTTCAAGGCTATTTCATTTTCCGGAATATAAGGTTCATCTTTATATTTAAAACTGGCAGCAAGATCAATTCCTCCTGCACAACTCATATATAATTCTCCCTCTTGTTCCGAATCGGTATTCAATAATATCTCTGCCTGCAACAAATCAGGTTGTAATCCTAAAGCTCCATACATTCCCGTCTCTTCATCATAAGTAAACAATGCCTCCAACGGTCCGTGCTTCAATGTTTCAGACTCAAGAATAGCCAAAATCGAAGAGATTCCGATACCATTATCCGCCCCTAAGGTCGTACCATTAGCTGTGACCCATTCCCCATCGATGTAAGAATTTATCGGATCTGTCTCAAAATTATGAACCTTATCCGCATTTTTCTGAGGCACCATATCCATGTGCCCTTGCAAAACCACAGGTTTTCGATTTTCCATACCGGGAGTTGCTGGTTTACGTATCAAAACATTTCCAGCCTCATCCAAAACCGTTTCCAATCCCAAATTTTTACCAAAATCCAGAATATATTGCGTTATTTTCTCCAAATGTCCGGAAGGACGCGGAATTTTACAAATAGCACTAAAATGACGCCATACGGCTTCGGGCTGTAAAGTTTCGATTTCGGATTTCATAAATTTATCTGTTTTTACAGTTAATAATTATCATTTTCCCGCCTCGATCCGACAAAATCCGCCAATCCGGCACTTCGGTCTTTTTTTTTCTCTAACGAAACAGAAAACAGAGTATAAATTCCCAATAATATGATCAATAACATTTGAGATCCATGTGCAACCAAAGCAAATGCTCCGGCAATATTTTCTCCTATACCATATATAGAAAGTGCCGCAATAATAGCCAAGTGCCATGGACCGACACCTCCCTGTACCGGAATTCCCATACTGAGGCTTCCCATAACAAATAACGTCATAGCTGCCAAAACTCCTAAATGCTGCATCGCACCGAAAGCAAAAAAACATACATAAAGTTCCAAAAAATAACAGAACCATATCGCAACGGTATATAACAAAAACATCGTTACTTGTTTCATCCTCAATATCGTACGAAAACCATACCATAGATTCTTCACAATGCTTTTTACTTTCGCTACCCATCTATTTTCGGTTTTCTTCGTGAAAAGCCAAATCAAAAATCCGACCATCACAAACATGCAGATATACAGCCAAGGTGTTGTAACCATCCGCCAAAGAGTTTCCTCAATTGTAGGAAATTTTCGTAAAAAATCCCGGAAAACCTTCATCTGCAAGAAAAATGTTATAACAGTAAGAAAAACCAATGTTAACGTATCGCACAAACGTTCGGAAATAATAGACCCCAAAACCTGCGTAAAAGACATTTTTTCCCGACGCGCCAAATAAGTACAACGCCACACTTCTCCTACACGAGGAATCAGCAAATTCATGGCATACATACCGAAAACAGCGTTTGTCAGAGCTTTTACCGAAGGATCTACCCCTAAGGTCTTTAACTGCAACTTCCAACGCAATGCTCTGAATATATGACTCATCAACCCGATAATCATAGAAAGAACGATCCAAAAATAATTAATTTCAGATTGTAAAATGACTCCGATCTGGTGCATGTCCAAATGACTGTACAGATACCAGAAAAGAGCCGCTCCGCATAGAAACGGAATAAAAAACTTCAATATACTGCCGAGTAATTTCTTCAACTTATCGGGATAAAAAAATATTATTGTACCTTTGTGTATTGCAAAGATAGATTTTATCCATAAAAGAAACATCTATTTACCGGATTTAATTAAAATCCCTTTGCAAATTATACATTGATTAACGATCCTGCTACCTGAATTTTTATGACAGACTCGGTAAAACCTAAAAAATTTTTAGGACAACATTTTTTGAAAGATCTCGATATAGCCCGCCGAATAGCAGATACTGTAGGCGATTACAAGGATATTCCCATTCTCGAAATAGGCCCGGGAATGGGTGTATTGACACAATACCTGATACAAAACAATCATGACCTCACTGTAGTAGAATTGGATTCAGAATCTGTCAGATATTTGACTGAACATTTTCCTCAATTAAACGGCAGAATATTGGAACAGGACTTTTTAAAACTGGATCTGACAAATCTTTTTACAGGGAAATTCTGCGTCATCGGAAACTATCCTTATAACATATCGAGCCAAATATTTTTCAAAGTTCTCGATTACAAAAACCAAATTCCATGTTGCAGCGGAATGATTCAGAAAGAGGTAGCAGAACGTATAGCCTCTAAGCCGGGATGTAAAGCTTACGGAATATTGAGTGTACTTATGCAGGCATGGTATGATATAGAATATCTGTTTACCGTTCCCGAACACGTCTTTAACCCTCCTCCAAAAGTCAAATCTGCCGTAATAAAAATGACTCGAAATAAAACAGAACGGCTGGGATGTAACGAGAAATTATTCAAAACCATAGTGAAAACAGGCTTTAATCAAAGAAGAAAAACGCTTCGGAATTCACTTAGACAACTATTAGGAAAAAAATGCGAATTACTGGAAGATCCCGTTTTCGACAAACGCCCTGAACAGCTTTCGGTAAAGCAATTTATCGACCTTACCAACCAAATAGAAAAGTTCATTCCTCAACCTTAAGCTTAATTTATTATGGAGCAATTTTCAGAAGAATATATCAAGGAAGTACAAGATATTATTAAAAATAACGATACAGAAAAAGCCAAAGAACTGTTAAAAGGTCTGCATCCCGCCGATATTGCGGAACTTTATCAGGCTTTGGATCTAGATGAAGCAGAATTCATCTATATGCTTCTCGATAGCGAGAAAGCAGCAGATGTATTGATCGAATTAGATGAAGATGATCGTAAAAAATTATTGAAACATCTTCCCAATGAGGTCATAGCTAAACAATTTATAGACCACTTGGACACGGACGATGCTGTCGATCTGATCCGTGAAATGGATGAAGAGGCTCAGGAAGAAATCTTATCCCATATCGATGATGTGGAACAGGCCGGAGATATTGTCGATTTATTGAAATACGACGAAGATACCGCCGGGGGACTTATGGGTACGGAGATGGTTGTCGTAAATGAGAATTGGAGTATGCCCGAATGTCTGAAAGAGATGCGCATCCAAGCAGAAGAAATGGACGAAATATATTATGTATATGTTGTCGATGATGATGAACGGCTAAAAGGTGTTTTTCCTCTAAAAAAGATGATAACCAACCCATCGGTATCGAAGATCAAACACGTCATGAAAAAAGATCCGGTATCGGTAAAAACAGACACTCCTATCGAAGAAGTCGCACAGGTATTCGAGAAATATGACCTTGTCGCCGTTCCCGTAATAGACAGTATCGGGAGGTTAGTAGGACGCATTACGGTCGATGATGTCATGGACGAAGTCCGCGAACAAGCAGAAAGGGAATACCAGTTGGCATCCGGTATCTCCCAAGACGTAGAGACTACCGACACCATTTATACACAAACTTCTGCCCGGCTTCCGTGGCTATTGATAGGTATGTTCGGAGGACTTACCAATTCGATTATTCTCGGAAATTTCGAAACCGGATTTATTACAAACCCTGCAATGGCCCTTTTTATCCCCCTTATCGGAGGGACTGGCGGAAATGTCGGGATACAATCTTCCGCTATCGTAGTACAAGGTCTGGCAAACGGATCATTAGCATTACACAATGCAGGGAAACAGATACTGAAAGAATTAGCCGTCGCTTTAATCAATGCCAGCATGATTTCTCTTCTTGTATTCGGATACAACTGGTTTCGTATGGGTATTGATGCTGTCACCATAGCCGTATCTTTATCTCTTTTTTCCGTAGTCATATTCGCTTCAATTTTCGGAACGATAGTACCTATCACTTTAGAAAAATTCAAAATAGATCCGGCTATTGCAACCGGTCCGTTTATCACCATCACAAACGACATTATAGGAATGCTCATTTATATGAGTATTTGCGCTACCCTTGCTGCTTGAAAATTAAATTCAAATCCCCTTATTTGCCTCTTTCCAATTCAGGCAGATAAGGGGAACACAATACAAACTACGTTACGCACGAATCCAACGTTTCATATCTTCCTCCACCGAAGAAATTGTCGTTATTCCGAATTTTTCAACTAAAACTTTCAGGACATTCGGTGAAAAGAAAGCCGGAAAAGTCGGTCCAAGATGAATATTTTTTATTCCGAGACTCAACAATGCCAACAATACGATAACAGCCTTCTGTTCATACCATGCAATATTATAAACAATTGGTAAATCATTTATATTTTTCAATCCCAAAGCATCACGTAAAGCAAGAGCTATAACCACTAAAGAATAGCTGTCGTTACATTGACCGGCATCCAATACACGAGGTATACCATTTATATCACCCAAAGACAATTTATTATAACGATATTTAGCACACCCGGCAGTAAGTATAACATCGTCTTTAGGCAATGCTTCCGCAAAATTCGTATAATATTCACGTGACTTCATACGTCCGTCACACCCTGCCATTACGACAAATTTTTTAATTGCCCCAGACTTGACTGCATCGACAATCTTATCGGCCAATGCCAATACCTGATGATGGGCAAAACCTCCGATTATCTCACCATGTTCTATCTCTACAGGAGGCTGGCACTGTTTTGCATGAGCGATCAGTGCCGAAAAGTCTTTTTTTCCGCCTTTCTGACGATTCGGAATATGTTTTGCACCCGGCAATCCGGCAGAACCGGTAGTATAAATGCGATCGGCATAAGTCGCACTTTTCAATGGAGGTACAATACAGTTGGTCGTAAAAAGAAATACACCGTTAAATGTCTCGAATTCTTCTTTTTGACGCCACCATGAATTTCCGTAATTACCGACAAAATGCTTATATTTCTTAAAAGCCGGATAATAATGTGCAGGCAACATTTCACTATGAGTATAAACATCCACACCCTGACCGTCCGTCTGCTCGAGCAACTCTTCAAAATCTTTCAGATCATGTCCGCTTACCAAAATCCCCGGGCGTTTACCTACTCCGATATTAACTTTCGTAATTTCAGGATTTCCATAAGAAGAGGTATTCGCCTTATCAAGAAGAGCCATAGCCTTCACCCCGCACTCTCCGACATTCAACACCAAAGAAACAAGCTCCTCGGCAGAAATATCCGAGCGAGATATTTCTGCAAGGGCATTTTCTATCATCGCATATATGTCATGATCCTCAAATCCGAGATTTAAAGCATGTTCTGTATAAGCTGCCGCACCCTTCACTCCATAAATTACCATTTGTTTCAAAGAGCGCAAATCTTCGTTCGGCTCACTCAATACACCCACTTCAGCCGCTTCAGCAAGATAATTCTCTTCAGAAACAAAATAAGCGACTTCAGGCATATCCGGTAAAGCGATATTCCGCTTTTTGGCCGTTCCAACAAGAATGTTTTTTATTTCAAACGCTTTTTTTATCCGCACTATTATAGCCTCATCATCAAAATTAGCATTGGTTATCGTACAAAACAAAGCATCCAAAACAAAATGGTCTATTTCGTTATGTGCCGTACCTTTCTCACGTAAAGTCCGGTTCACGATAGCTATTCCCCTGACAGCATACAACAATAAATCCATATAGGCTGCTGTTTGAGGCTCTTTACCGCAAACACCCTTTACCGTGCACCCTGTGCCCCGAGCAGTTTCCTGACATTGAAAACAAAACATATTCATAATTTTCTGTATTTAATAGGTTAGCTTAAAACCATTTTTCATATTTCACTTCACCCCGTAAAGAAAGAACAATCAATTTATAAAGAATGTTTACGGAAACTCTATCTTTTGCTGTTTGTGCAACAGACAATATAATATTTAGAAACTACTTAAGAGCCTGGTTAAATTTTCCAATGAAAAAGTAAATTAGAAGGAAATCAACTGAAACAAATACTCGTGACAACTCTACAGAATTTGATATTACACATAAATATGTCCGGTAGTATTACCTACCTTACGCTGTCTTGTACTCTCAGTCAAATAACAGAAACAGGAATAATGCATCCTCAAAATAAACATTTTCAAAAATGATAAGGACAAACTCATTACTTGTATTCAAAGTATCTGATTTTTTCTAAAAAAACAGAAAATACGCATCAATCTTTCCTTTCAGAATGCAGTACTGAACAAAAGTAAGCGAGTTTATAAAAGTCGAATAGAAACATGGATGGATGACGGCTATTCAAATTACGCTCTATAATAGGCTTTAAAGCGCTTCCTAAAACACGAACTACCCCGGTCATTCGTATTTTTTTTAGTTTTTCATAAGCAGCTATAAGCCGTATATTTTGAGCATCCTCTTTCGGAATCAGATTTTTGTAAATAAACGAGAGATTTTGTAAACTACTCTTTGTCTTTTCTAAAAACTCTCCATTCGTCTGCAACCCTTCATGTAATAAAGGGTTTCTAATATAAAGAATCATAAATCCATTTTTATATAATTCCACTCCGAATAGAGTATCTTCATGTCCGTAATTCCGTATTTTTTCACTAAAACGGACCTTTTCAAAAACAATTTTTTCTATCAAAAAATTATTCGATAAGAACATCTTTCCAGAATCGTCTCCCGGTTTAGGCTCTCGGATCGTTCCATATATCCAATGTAAAAAATTAATATTTAATATATCTTCTTTTCTACAAAAACTTCGACCACCGCAAATAACAGGGGCTTCGCCTATATGATCAAGATAATTTTTCAAATAAGAGTCCGATACGACTTGCATATCACAATCCATAAAAACAAGATATGGATAACGGGCTTCATCTGCTAAAAGATTCCGTATAGCCGAACGGCCTATATTCTTTCCCAATTCACGATATACGACATGAGGCAAATTTTTTACTTCCCTGTTCTCTTTCAAGAAAAGAGATGATCCATCGTCAAATGCTAAAATCTCATATTCAACATCCAAATTCTCTGCTTGGGCAGACAAAGAATTGATCAACCTGCGACAGTCATAATTATATATCGGAATCAATACAGATAGCATAACAATAAATCTTTTCTTCGGGAAAAGTAGAAAAATAAAATCAAATAAACAATCCTATTTCTTCAATATTTCCTGTACATAACTCCGATAAGCATCCAAGTTACGAGATTTAAGAATACATTTTCTTAATTTTCTGTCCATATCAGGGCATAAATATTCCCACAAAGTTTTCATCTTTGCCAAAACTTGATGATCTCCTCCCTGATAATGAGACGAATAATATTGTAACAAGGCGTTGTGGAAACAATATAAACGTTCTCTAAATTCACTATCCGGCAATTTAGTACCCGATTTATACGTCAAAGCTAATGACGGATCGGTCAATAAACCTCTTCCCAACATGACACCGGCAAGATGAGGATAATCTGCAATAATACACTCTATATCTTCCAAAGTTACCAGATCACCGTTATAAATCAACGGAACAGGACAAAGTTCATAAAAACGGGAAAAAGTTTTCAGATCGGTTTTTCCTTTATATTGTTGAATC
>ENA-UEPJ01000222-UEPJ01000222.1-human-gut-metagenome-genome-assembly--contig:-NODE-222-length-76458-cov-12.941098_pt1 | contig 76458 bp, 63 predicted proteins | sample MGYA00242890_ERZ507896 | MGnify/ENA primary metagenome ERZ507896 (study PRJEB26167, sample SAMN06115508) | human gut metagenome | host: Homo sapiens | place: China:Qinghai | collected 2015-08-20...
AAGAGAACAGGAGGAGAAGGATTGAGCGCAAAGGACTCAATGGCAAAGGAATACTTTGCAGACAATGCCAGGTTTGCTGACCTGTGCAACAATATACTGTATGGAGGAAGAGAGGTCATCCTGCCGGAAAACCTTAAGGAAAGAGACACGACAGAGGTGCTGACCGCACTGGGGCTTGATAAAAAGACCATAGCGGTGCAGAAGCTTAGGGACATCTTCAAAAATGCCAGCATTAAATATACCGGCAAATCATACGTTGTCCTGATAGGAGTAGAAAATCAGTCGGATATACACTATTCCATTCCGGTAAAAAACATGTTTTATGATGTCATGGCATATGGCAATCAGGTAAAGGAAACAGCCAAAAAGCACCGCAGGGAAAAGGATACGGCAACATCTGATGAATTTCTCTCGGGATTTACAAAAGAGGATAAGCTGATTCCGGTGATAACGATAACAGTATATCTCGGAATAAAGGAATGGGATGGTCCAAGGAAGCTGTCAGATATGTTTGGTGATGTGGATGAGGAGCTTCTGCCATTTATACCGGATTACAGGATTAACCTGCTGGCACCAAGGGAGATAACAGACTTTACCGGATTCAGGACATCAATCAGGCAGCTTTTCGAGGTACTGCAGAATGCATATGATAAAGAAAAGATGCAGGAAGTGCTTCAGAATGATGAAAAGTTTAGCAATGTAGACAGAGAGACGGTTGAGGCAATCAACCTGTTTGCAGGAACAGATATAGACATAGATGAGAAAGAAGAGGTGATTGATATGTGTAAGGCGTGGGAAGAGCAGAAAAATGAAGGCAGAGAATTAGGTAGAGAAGAAGGCCGAGAAGAAGGCAGAATTCGTCAGGCAAAAATAACAGCTTTGAAACTTCAGAAAAAAGGTCACTCAATAGAAGATATAGCTGAATGTGTGGATTTTGATGAGGAAACTGTAAAAAAATGGCTTGTGAGCTAATATTGTAGTGAAATGTAAATTAGAGGAAGCAATCTTTGGACGAGAACTCGGGGGTTGCTTCCTCTTTTGCTGACAGTAGGATGGGGCTTCATTCTCTACGAACGGCGCGTTTCGACGGTTTCGTCAAGCATAGAAAATCTAAAAGCATAATTCCTACAGTATCTTGGCAGTGTAGCGTAGCTCTCACGAGAGTGTATGCGTTAGCCGGTCACATGGGATGAAGCCCCTCACACTGTGCCAAAATATAGCCTGAAATATAATTTTTTTGAAAAAATATGATTTAAATGCAATAAAACGGTTAAAATTTGGTTAAAATTGCTAAAAAAGGCGAAAAAAATCATACAGCAATGATACTATTGTACTAGAAAATAACTTGCATTATGCTTTGGTTTATGGTACAATGAGCGCATACAAACCAAAGAGATGCTGATAGGGCACAGCTCTTTGCACAAAAACCATGTTATAATGAAAAGGAGAAAAGAACTATGGTAAAGAATGTATTTAAAAAGTTAGGAAAGAAACAGAAGAACAACAAAGGTTTCTCTCTCGTAGAGCTTATTGTTGTAATCGCCATCATGGCAGTGCTTGTAGGTGTACTTGCTCCACAGCTTATCAAGTATGTTGAGAAGTCTAGAGAGGCTACAGATATTCAGAACTGTGATAGCATTGCAACCGCTTTAAAAACATATTATTCTGATAAAGAAGATGTTACTGGAACAGTCGAAGTTACTGTAACAAAAAGTAGTACAACAATGAAAATTGGTGGAACTGCTGATACAACTATGGCTGCTTTAGATAATGCAGGACTTAAGGAAACTAAGTTAAAAGGTAGCAAATGGAGTGCTGCTGGAATAGTAATAACGTATGCTACAGATACAGGAAAAATTACATATTCAGCATCATCTGATTATTATACTGCAACTGGAACAGACGATCAGATTAAACCGAAAAATTAATTTTTGAAGGGATAATTATTAAATGATACCAGAACTGATACCCATCTACATCTTAATATTTGCATTCGGTATAGTTATAGGCAGCTTCCTAAATGTCTGTATCTACCGCATACCGCAGCATGAGACAGTGGTGACCGAAAGGTCCCACTGCATGAGATGTGGGTATCAGCTCGCGTGGTACGATATGGTGCCGGTTTTCAGCTGGCTGTTTCTTCGTGGCAGATGCCGCAAGTGCAAAGAACCGATATCACCTCAATACCCTATTATTGAGGCGTTAAACGGTATATTATACATAGTAGTATTTGCAGTAAATGGACTTGAGCTTACGAGTATCATCTACTGCTTTCTTACATCTGCACTCATAGTTTTGAGTGTGATAGACTGGAGAACATATGAAATTCCATTCGGAATCAATATATTTATACTGGTGCTTGGAATCCTGCATGTGTTTTTAGACCATGATAACTGGTCTGAATATGTGATAGGATTCTTTTGTGTCAGTTTATTCCTTGAACTCCTTCTTCTTGTAAGTGGAGGAAGAGCCATAGGTGGCGGAGACGTCAAGCTTATGGCATGTGCAGGCCTTGCGATAGGCTGGCAGAATATTACATTAGCATTTTTCCTGGGATGCATCATAGGTTCCGTGATACATCTGATTCGTATGAAAGTAACAAACGCAGGCAACAGGCTTGCAATGGGACCATACTTGGCAGCCGGAATTTTTATTTCGATGCTATGGGGTGAGAAAATGATAACGGCATATTTGGCACTCGCAGGCTTTTGAAAAGTGTGTTATAATAAAGCGTGCTTGACACAAGCGCAGGCAATATGACTTACGGTGAGATAAAAGCAGAGTAAAACACAGATATACCGAAATTTATATAGAAAGTTTGTAACTATTCAGTACAGTTACGAAAGTTTTACAGACGTATACAGTGTAAAACAAAGATAAACATGGAGGATTAGGTTATGGCAAACAGGGTACTCGGCATTGAAATAGGGGAGAACCTTACCAGAGTAGTTGAGATTGATTACAAAGCGAAAAATCCCAAGATTTACAATATGTTCGGCTTTCCGACACCACCGGGGATGATTGATGATGGAGTGGTACAGCCGGATGGGATGTTTCGCTCTATCTTATACAGCAAGCTAAAGGAAAAGAAGATTGCCACCAAAAAAGCTGTTTTTGTGTTAAATTCAGCACGTATAGCAAGCAGGGATATTGAGCTTCCGCTTGTTAAGGAAAAGCAGCTTAGGGAAATGATTGCAATGAATGCATCGGATTATTTTCCGGTGGATTTGAGCCAGTACAAGCTGGTACATCAGATTATAGAGAAGATTGACAGACCGGAAGAAAAGAAATTACGTCTTTCGGTTATTGCTGTGCCTAATGACCTTATTTTGTCATATGGTGCTCTTGCAGCTTATTGCAGACTGCAGCTTGTAGCTCTTGACTATAGTGGAAATGCCATCAAGCAGCTCATGAGAAGAGAGATTCCCGGAGATGTGAAGGTAACTGTCAAGGTGGATGAGGTTTCTACCACACTGACTGTAATGGATGGAAGCATGGTAAAGCTGCAGCGCAATGTCAACTATGGACTTGCTGATGCTATAGAGGAAATTCAGGATAGTGAGCTTTTTGGAGAGTATCTGTCATTTACCGATGCAGTTGATGTGGCACGCAGAAAGACATGCCTTGCAATAAAGCCTGATGGTACAGTGCCAGATGAGCCTGCAGGCGGTGGCATGGATCCTATGGGGCATGAGATTGATTCAGAGCGCTTTAAGAAGCTTCGCCTGAATGTGTCATACGCACTTTCCAATCTGATAAGCAGTCTCGGACGAGTGATAGACTACTATCAGTCGAGAAACTCAGATACTCCTATCGAGAGAATTTTCCTCATTGGCTTAGGTGCTGATTTCAGCGGACTCTCAAAGCTTTTGACCAATGAACTGAATATTAAGGTAGTTCCGCTCCAGCAGTTTGACGGTATGCATGTGGCAAAGAGCATAAACCTCGCAGAGGCAAAGCTGGCAGAGTATTTCAACTGTGTTGGATGCTCACTGAATCCGCTTGACATATTAGACAGTAGGAAAAACAAGGGAATCGGTGCTCCACTTATGGCAGGAGCAGCTACAGGTGCTATGCCGCTTGGCGGTGCACAGACAGGTACGCAGGGTAATCCGCCTGTTGGTCCTGATGGGAAGCCTCTTCCGGTAAAGGCTGGGGAGACAGCAGAAAAGCCGGTTTCTTTTGCAGTACAGCTTCTCATTTTTGGCTTGTGTGTGGTAGTTGCAGTTGGTATCACGGCATACAGTATTTTTTCAAATCTTGTTTTGACTTCAGACAATATGACACTTAAAGCACGTGTTTCTGATTTGTCATATGCACAGAATATATATGATGTGTACAACCAGACCAAGAAGGACTATGACTGGACCAAGCTTCTTGAGAGCGCCTCATCCAACAAGAATGATGAGATAACAGGTTTTGTGGATGAGCTGGAGCAGAAGCTTCCGTCAGAGGCCAAGCTTGTGAATATGTCTGTTACGACAGATGGTGTTTCGATGACCATCAAGACAGGCAGCAAGGATATAGCGGCTGATGTGATTGCACAGCTTCGTACATTTGAGAGTATCATGGTATCCAATGTGTCAACCATCACAGAGGAGGTTGATGAGACCGGTGCTTCAAAGGTTCAGTTCACAGTAGATTGCACATATGTAAAGGCTGATGACAGTGCTGCTTCTGAATCGGCGGATGGCACAGGCAGTGAGCCAGATGATACATCAAAAGATGCGTCATCACAGGCACAGACGGATAGTAATTCATCATCAGATACAGACAGTACAAATCAGTAGGGGGGTGTTAGGATGTCGACAAGAGATAAAAAGTTACTTATTATATTAGCGGGTGTTGCCATTTTAGCACTGACATTTTTTTTGATTTTTATGCCGCAGTCCAATAAGAGGGATTCACTCAAGAGCGAAAATATGAATCTGAAATCACAGTACAATCAGCTTTCAGCCCTTGCGGCAAAGGCGGATGACTACACAAAGAAGACAAAGGATATGTCTGATGCCATGCAACAGGTATATGACAATTTTCCTTCATATTTACAGATTGAAAACGGCATTATGGATGCGGTTGCTATCGAGAAATCTACTAATACAAATATTACAGAGCTTACAGTCGGCTCACCGACTGCTATTGATGTGAATAATCCGACAGGTGAAGCCGGTACAGATTCTTCGTCCGGCAGCACAACGGACAGTGGCTCTACTGACAGTAGTACTACGGACAGCAGTAATACAGACAATTCGCAGAGCTCTCAGACCGCTGATGGCAACAGTTCTCAGTCACAGACTGATGACGGTAGTGCAGCTGGTAGCGGCACATCATCAAGCTCTGCAAAGTCTACGGTTACAGGCTATCAGCTTTATGATGTCAGCACAGTTATGGCATTCAAGACAGAATATCATGGGCTTAAGGCTATGCTCGGCGAGGTGATTGGTTCATCACAGAAGAAAACTATCAGCACGCTCAATGTGAGCTTTGATGATTCGACAGGCAAGCTGACAGGTGAGATGCTTGTGGATTCATATTTCCTGTATGGACTTGATAAGCCATATGAGGCACCATACATACCTGCAGTACCACATGGTACAAATAATCTGTTTGGTACAACAAACTAACTGATTATTATAATATTAGATTATTAGATTAGCGGGTTATTGAGACCGTAAGTGATAAATATCAAATGTTAGATTATTGAGCTATGAGATAACAAAATACAAGAGGGGAGGAAGCAGATTTGAGAAAGCTAAAAAACGATGATCGAGGAGTAACACTTGTGGAGATTATTGTGTCGATTGCTATTCTCGCAATAATCGTGCTTCCTTTTTTGAATGCATTTGTCACAGCTACAAAGACCAATGTAAAGGCAAAAAACGAGATGAATGCTACACATCTGGCGACAAACATTATGGAGGGCATTGAGAAGAACTCCATGAAGACACTGGCGTATCAGTTCAACTATCCGTCAGAGTACTTTGACGTGGCGGACGGCTTTAATATATCAGATGGAAGCAGTGCATGTGAGCTTCTTAAGAAATCAGATAAGTTTGATAATGTAAAGAGGCTTGAGGATATCAGTGCTGAGATTGTAAATAAGGACGATGTCATCACTAGCTGCATCCATAAGACTGACGCAAAAGCTAAAATAGGCGATGCATCGCTTTGGAATTTCAGGGAGTCGGATGCGCACAAGTATTATTTCTATATGTCTGGTGTGCAGTCAGGCACAAAGAAATACAATGCTCTTGTGACAGTGGATGCAAAATCGGACGCAGAGTCGGACAATAAGGTTAGAAAGTACAACATGGACGAGGTAGCGGATATGTCGGCCATGGATGCAAATTTTGACTGCATGAGTGCAGACAAGTATTCTGCTACAAATATTATATCTGCATTTAACAATATGAATCCAGGCTTCAGTGTACAGCAGAGTGATATAAAGAGAACTATCAAAATTGATATAGAAAAGAGTGGAGCTGCGAGCAATAAGGCTACCAAGGTTACGGTGTCGTATTCGTATTCTATCAAAAATGGAGTAAAAAAGACTTTTCCGGATCCGAATAGTGCGCTGAAGGATGATTATACCATGGTGATTTACGACAATTCTTCAGATACTGTAAACCATAATCTGAGAAATGTGTATCTGTTTTACAATCCATGGTACACATCGACCGGCAACACCTGGGATACTGCAAATGATGTCATCATTGTAAACAACAAGGACAAGGTCGACTGCACGGTAAATATTGTAAAGCAAAAGACTATATCGGATCAGTCAGAGTTGAGCACGAAGGAGAGTACATATAAGGCATATGTGAGGGTAAGTGAGCCGGGAAATCGTACAGGTCATGCTTATACTCATATAGCCACCAATCTGAATGTAAATATGGGAGCACCGGATAATCCACTACAGCCGGGGCAGGCTATATATGGTTTTAATAACAATGTAATTCAGAATGATGTAAAGAAAATTGTCGATATAAAGAATCTGACAAAAAGCAAGGCATCTGAAAGGCTGTATGATGTGAAGGTAGACATATACGAGAGTAAGGCTTCACTGGATGATATATTTAAGGATAAAGATCCGGTTGTTACGATGACCGGAAGCATGGGGTATTAATTATGAAGCGTAACGATAACCGTGGTGCTTCCTTTGTGATGGTTGTAGTTGCAATGGCTATAGTGGCTGTTTTAGCTGTGACTGTGCTGTGGATAGCGCTTATGAACCTCCAGATGAAGGTGACTGATGAAAAAAATACAGATAACTTTTACTCGGCAGAGGGTGTGCTGGATCAGATATGTACAGGTCTGCAGGGCGATATTTCCAAGGCTTACTCAGCAGGATATACCAAGGTTATGGAGAATTACTCTGACAGCAGCATAAATGAGGCTGGCAGACAGAGCAACTTTGCGCAGGAGTATCTGAAGAGCTTAAAGACCAGTCTGGAGTATGACAGCACAGGTATGACCTTTAATAGGGGAAAGCTCATACAATATGTAGACCCGAAGCTTCTCGAGAAAAAAGAAAATCAGCCACATGCTATTATCAAATCGACCAATGCCGATGTATACGGTAATGGCAATCTCAAGGTGTACCAAAACCGTGTCGTGCTGAATGGACTAAGGGTAGAGTATACCGATGAAAAGGGATTTAAATCAATAATAGAGACGGATATTTCTCTGGGGGTTCCTTCCATGAGCTTTACAGCATCGGGAGGAGTTCCAGAGCTTTTTACATATTCTCTTGTAGGAAATGAAGGACTGAAAATTACATCAGGACTTACTAAAGTGAATTTATCCGGCAATCTCTACGCCGGCTGTGAAAATGCGGCAGACACAGGAACTTCTACTACGAGTGTTGTTATTCCAAACAATGCCACACTTGATGTAAAGGATACCAGCTATATGATTGCAGAGGGCGATATAGAGGTGGGAGACTTTGCCGGAAAAGATACGGCTACAATAAAAAATAACATGGCTGGTGTACACAATAACAGTAAACTTTCTGTTGATGCACAGTGTCAGCTGTGGACAAGCAACATAAATGTAAATGGTGCAACAGTCAATCTGGATGGCATGACATATGTGGCGGATGACATGACCTTAAAGGGTACAGGCTCAAAGGTCACACTTGGCAAGAATAATAAGAGTAACAATGCAAAGTACGTCGGCTTTGGCAATGGAGGCGATGACAAGGAAAATCCTGTCGCAGGCGATAGCTCTGCTATTATCATAAACGGCAGGGAGGCATCTCTTGATATGTCAAATATCAGGGAGCTTATGTTAGCAGGAACTGCATATATCAATACACAGGCTATTGTAAATTCAAGTGGTGTGGGTACACAAAACAGCAATGTGGCTATGGGTGAGTCAATTTCTGTAAAGGGTGACCAGATAGCATACCTTGTGCCGCCTGAGTGCATAGGCACAAGTGGAAATGGTGCGGATGCCAAATCGCTTTACAACAAGAATCCACTTTCCTATAAGGAGTACAAGGATATTACTGCAACCGGACATGATCAGACAAAGTATACTGAAATAAATGCCAATGTGGTCAGCACAAAGACAGGTAAGGCTCTCTCGGCATATATGCCGGAGTCAAAGACAATCGACAACTGTATAAAGAAGGTCTTTGTTCCTTCTACTGATAATAATGATGATGGACTTGTATACTATTATGTCAATCTGCCAACGAATAAGGCTGCTGAGTATTACAGAGACTATTTTGGCGCAGACAGTGACAAGCTCAATAGATACACTAAGTTCTATACTGACAGCATAAAGGTAAATGAGGCAGCAAGCATCTATACTGCCGGCAATTACAGCATCTACGATGGCAGCAATTTAAGCCTTTTGAAGGGCATAGCTGATGGTGTGGACATGGATGCACAGTCGGATGCTTTACAGCGCACATATACTGCACTAAACTCAAAGCTTTTGACAAATTATGCGGATTTACCGACAAATGCAGCAAGTGTTTCGCTTTTTACAAATATAGTTAACAATACCAATTTGCAGAAGATAGTGCCAAATTCCGGTAACAAACATATATTTGAGACTGAGTATCAGGGGAAAAAATACCAGGCAATTGTCAAAAACGGTAACTACACCTATGATGCAAATGACAAATCACACAATGTGGATATAATTGTTGCTACAGGAAATGTGACACTTGATGCTGACTTTACAGGTACTATAATTGCAAAGGGCAGGATAATCGTAAACAAAGAGCAGTGCGAGATTGATAATGGTACACAGGAGGTATTTAAGGCATTGCTTCTTGAAAAGGTAAGTGATGCAGACGATGCACTGCACCTGTATGATGTGTTCATGGATGGTGCCAACTATCTGGGTAATGTTTCTGCTTTTTCAAACAAGAAAGAGGCGGATACAAAAATAGATTATGCTACACTCATTACATACCAGAACTGGACAAAGGAGTAGAAAATAAGCGGTTTCCAAGACACAAAACAGCTGCGAAATATTTATATTTGACATATTTTGACGATATATACAAGGGAGGAATCCAATATGTTTGTAAAAGTAAAAAAGAATAATGGTGGTTTCTCTCTGGTGGAGCTTATAGTAGTGATAGCGATATCTGTCGTACTGATAGGCGCGGCAACCATATCCATTCGCTCGGTCATGGGTGTTGAGGTGAAGCAATGTGCCAGAAATATTGAATCGATAATTAACAAAACAAGAGTTACCTCTATGGGAAAGGACAGCGCAGTTCTTAAGATATACAAGGCATCAGATGGTGCCTACTATTATAAGATGACTATAAATGGTACGGAATCTGATCCGAGTAAAATCGGAAAGAGCAGGATTGAAGTATACTATTCCATGAATGATGATTATAGTGGCAAGACACAATTGAACGTCTCTGACAGTATAGAGCTTCAGTTCGACAGAAGCTCAGGTGCACAAAAGCCGGATACTAACGGCAAGTACTGCAGCCGTATCTGGGTTCAAAAAAACAGCACCGAGAAGGTTATCACGATATACAAGGAAACCGGCAAGGTGGTATGTGAGTAATTTACATAGTTAAATGCAAAATATTTTATTTTGACGCAAGGCTGTTATAAGGTTTTATGATGAAATCGGAGAGGAAGATGAACCATGAAGATTTTAAAGCGCATGAATAAATCAAATAATAGAAAAAACAGTGGCTTTACACTTGTTGAGCTTGTCATTGTCATGGCGATAATGGGAATACTCGGACTGGCTGTTACAGGCTTTATCGGTACGAGTACGAAGCAGTATAAGTATGCTACAAAGGACGTAGACCTGCAGTATGAGGCGCAGCTGACCATGAATCAGATAGGAAATCTGATAATTGATGCGCAAAAGGGTGTCAAGTATGAGCCTGCTACGGTGGCAGCCCCGGTTGAAGTGGCATCAGTAAACCCTGAGGCAGGTTATATTGCAACTGCATCAGCGGAAGAAGCGTCATCCGAAGAAGCATCATCTGAGCAATCATCATCCGATAGCAAACTGATAATCTGCAACAATGATTGTACATACAATATCATATACAGACCGTCAGAGCACAAAATCTATCTGCGAAAGGATACACTGGATCCTGCAACTGGTGCGGTGAAGGCTGATGGTCAGGGCAAGGAGTCACTTATGGCAGAAAATGTCACAGGCTTTACACCTGATTTAAGCGAGGCAGAAAGCAAGAACTCTGTCGGACTTGTTGTTGACTTTAAGGCAGGAGACAAGAAGTATACTTCAAAGCAGAACTTCACTATGCGCAATAAGGTACCGACCGGAGCAGACGTGGAGTATGTGGCACCGGTAGAGCCGATTTCTGTACATATATACTATGGTGGCAGAGATGTTTCAGGTCAGAGCATTTCATATGTCAGAAGAGATAATATCAATGTCCTTGAATTTACATCTAAAATATTGGGTGGAAATAATCCGAGCCAAGAGGTTATATGGTCATACACCGGCAGGGCTGCTGATTGGAATGGTACAACGTTTAATTCTTCTGGAAATACAGCAAAATTATCTATCGCAGAGAATGAAACATCAAAGCAGTTTGTGGTTAAGGTGACTTCAAAAGAAGATACTTCCAAATATACATCGGTAACGATAAATGTGGTTGATACACGTAATTGGCTGACTAATCAAGAAATGCAAAATGTGTTGGTGCCAGGGGCAACATTGAAAACATGGCTTGAACCAGAAAATGTCAAAAATAGCGGAATAGACTACGATCCTGACGATTTTGAATGGCATATGGAATCCTATCAATACATAGATGGAACGAAAACTAAAATAAATAATGATTATATTTTAAATAATAATAGTGAAGAAAGAGTAGATTATGGTGGAGGTATTTATCTTAGTTATCATATTGATAAGACTAAGCACTGGAATGGGGATTTTAACCAGACAATTGCTGTTACGTCTGGATTCAAAAATAAAGAGTATGATATATTGATTTGGGTAACATTGAAATCAGATCCATCTATAGGATCAAATATTATTACATTAAGATGTAGACCAAATAACTAAAAGGAGCAATCGCAATGAGCAAATTAACAAAAAAAATAGTGGTTCCAATATCGCTCACACTTACAGGATGTCTCGTTGTGGCAGCTTTTGTGCTGAATGACAGCCTTACAAAGGTCGATGCAAATGTAGCGTTCAATGGAATATCTGATATAGTCAGCTCACATGGCAAGGACAAGCCCTTCAATATAGTGGAGGTGGTGCCTGATAAGAAAATGGCATCCATCGGTTATCTGATTGATGGTCAGGAGCCTGACGACTGGTTTGGAACACTGTCAAGGATGTCTGACAAAGATGGTGCAGGTGTACAAAAAAGGTCTGCCTATATGGAGGAACTGAAAACAAAGCTTGCGCCTATTACTACCGAGAAAAAGGATAACACAAAGCCTCTTTATTATGAGCCGTATGAGGAGAGCTATGTTAGTCAGGGCGATGACTGGACAGAGCTTGCCCTTGTAGATATGGACAGAATAAACAAGGGTACCACCGGTTATAAGATGACAGAGCAGGCGGAGGGAGATTATAAGTTCAATACCGATTACCAGCTTGCTGTAAATGAAGAGGGACTGCCTACAGGTCATTACAGACAAAATGTTGACCATTATGTTTTCATGCAGGGCGAGGATGAGACAGAAGATGGCTCAAATACAGAGACTGAAAATGGCAATCAAATTAAGGCACCCGGAAAAAGAGGCTACTACAGTGTTGCGTTTTCGGCTGTCAAGCTGCCGGATGGTATGACAAACACCCAGTATCTGGTAGAGACTGATAATTCACAGAAGGCTGATGGAAATACAGACAGCGGTACAGATGGTAACATCGATAGCAGCACAGACAATACGACAGATACAGGCACAGGTGACGATGCCGTTGATAAGCATGTAGTCTATGCTATAAAGAGTTCATATGCAATCGTTTCCGATGAGAGCATGCAAAACATAGCAAAATATGACCCAAAGGCATATATTTACAGGAAAGACAATTCAGATATCACATCACCATATGAATTTGTTGCAAGAGCTGACCGGATGGCAAGTCTGCCTGATGGCAGTAAGCCGGATTATGAGAAGTATACATACTGCACGGTTGAGATGGAGTATGTGCCTGCAGATAAAATCACTGATGACGAGACCTACTACGAGGTGAACACTGAGGTACCTATTGAGTTTAATTACGATGAGACCGGCGAGTATGGAGCAGTGCTTGACTCACAGAATCCATACGAGAAGATAGATGATGGCACACTGGACAATCAGCCGGCAGGTAAGACCGGAGCAGATGATATTTCAGATGACGCTTCAATAGCTGATTCTGCTACAGAGAATAATGATGGTAACACAGGCAGGGTAATCCTCACCGATACAGACGGATATTTTGATATAGTTAAGGATAGCCAGACATATACCTATGTGGGTAAAGGAAAAGGTGACTATATAATGGAGGCTGATAAAAAAGGCTCGCTTGATTATCCTGTAAATACTACACACATATATTATAAGGGTGGTTTCAAGAACAATAACTGGTTCAGAACAGGTGTATTCAATCAGGAGGGTAAGACAGGCGATGATGATAAGACTGCCAATATGACCTTCAATGTAAAAACTGTCACACCCAAGGAGCTTGAGCAGATAGATGTGTCAACAATTGATTTACTCTATCTTTCCGGCTCAAAGTCTGTTCTTTCCAAGGATTTAGGAGACGATTCTGCAAAATACAATACCGGATACAATACCGGTAATGACATTTCATGGGACAAGGTAAAGCAGATAGTCCAGCGCGTACACCAGAGTGGTATCATGATGCCTGTTATAGTGGATAATGGTATTGTGTGGTCTGATTCGAATGCAGATTATTCCAGCAACATTAAAAAGCTTGCAGGTCTTTTGAGCTGTAACAATTTCAGCACCTTGAATTTTACCAAGGACTCAGCTGATAATTTTATTAACTGGGGGAATGACATAAAATACTATAAGGTTGACAGTAGAACCCATAAATATGGTTTTGTAATTGGCAACGAATATGTTATTCCACGAAACTATAGTCCTAAAGATGATGTGCCATTTGTTTTAAGAGACGATTTTGCTTCTGCGTTTATTAAAAATGATGATGAAACAGCATTTGTCAATGATGCTAAAACAGAGAATTTTGACGAGATAGCAGAGTACATCAACTCAGAGAATACAAGCAGGAAAAAAGAAAATAGTACTCTTGGAAAGGACGAGTATGCGTATTATGACAAGAAGATTTCAAAGGCGATAGTTTTAAGCTATATCATATCGTATGCTGATAAAAGAGACATTATAAATCCGACAGATAGTCTGAACATACTGGATATAGAGCCCGGAACTGTAAAAAATGAGTCTGACGCTTTAAATTATGATAAGCTAAAAAATTGGCTTGGATCAAGATGCCCGGAGAAAAAAAAGGTTACAATAACAAGGGTTACGAGTGCAGAATTTATTGGAAGAATAGAGGACCTTAATAACTATGACATGATATATATGGGACTTGTAGCCGATAATCTGAATTATAGAGATGGTCATACAGTATATAATGATTGGAACATGGATGGGCTTAAATACTCAAATGTTGGTGACATTGTTGTTATAAATCCGAAAGATGTGGTAAATTATTGGGGATATGATATGCTCAAGAATGGCCATGCGGGATTGCTGGATACTGATTATATAAATAATGGAGAGGCGCTTAATACTCAGCTTACATTAAGAGAAAATGGAAATAATGCTGATTATTTAACTGCTCCAAACACATACAGAGGTTCAGGCAATGATATTACTAAGCAGAAGGTTTCAGAATTGGAGGATTATATAAAGGCAGGCTTTCCTGTCGTCTTTTCAGATGGCTTTTTCTCTATTGATTATGGCAGAGGAATTAATGAGAAGTATATAGACAACTGTTCAAATGTTTTTACTCTTTTATGTTATGCAAAAGATAAAGACAATGTTCTTAAAGTGGACAGCAAGGGAAATTTAAAAAAACAGTCAAATGAGCCAGCGGAGCTTGTTACCTACCTGACTACTGAAAAACCTGAAATATTACTCAAGGAGCAGGAAAAAGTAAAAGATACAGATTATGTTGAGATTAGTAATAATCAGATTACATTGGAATTTTCAATAAACAATGCAGGTGGTGCTGATTCCAAAGCAAGTTTTAATGCACAGCTGTTTTTGGATTCAAATTCTGATGGTAAGTTTTCGACAACCAATGAAGGAATAGCTGCAAATAAAATAAAATTATATTGTGATGGTACTATTGTGAATCCGGTAATGGGTGATGATGGTAAATATATGTATAGTCTGAATGCAGGCAATTATAATTATAAACTGGTCTATGATTTGCCGAATGGCTATGTAGGAGTTATGCCTTGGCAGCTTCGTGTAAGTCAGGCTACAAATAGCTACAGATATGATCAGAAATCCGGATATGTGTATGTCAAAAATTCAAAAGGCAGTCCTACAAAAGTCAAGATTCTTCAGATTAATTCAAAGTTGGAGCATAATGAGGGCTTTAGGGGAAATTTTGATATGCAGGCACAGAAGAATGATAGCAATACAAAGTTTCATAAATTACTTAGTCAAGTGAAGGATTTTGACCTGGATATAGAAACAGTTCGTTATGACAACGTACCTAAAATGGATGAGGTATGTGATAAGCTGCAGACATACGATATGCTTGTGATTGGATTTGGTGATTGTTATGATATTGATAATACAAATAATCATCTCGATAAAATAAAAGCATATATCCAGTCAGGAAAACCGGTATTGTTTGCTCATGATACAACGTCATTTTGTAATAATAAAAATGATAATAAATATAATAATGTCTGGGGATATAAGTTTAACTCTATAATTCGTGATACTGTCGGACTGGATAGGTATGGAATCTTGTCAAATGCGTATTTAAAGAAGGGCAATACATTACAGAGTACTGATGAGGATTTTGATAAAGCTGTACAGACTGCTGAAAAGAATAACACTGATATTGCATATGAGCCAAAATCCGATAATTCAGTTATTGTCAGACAGAATCAGGGATTTACTTATGCGGATTTAAATCAGTATCAGTGGGCAGATAATGATCATGGTGAGTACAGACTGTATTCAGGGCTAGATGGTAATGATTTTGAAGCTAAGACGAATAAGGCAGTCAAGGTTAATTCAGGACAGATTACCACATATCCTTTTAAGATTGCTGACGAAATAAATATAGCTACCACTCATAAGCAGTACTACCAGCTGGATATGAATCAGGATGCTGATGGTGATGGTGAGAGTGATATTGTTGTATGGTATACCTTGTCAAACCATGGAATTTATGAGCAGTCTCCAAAGGATGTAAGAAATAATTATTATATTTACACAATGGGAAATGTAACATACTCAGGTGTAGGACATTCTGATTTCTCAAATAATGAGGATGAATTGAAGCTTTATATAAACACTATGATTGCTGCATATAGTGCATCAGTTCATGAGCCGTCAATTTATCTTAAGGAGAATGCTGATACCGATTCAAATGACATATCTACATTATATGCAACTATTGACGATGCCATTGAAGAAGATGCAGCTAATAAAGCGGATGCCAGACTAGATGGTGCAGACAGTACGCAGGATGTTTATTTTACGGTAAAGGATTCAAACCTTGTGCGAAATCAGATTGATGATAAAACTGTTGTTTATATGGGATTTTATATCGAGGATCCACAAAAAAATCCAAATGATGAAACGATTGGCACCGGAGATGATAAGATTTACTTAAAGAAGATGAACTGGGATATCTACTCACTGAATAATGATGGAACAGAAAATGAACTGATAAATGACAGTAAAGAAAACGGTAAATTAAATAAAGATCCAAGGGACTTCTTTGAAAATAATAAAACATATAAGGTAAAGGTACCATTGGACACTTTACCGGAGGGAAATAATTCTATAAAGATTTATGCCGTAGGATATAGTAAGATTTATCAGTCACTGGCGAGTGGTGGGGATAAAGAGACCACAACAGCCAAGGCATACAAGACCTTCCAGATACAGCGTGTAGGTCTTGCAGACCTGGATTAGTGTATATAATATATTTTTCTATATAGCCAAGGACCATATGAGCTGAGAATCAGCTCGTATGGTCCTTGTTTTTTTACCGTTTCTTTATACTTTCTTTATTGAATTATCCGCGCTAATTGATAAAATAGATAGTATGCGCACGATTGCGGATATTTTTGCATTCGTGTATGGGGGATAATTAACCGGAAAGAAAGGAAACGTTTATGAGTAAAATTTTCAAAAACCTGATTCCATACTGGCGATGGATCTTATTAATTTTTGTTTTCCTCATTGCACAGGCTTACTGTGACCTGGCTTTGCCTGCGTACACATCAGACATCATTGATGTGGGTATTCAGGATCACGGCATTGAGCATATCCTGCCAAAGGAGATTACATCGGAGGATTATCAGATGGCACAGACATTTATGCTGTCTGACGAGAAAGAAAAATTTACAGACTGTTATGAGGCGCAGGATGCTTCAAAATCTGATGACAGTGTGACAAAATACAAGCTGACAGCTGATTCTGACACACTTGATGAGCGGGATGAGGAGCTTTTGGTTCCTCTTGTCATGGCATATCAGGCTTTTCAGTCGGGGGAGCAGATGGATGTGGATGCATCAGCTATCCCGCAGTCAGCAGCACTTGATGATACCATGATAAAGCAGATAAGAAGCAAGGTGCAGGACAAAATCGATGCGGTGGGTTCAGCTACTTTAAAGTCCATGGGTGTAACTTTTGCGACAAAGTGTGACGAGAATGCGGGAATTGATGTGGATGCCAATCAGGTTGCTTATCTGTGGAAGGCAGGCGCCAAGATGGCAGCCTTTGCAGCAATTATGCTTATAGCAGCATGTGTTGTAGGTTTTGCGGCTTCAAAGGTCGGTGCCGCTGTCGGCAGGGATTTGAGGGAGAAGACCTTTTCAAAGGTTGTAGGTTTTTCAAATGCCGAGATTAACAAATTCTCTACGGCATCACTTATTACGAGAAGCACGAACGATATACAGCAGATTCAGATGGTTACTACTATGATGCTTCGTATGGTGCTTTACGCGCCAATCGTTGGTATCGGTGGTATCATTAAGGTGGCGCAGACCAAATCCGGCATGGAGTGGGTGATTGCCATTGCGGTTGCTGCTATCATGGTTTTTATTTTCACTCTGGTTGGTATTGCGATGCCAAAGTTCAAGATTATGCAGAGTCTTGTAGACAAGGTAAACCTTGTTTCGCGTGAGATTCTTACAGGTCTTTCCGTTATCAGGGCTTTCGGCCGTGAGAAGGAGGAGGAAAAGAGGTTTGATGAGGCTAACCGCGAGCTTACACGCACACAGCTGTTTACAAACCGCGTCATGACCTTTATGATGCCGGGTATGTCCATGATCATGTACTGCATCACACTCGGTATCGTGTGGATTGCAGCAGGCAGAATAGACAAGGGCTCTATGCAGGTAGGTACCATGACTGCGTTTATTACATATGCCATGATGATTGTTATGTCATTCCTCATGCTTTCAGCCATGTCCATCATGCTTCCGAGAGCAGGTGTTGCGGCAGAGCGTATCGATGAGGTTATAAGGACAAACAGCACCGTAAATGATCCAAAGGAGCCTGTTACTGAGGCTGATCATAGAGGTGTTATCCGTTTCAACCATGTGGATTTCAGATATCCGGGAGCAAAGGAGGATGTGCTTTCAGACATAGATTTTGTGGCGGAGCCGGGCAAAATCACAGCTATCATCGGAAGTACCGGCTGTGGAAAGTCTACACTTGTAAACCTGATTCCGCGTTTCTATGACGTGACGGGAGGCTCAATAGAGCTTGATGGACACGATATCAGAGACTACACACTAAGCGAGCTTCGCGAGTCAATAGGCTTTGTTCCGCAGAAAGGTATTCTTTTCTCAGGAACCATCGCCTCAAACCTGCGCTTTGGTAAAGCAGACGCGAGTGATGAGCAGATAAAAAAGGCAGCGGATATCGCACAGGCTTCTGAGTTTATAGAGACAAAGAATGACAGATATGACAGCTCAATCGCACAGGGCGGCTCAAATGTGTCCGGTGGTCAGAAACAGAGGCTTGCCATCGCAAGAGCTATTGCAAAGGATCCTCATATCTATGTGTTTGATGACAGCTTCTCAGCACTTGATATGAAGACAGATGCGCGTCTTCGTGCAGCCTTATCTGAGGTGACAGAGAATGCTTCCGTCATTATCGTGGCACAGCGTATCAGCACGATTATTCATGCTGACCAGATTCTCGTGCTCGATGACGGTAAAATCGTAGGAAAAGGCACCCATGAGGAGCTTCTTAAAAATTGCGATGTATATATGCAGATTGCACAGTCACAGCTTTCTGCAAAGGAGCTTGGACTTGATGATAAGGTGGCAGAAACTGCAACAGATAAAGCAGCAGATACTGCAACAAAAACAGCAACAGATACTTCGGCTGTATCAGGCTTAGATAATGAAAAGGAGGGCATGTAAAATGAGTGAGAACAATAACGAACAGTTCAAGATGCCTCCTAAGAGGCCAAGAGGGCCAATGGGCAGAGGCCCCGGAATGGTTACAGAGAAGGCCAGGGATTTCAAGGGCTCTACAAAGAAGCTTATAAAGTACCTTGGCAGATACTGGGCTGCTATAATTGCGGTTATGATATTTGCTGCAGTTTCGACTGTCTTCTCCGTTGCAGGACCTAAGGTCATGGGTAAAGCCACCACTGCGCTTGCCGAGGGACTTATGAACAAGATTGCAGGAACAGGCGGCATAGATTTTGATTATATTGCAAAGATTCTTTTGTTTACGCTGGCTTTATATGTGGTGAGTGCCATCTTTATGTTTGCCCAGGGGCTTATCATGACAGGCATCACGCAGAAGACCTGCTACAGGATGCGTAAGGACATCACGAGCAAAATCAACCGTATGCCGATGAAGTATTTCGAGTCAAGGACATATGGTGAGGTGCTTTCGCGTATCACAAACGATGTGGACACACTCGGACAGAGCTTGAACCAGAGTATCACACAGATTATTACATCTGTTGCCACTTTGGTCGGTACACTGGTCATGATGCTGTCTATTTCACCGCTCATGACGCTGATTTCACTCGTTATCCTGCCTGTTTCGATGATACTTATTTCGTTTGTCATAAAGCATTCACAGAAATACTTCAGACAGCAGCAGGAGTATCTGGGACACATAAACGGACAGGTCGAGGAGGTGTACGGAGGCCACCTCGTCATAAAGGCATATAATAAAGAGGCAGAGACTGTAAAGACCTTTAAGGAGGCCAACAATGTGCTCTACAAATCCGCTTGGAAATCACAGTTCCTCTCAGGACTTATGATGCCTATCATGCAGTTTGTAGGAAACTTAGGATATGCGGGAGTAGCCATCTCAGGTGGTATACTTGCCATAAAGAATGTCATCACAATCGGTGATATCCAGGCATTTATACAGTATGTGAAGAATTTCACACAGCCAATCCAGCAGATAGCACAGGTGGCAAACCAGCTTCAGTCGATGGCGGCTGCATCTGAGCGTGTATTTGAGTTCCTCGAGGAGGAGGAAGAGGATATAACAGTGGAAAATCCTGTTAAGCCAGACCATATCGAGGGAAGTGTAGAGTTTTCGCATGTACACTTTGGCTATAATCCTGACCAGATCATCATCAATGATTTTTCTGCAAAGGTAAAGCCGGGACAGCAGGTTGCTATCGTTGGACCGACGGGAGCGGGAAAGACTACCATGGTCAAGCTTCTTATGAGATTTTATGATGTAAGCTCAGGTGCCATTCTTGTAGACGGACATGATATCAGGGATTACAACAGAGCCGATCTGCGAGATGCATTCGGCATGGTATTGCAGGACACATGGCTCTTTAAGGGCACCATTATGGAAAATATCCGCTACGGCCGTCTGGATGCCACAGATGAGGAGGTCATCGCGGCAGCAAAGGCAGCACATGCGCATCACTTTATCCAGACATTGCCGGGTGGCTATGATATGGAGCTCAACGAGGATGCTTCTAATGTGTCACAGGGACAAAAGCAGCTTTTGACTATCGCAAGAGCTATCCTTGCAGACAATCCAATCCTTATCCTTGATGAGGCCACATCCTCTGTCGATACACGTACAGAAATCCGTATCCAGAAGGCACTCGACAATCTGATGAAGGGCAGAACAAGCTTTGTCATCGCCCACAGGCTGTCTACTATCAAGAATGCCGATATGATTCTTGTCATGAAGGACGGAGATATTATCGAGCAGGGTACACACGATGAGCTTCTTGCAAAGAACGGATTTTACGCAGAGCTGTATAACTCTCAGTTTGAAGAATAGAGAAAGCATGGGTATCGTGTGGTTTTGCAAATATGCGTTGGGCTGAATGGTTACATAAAATTTAAAAAAAAATACGCTCTCGACAAAATTCGACAAAATGTGTTATCATAAAAACATACAATTTGTTTTGACATGACAGTAATTGGCGGCATAGGAGATTTTAATGAGCACTTTAAATGTCGCAGCAGCAGACGAAAAGAAAAACATGCAGAGTTTATTAAAGGGCATGGAGTTTTTAGGAACAGCAAGAAGTAGTGATGAAGCATACAGCATGATAAACGGTAATGCCGGTTCTGATGTGGTACTTGTGTATGTAAAGAGAGCATCCGGTGACACTGAGCCACTTGATGATACATATATGGAGAAAAAATCCCTTGAGACACAGGTGACGGATATCATTCATGAGATAGGTGTTCCGGCTCATATAAAGGGATATCAGTATCTTAGGACTGCGATAGTGATGTGCGTTGAGGATATGGAAATGCTTAGCTCTATCACGAAGCTTTTGTATCCCACTATTGCAAAGAAGTACAAGACTACCTCAAGCAGGGTGGAGAGAGCCATAAGGCATGCTATCGAGGTGGCATGGAGCAGAGGCAGGATGGATACGATAGACTCCATGTTTGGATACACTGTAAACTATGGTAAGGGCAAGCCTACCAATTCGGAGTTTATTGCCCTGATTACAGACAAAATACGTCTAGGAATGTAAAAATCGTCATTATAGACAAATAAAACCACGTTTTGATAAATTTACTAGGCAAAATGTACTCCCGCGTGATATAATATAGTATACATTCTATTGGTTTCAGGATGTATACTATATTTTTTATCAGATTAATCGTTGTTTAAATAACTGTAATCTGGGGGAGGTTTCAGCATGGACAAAATGAAAATATTAATGGCCGCATCAGAGGCAATACCTTATATGAAGACAGGTGGACTAGCTGACGTAGTGGGATCTTTACCAAAATATTTTGACAAGGACAGATATGACGTGAGAGTCATACTTCCGAAGTACAAATGTATGGATGATAAATTACTGCCACAGCTTAAGTTCGTCTGTCATTTTTATGTCAATCTCAACTGGCGGAGGCAGTATGTGGGGATTTTTACATCGCAGTATGATGGTGTGACATATTATTTTGTGGACAATGAGTTTTACTTTGCAGGAGATAAGCCATACAACAATATATACGAGGATGTGGAGAAGTTTGCTTTCTTTTCAAAGGCGGTGCTTGAGGCTTTGCCGGTTATAGATTTTGCCCCGGATGTGATACATTGTAATGACTGGCAGACAGGACTCTTGCCGGTTTTTCTAAAGACTGTGTACGGCTCAGACAATTTCTATGCCGGCATAAAGACAGTCTTTACCATTCACAATATGAAGTTTCAAGGGCGTTGGAAGATTAAAGAGGTGGCTGATGTTACAGGACTTCCGGAGCATATTTTTAATTCAGGGGAGCTGGAGTTCTACGGTGAGGCTAATTATTTAAAGGGCGGCATAGTATATGCAGATGAGATTACGACTGTCAGTCCGACATATGCAGATGAAATCTGTACACCTGAGGGCGGAGAGGGTCTGGATGGCCTGATGCTTGAGCGGCGCAGGCATTTGAGAGGCATTGTAAACGGTATAGATTATGATGTCTTTAATCCTATGAAGGATACATATCTGGATAAGCATTTTTCTGTAAGGGAATTGAGTGGAAAGGTCGTTAATAAGCGTCAGCTGCAGGAGAAGTATGGTCTGGCTGTGGATAAGGATGTCATGCTGATTGGAATGGTTTCGCGTCTGACAAATCAGAAGGGCTTTGATCTGGTGGCATATGTGATGGAGGAGATGCTTTCCACCATGAATGTACAGTTTATAGTGCAGGGCACAGGAGAGCAGCAGTACGAGGAGATGTTTAATTATTTCCACGGCAGGTATCCGCAGAAGCTTGGAGTATATATCGGTTACTCAGAGGAAAATGCACATGAGATATATGCAGGCTGCGACGCATTTCTCATGCCGTCTCTTTTTGAGCCGTGCGGCTTGAGCCAGCTTATGTCTATGCGATATGGTACGCTGCCTATAGTCAGGGAGACAGGTGGTCTTAAGGATACTGTAGCAGCGTACAATGAGTACGAGAATACGGGCGATGGCTTTTCCTTTGCCAATTATAATGCGCATGATATGCTGCATGTCATCAAATATGCTCTTGATGTGTTTGAAAACCATAAGGACAGATGGCAGGAGATGATGCAGCGCGCCATGAGGCATGATTTCTCATGGAAGGCATCTGCGAAAGAGTATGAGAAGCTTTACGACATGCTGCTTGGCAACTAGTACATTGCTCTGCAAATAACAGGTCAATAATTTTCATGAATTTCCAACTATGTTCTTAGAAAGTAAAATGCCGGATACATATCTATGATATGATATCCGGTATTTTGTGTTATCGGGTTATATGATTATCAGGTTATATGATTATCAGTAGACAGTGTCTGTTTTACTATCGTATATGTAGTACCTCTCGCCGAGTACTTCCTCGTCGCGTACCTCTGTAGAGTTTACCTCACAGATGAATTCGCTTAGGTTGCAGACATCTATATCGCTATCCAGCGGCATTACCAGAAACTCATGGATACTGCTTGGTATGAGCAGCATATTGCCGCCGAGCTTTTTTGCCAGCGAGCTTAGCACACCCGGGTAGAGTATGGCGGATGCACCATTTGTCTGCCTGCTGTTTGTAAGGATATACATAGGCAGGCTGTCAAAATCACAGACTGCGCGCATCTGATTGGCATAGCCTGGACATTTTTTGGCAAGAAACTCTGCCATGTTGATTATTGAGCATGGAAGTATCCTTGGGGTATTTTGCATTGAGGCGCGGATTAGTGTTTCTGTATCTATGCCCCAGCGTGACAGAAGCGCATCTGTGACTGTAATGGTGCCAAATTCAGGCAGCTGCGCTCCTACATATACTTCAAATATGATGGCAAAATCCAGATATTTGATATAGGGCACGTCCTTTAGCTGCTTTTGGTTTTTGTCGTAGCTTATGAGCTGGAAAATTATTTTCTCCTTTACTTTGGAAAAATCATCACAGAAGCTTATGTCAAAATCTTCAGTTGGCTTGAAATCATTGTAGGTGGATAAAATTGCATCGAGAATAGAATCAATGGATACACCATCAAGATACCAATGGTAGTAAGGATTGAGATAAATAGTCGGTGCTATATTGAATTTGGGATTGATAATCACCAATCCGTCGTAGATCATCCCATTGTTCTTTTTGACAGGATGGATGGTAAGCTTGAAATTATTGTCAAGTCTTGCGGTTATTTCTGTTTCTATAGTATGTAAAAACTCCGTGTATTTCATGAATCTCCTTGCGGAGCATAAAAATATCGGATCCCGTGGAAAAGTAAAACCCACGAAGCAGGGCGCTTCGTGGGTTTTACTCTATCATTGTTTGTTGAAGTTTGCAATATGTATTTTTTTACAATTTTTAGGCTTCATTTTTGTGACATCATACAAAATACAGCTGCGCAATCCATTTTTAATCTGATTTGAGCCTCTGCCACAGTGTGTTGTAAAGAGTTGCGTCATCATCATTTAAAGCTCTGTATACTTCACAGTTTTTGAGCATATCGGAAGGAGGATTAATCGCCTCATTTTTCTTTGTTTCCGCATCCTGGCTGTCGATGACAGACTGGATAGGTGATGCATAGTATACATATTCAAAGTTGAGCTGTGCCGGCTCATCACTGCAGATATAGTTCAAAAATTCCTGTGCGCCCTCTTTATTCTTGCATGTCTTTGGAATAAACCATGAGTCAATCCAGAGGTTTGAGCCCTCTTTTGGTACGATATAGTCCAGGTTATCATTTTCAGCCATGGCGGCAGCTGCCTCACCGGAGTAGCACACTGCGATTGCTGCATTTTCAGCAACCATCTCATCACAGGTCTCATCCACGTAGTAGGCGAGCACATCACTGCTTTGTTTGTTCAGTATATCAAATGCTCCATCGAGCTTTGCTGTGTCTGTCTCGTTTATTGAGTAGTCAAGTGTGCGAAGGGCAGGAGTAAAGGCATCACGGACAGAATTAATCATAATCATGTTGTCCTTGTATTTGCCGTTCCACAGGCAGTCCCAGGTATTCAGGTCTGATGCATCAGCCAGCTTTTTATTGTATAGTATGCCGAGTGTGCCGTAGAAATAAGGCACAGTATACTCATGTGTCGGGTCAAAGGATGCGGACATGTCGATTATATCCTGATTTACATTTTGATAGTTTGGCATTGAGCTGTAGTCTATCTTGTTGACCTCACCCTCACTTATGAGCTTCTCGATGATGTAGTCAGAGGTGCAGATGACATCGTAATCGATGGCACCGGACTTGTACTTTGTGTACATCTCCTCAGGCTCCTCGTATTCCTCGTATTTAATGGTGATTCCGGTTTCCTGCTCGAAGCTGTCGATTACTGATTCATCGATGTATTTACCGTAGTTTAGCACTGTTATGGCATTGTCATTGTTCGTGCCTCCGGCGCTTATGGTAAATACCGAAAAGCAGCCGATTACGAGTACTGCAACAATTGCGATGCTCACACTACGCTTTACGATGCGCAGCTTTTTAGCCCTTGCAGGCTTCTTTGAGGCGCTGACAGGTATCCGGTTTGAGTTGATGTTTACCACAACCAAAAGCAGCAGCACTGTGAAGAAAAGTATGGTTGACAGAGCATACAGCTCCGGCTTTACACCCTTTTTCAGCTCTGTGTAGAGCATGGTTGAGAGTGTGTTTACTCCTGCACCCTTCGTAAAGTAGGTGATGGAGAAGTCATCGAGTGACATTGTGACCGCCATCATAAAGCCGGAGAACACTCCGGGGCTTATTTCAGGCCAGGTGACCTTGAAAAATGCATATAGAGGTGATGCGCCCAGGTCAAGTGCGGCCTCATAGGTGTATTTGTTGGTCTGCTTGAGCTTTGGAAGCACATTGAGTATCACATAAGGGATATTGAACGTGATGTGTGCTATAAGCACTGTCACAAAGCCCAGATTCATGAATTTTACAAACAAAAGCATCATTGAGATACCGGTCACGATATCGGCATTGAGCATCGGGATGTTTGTAGCACCCAGATAGATTGTCTGGTTACGTTTCTTCATGGCGCTAATACCCATGGCTGCGAGAGTTCCGATTATTGTGGAAATCACAGCCGCTAGCAGTGTAATCTGCAGTGTTGTCGAAAATGCCGACATAATCCGCTCACTCTGAAAGCACTTTATGTACCAGTCGAGCGTGAAGCCTCCCCATTTAACCTTGGATTTGGAATTGTTGAAGGAGAGTACTATTAATACTATGATAGGCAGATACAGGAACAAAAATATCAGTCCGATATATACCCTGGATGCTATTTTCTTTACCATAATGCGCTCTGGTCTCCTTCCTTATCAAACAGATTGACGAGTGCCATGCTGATTAAAACAAATACCATGAGCACGAGTGAGAGACCGCTTCCTGCGCCCCACTGCGAGCCATGGACGAAATCCTGTTCTATGATATTTCCGATGAGCAGGACCTTGCCGCCACCGAGTATCTGTGAGATGGCAAAGGATGTGAGTGATGGCACGAAAACCATTACGATTCCGCTTATGACACCGGAAACTGTAAGTGGCAGTATAATCTTGAAAAATATTGTGACTTTGTTGGCGCCGAGGTCAAGAGCCGCCTCAATCCAGTCGTTTTTGATTCTGGTCATGGAGTTGTATATAGGCAGCAGCATGAATGGCAGAAAGTCATAGACCATGCCAAGCACGACTGCTCCGGAGGTATTCATGATGTTGAAGCCCGGCAGTCCGAGAGTGGTGAGTATTGAGTTGATGACACCGTTTTTGGACAAAAGCTGTTTCCATGCGAGTATTCGAAGCATAAAGTTCATCCACATAGGAAGCATGAAAACAAATACCACAAAGCTTTGGTTTTTAATCTTTAAGCCGTTTAAAATCATCGCAAGCGGATAGGACAGCACCAGGCATATTATAGTGCATATGATTCCAAGCCGTAGGGATAAAAGCAGTGCCTTGATATTGGTGTGCTGTGCTATTGCAGCCACATATTCAAATGTGAAGCCTCCGTCAGAGCCTTTAAATGCATAGTACACAATCATGAAAAGCGGAAGTATGATAAATCCGATAATCCATATGAGGTACGGCCCTGCGAGCAGCTGTTTCTTTATTTTAGACATCTATCTCCACCGCCTTTTCATCTGAGGACTCAGGCTTGTGCATTACCTGGATGTTAAATGGAATCACCCTGATACCCACATGACTGCCGACCTCTACATATTTGGTGGTGTGTACCATCCAGTCGTAGCCGTTAGCCTTTACCTCAAGCTCATAGTGCACTCCCTTGAAGATATTTGACACGACATCGCCCTGCATGTAGCCGTCCTCCGCAGGCACCAGCTCCACATCCTCAGGGCGGATGACTATATCGACAGGCGTGTTCTCACCAAAGCCCTCGTCCACACAAGGCATTTTTACACCGAGTATCTCGACAAGCTTATCCTTTATCATAATACCGTCGATGATATTGCTGTGTCCGATAAAGTCAGCAACAAAGGCGTTTTCAGGCTCATTGTAAATGTCCTCAGGTGTGCCAATCTGCTGGATATAGCCCTGATTCATAACAACGATGGTGTCAGACATGGTAAGAGCCTCCTCCTGGTCGTGTGTGACGTAGACGAAGGTGATACCGAGCTCGTTTTTGAGGCGGATGAGCTCATACTGCATGCTCTGGCGCAGCTTTAAGTCGAGAGCACCAAGCGGCTCGTCTAACAGCAGTACCTTAGGCTCGTTTACAATAGCTCTTGCGATAGCAATACGCTGCTGCTGGCCTCCGCTAAGAGAATCCACAGAGCGGTTTTCAAAGCCGTCGAGATTGACGAGCTTTAATGCATACTTTATTTTGTCATCTATGTAAGCCTTGCTTTTTTTCTTTATTTTAAGACCAAACGCGATATTTTCAGCGATTGTCATATGAGGGAAAAGAGAGTATTTCTGGAAAACAGTGTTCAGATTTCTCTCGTTTGCAGGCACATTTGTGATGTCCTTTGAATCAAACATGATTTTTCCCTTGTCCGGTGTCTCAAAGCCACCGAGCATGCGAAGCGTAGTGGTCTTTCCGCAGCCGGATGGTCCAAGCAGCGTCAGAAACTCATTCTCTCTGATGTATAGATTTAAATCGTCGAGTACAACATTGCCGTTGTACGACTTTGTGATATCGATAAAATCAATTAATTTCTTTCCCATGGTGTAAACCTTTCTCATGTAATTTATATGGTATTGGAGTGCTTCGGCAGTGGCATCGTCAGAAGCTTGGAGGATTGCTGACCCATATGAGCACAGCATCCTTTGAAGACTTATTTTCAATAAAATGCTTTTTACCGGCTTTAAAATAAAAGGACTCACCGGCCTTTACGGTGTGCACTTTGCCACCATAGCAAAGCTTCACTGTGCCCTTTATCACATAGCCAAACTCCTCACACTCCTGAGGCAGATATATTTCAGAACTGCCACCCGGATGAAGAGTGAGCCTGACAGGCTCCATGGAGCGGGTCTGTGCGTTTGGAATGATCCATTCCACCTTGCTGTTTTTTCCCTCGTCAATTTTCTCGAAATAGTCGTTTGCCTTGTATACAATCTGCTCAGGTTCCGAATCCGTAAAAAACTCCGCCGGTGTCATACCCAGGCACTGGATGATATCAAGCAGGGTGCCGACTGACGGTGAATTCTGATTTCGCTCAAGCTGGGAGATAAATCCCTTCGTCAGCTCAGCCCTGTCAGCAAGCTCCTGCTGGGTAAGTCCGTACTGGATACGAAGCTCCTTCATACGATGTCCGATATCCATGTTTACTTCCTTTTCTAATACATTTTATGTTATATTTACTGTAGGTTTAATAATAGATTTTTTGTTTACTAAAAATAAACCAACGAGATAATTTTAATATATTTTTTATAAATGTCAAGGGGAATTTTGTTGCTTCTTTTATATGGTGCGGTTATAATAAATGTATAAATTATATTTTACGTATGGGGTGTTATGAAAATGGGGTTTAAAGAGAATATTAGATTTGCATTTATTGATGAATTTGCCAATGAAATAGGAAAAGAAAAAGCATATCGAATGATGAGTAATTTTAAATGTGAACGTGTGCCGGCTTTAGAATATTTTTTGACAAGAGATTATAATGGACGGATAAAGCCTTATATAGTTTGGGATGATAGTAAAAATATTATTGTCGCATATTTTACATTGATTACTACATGTATGATACTTAAGCCATATGAAAAAACTGATCCTGAGCATACTAAAGAAAAGGACGTTGAAAAAATCATTTCGTGTATTGAATTGGAACATTTTGCATTGAATGATGTGTACTTGAAGCTGGTAAATGAGGATGGATATAGTAACAGCGGAATAGGAAATTATGTATTTAAAGAATATATCAGCACTGTAATTGCAGTTCTTGTATCAGAAGTTAATTTTTTCTATTTAATTCTTCATGCATATAATAGTGATAAAGTAATTAATGCATATAGAAATATGGGGTTTGAAACTATGGAGGATGATGCAGAAGCGGTAATTCCTACATTATCTGATGTAAGGGCATTACATTCTGATTATGCCGGAGATTGTAAGTTTATGTTTAGAGATGTAGAATCAATATTGACTGATTTGGATTAGGAGGAAAAACTATGTACAATAATTCACAAAGTCCTATTATGGTTATATCAGGAAAAAAAGCGGAGAAAATGTTAAGCAAATCAGAGAAACCTATTGCGGATCATACAAAGACAATAGATAGAGCAAAAGATAAATTGAGAAAAATGGGAAAAAAATAAATCTATAAAAAACACCTCATTCATTTTTGAATGAGGTGTTTTTTTGAGAAGCCGATAACCGGGATCGAACCGGTGGCCTACGCATTACGAGTGCGTCGCTCTGCCTACTGAGCCATATCGGCAAGCTATATTATATTATCAGATATAAGAGTTTATGTCAAATCAAAATTTTGAGTTGAAATTTTAAGAGAGTAATTTCAGAAAGGTATTGACACCATGATGTATATAGTGTATATATAACACATAAACAGTTAATAAATACAGTACGGAGGTAGCATATGAAGCTGATGCAAAATTCAGGAGTGCCCATCTATCAGCAGATAGCGGACAGCTTCAAGACAGATATTTTGGCCGGCAGGTATGAGCAGGGGGAGTTCCTTCCGTCGATAAGAGGGCTGGCAAAGGACCTGAAAATCAGTGTGATAACCACGATGAAGGCTTATGAGCAGCTTGCAGATGAGGGGCTTATCACAGCGGCGCAAGGCAAGGGCTTTTATGTCAATGCACAGGACAGTGAGATGATAAAGGAACAGCACCTGCGCAAGGTGGAGGAGTCGCTGACAGACGCGATAGCCGCGGCTGAGGTAGCCGGAATCTCGAACGACGAGCTTAAAGGAATGCTTGAGGCGTTGCTTGAGGTGGATAAATAAAGATATGAAACGAGTCAGGAGGAATGAAAATGACAACAAAGAATGCAATTGAGGCAGCAAAAATCACAAAGGAACTTAAAAATTTTACACTGGATGTGGAGAATTTCGCAATACCGCAGGGCTTTGCAACAGCTTTAATCGGAGAAAACGGAGCAGGAAAGACAACACTTTTAAATATCCTGGCAGGAATCAGGCTTGACTATAAAGGTGAAATCACATACTTTGGACAGTATTCCGACAAACAGAAGGAAAACTCGGGAGATATTAAAAACCGCATAGGCTACACAGGTCCGGGCAAGTATTATCTGCCACAGTGGACAGTTAAGGATATCGAGGAAATCAGCGAGCTGATGTTCGATGACTTTTCTGCAGAGGATTTTCACAGATATTGTGAGGAGCTTGCAATATTTTCACATGGCAGCATTGATATGAAGAAAGCCAACAGTTCATTTTCAGATGGTATGAAGATGAAGCTCATGCTGGCAGGAGTCATGGCGCGAAAGACTGACCTTCTTTTGCTGGATGAGCCGGCATCGCCGCTTGATCCACTTATGAGAGATAAGCTGTGCCAGATGATTGGCGAGTATATCCATGAGGGCAACGGAAAGCGCAGCGTATTTTTCTCTACGCACAACATTTCAGATATGGAAAATATCACTGATTATGCCATTATAATGGAAAACGGACAGATTGTGGAGCAGGGCTTTGTTGAGGATTTGAAGGAAAAATATATCCTGATTAAAGGTGATGCAGCAGATACAGAGGCTGCTGGTAAGGTGCTGTATTCAATGACGAAAAATCCGTATGGCTTTGAGGGCATATGCTTGGCTGAAAACATAGATAAGCTTGCAGGACTTAATGTGACAAAGGAGATTCCGACACTTTACCAGATAAGCGTTGCGGTCATGAAAAATAACACAAAGATTGTGATGCGCTAGTGCGAGGTGAGGTGTTATGAAAAATATGTCAGGAAGTATGAATGAAAAAAACGTTTCACAAAAACATGTAGCTCTAACATACATCAGGGATTACCGTGTTATGACTAATCTCAAGTATCGTCTGATAACAAATATACTGATTCCGGTTTTAGCAATTCTGGCGTCAATGCTAATTGCTTGTTCAAAAACAGTCTGGGCATGGATAGGAGTTATAGTAATTGTTTATGATTTTTATATGATGTGCGAGGTGGTGCAGGATTATTTCTGCTTCGGATGTATGTGCAAGAAGAATGCATTTGGCATGCATTTCCTAAAGACAGGTTTTAACGGAGTAAGATACTTTGAGAATGCAGTTCTTGTGGATATACTTATAAGACCGCTGCGTATTGGAATTACAATACTCATTGCATCAATACCATTTATTAAATTTGGAGTTAATATCTGGTCGGTATTTGACATTATTATGATATCTTCAATTGTTTCGGTTGGCTCGTTAAATATATTCAGATACATGGATATGGGAATGTATATTTATCTGCTTGCGCTTATAGTTATCTTCCCGGCAATTGCAGGTAGTATAGCTGTTTTGATCTATGGCGGGAGAATGTGGTTTATCGCACCTGTGTTAGCAGTGGTGCTTGTAGGCGTGATAGCAGCGACATATTATCATATGATGATGCGTATCCGCAGATCATATTTTGATGTGTAGAGGTATTTTAAATTGGAAGTATATTTGAAAAGGAGAAATATTATGCTGAAAGATATTAAATTAGGATTTAAATTGTTGAGATATGGCTACAAACTGAAGTTGAATGTGATCATGCTTGTATTCTTTGCAGTAATCGGAATTGCATCCGATATAATGAGCAAAGGAACTACAATCATAGGCGGGATATACTTTATGATGAGTGGTATGTTCACATTCCAGCTCATCATGTCGATGGATGTGTCAGAGCTTATCCAGTCCACATCACTGAAAAAGAAGCTGCAGATATACATTCCGGTGATGTCAAGCACGGTAATCAATCTTGTTATTTTTACATTTCTGGTGGTAGAAAGAGTCATTCTGATACAGTATGGAGTGGCAGATAAGACGCAGCTTATCTACACACTTTTTACGCTTGATGTTGCACTGCTGATAGTATATCTGTACACAAGCATATGCTATAAGTATTTTGTACTTGGCTTTATCGTATTCATGGTTTTGTTTATGGGCGTTTTTACTGTGCTTTCAGGAGCAGCGTTTGTGCCGGTTTCTAATGCTGTTTTTAAGCTTGGACTCCCGGTGGTGGCATTGCTAGGCTATATTGCTATTTTTGCAGGTGGAGCGCTTGAGATATTGATAGGAGAGCTGCTTTACAAGAAGCCTTTGTCAGAATTCGCATTCAGGGGATTTTTCCGTGATGCAAAGTAGTGATGTTACTGTTCCCGCATAACAGTGTGACAAACAACATAGTGATTTCAAAAAATAAGAAATATTTTTGTAAAAATATTGAAAAAATGATCGCTTTGTAGTATGTTATCATTGTCGGTGCAAAAGCCGGCAATGAGACTAATTAACATATTATCAGGAGAAAAATATATTAAATGGATAGTGACAGTTATAGTAAACAACAGTTAGACGACTTGTTTATGGATATGATTGCCTACTATGATGGCGATCCAAAGAGAATCCAGCATTTCACCAAGGTGCACAGCTATGCAAGGCTTATCGGTATAGGAGAGGAGCTTGATGATGCCTCGCTCTTTATACTTGAGGCAGCGGCTTACACACACGATATCGGCATACGTGTAGCGGAGGAAAAGTATGGCAGGTGCGATGGAAAGCTTCAGGAGCAGGAGGGACCGATAATCGCCCAGAAGATGCTCTCACAGCTTGGCTTCGAGAATTACATAGTTGAAAGAATATGTTTTCTCATAGGTCACCATCACACATATGACAATATAGATGGTCTTGATTATCAGATACTCGTTGAGGCTGATTTCCTTGTAAATCTGTATGAGGATGATGCGGGAAACCGTGCAATCGACAAGGCATACAAGCGCATATTCAAGACTGAAACAGGAAAAAAGATTTTTAGACTAATGTTCGGATATGAAGAAGAGGATTAGTATGAGCCGGGCCGGGAGGAGACTTCCGGCCCTTGTTCGTATTATGCAGCTTATATCAGAAATAGTAATTAATCAGAATAGTAAATATGCAGAATAGTTATCTGAAATAATATTTTGGGATATGTCAAAAATTTTTGAATTTTGAGAAAGAAATAATATAATATGGCAAACAGAATAAATTATCAAAAATTAATGGAAGATTTAATAAAAGAAAATTGTATAGACAATAACTGCACTCCACGTCTTTTACTTCATAGCTGCTGTGGACCGTGTAGTACGTATTGCATACAGACTCTTTCGGAGTATTTTAAGGTGACTGTGTTTTATTACAATCCAAATATTTACCCGCCAGAGGAATATCACATGAGAGCACAGGAGCAGAAGCGCTTTATAGATGAGTTTCCGGTGAAAAATCCGGTTCACTTTGTGGAGGGTGTGTACGACACCAAGCGCTTTTACGATATGGCACGCGGCATGGAGGCTGTGCCTGAGGGCGGTGAGAGGTGCTTTAAGTGCTACAGGCTGCGTCTTGAGGAGAGTGCACAGTATGCAAGGGAGCATGGCTTTGATTTTTTTACTACGACACTTTCCATCAGCCCGTTGAAGAATGCCGAAAAGCTCAATGAGATAGGAAAAGACTTAGAGAGCCAATATGGAGTGCGATATCTTTTCTCTGATTTTAAGAAGAAAGAGGGCTATAAAAAGTCCACAGAAATATCAAAGCAGTATGATATGTACAGGCAGTACTACTGCGGCTGTGTATTTTCCAAGGAGCAGCGTGACAGAGAGATTGCAGCACGTGGGTGAAAATGTGGTTGCGTGACAGCAAAAATTATTATATAATTTAGCACAGTAAAGCGGCTGTTTAGAGCAGGCGGCGGTATCACATCTTATTTTTATACAATACATTGTGATACATGAAAATAAATCATCATTTAATAATCAAGGAGGAATCTCATGGCACAGTTATGGGGAGGACGTTTCACAAAGGAGACAGATCAGCTCGTTTACAATTTCAATGCGTCCATTTCATTTGATCAGAAGTTTTATAAAGAGGATATAGAAGGCAGCATCGCCCATGTCACGATGCTTGGAAAGCAGGGCATCATCTCACAGGCAGAGAGCAACGATATAGTGGCTTGCCTAAAGCAGATACTTAAGGAGGTAGAGTCAGGGGAGCTTGAAATCAGCTCAAAGTATGAGGATATCCACAGCTTCGTTGAGGCTACACTCATAGACAGGCTTGGTGACACAGGAAAGAAGCTTCACACAGGCCGAAGCAGAAACGACCAGGTAGCTCTTGACATGCGTCTTTTCACCAGAAAGACAGTGAAGGAGACTGATAATGAGCTTAAGGAGCTTTTAGCTGTTATCCTTAAGATTATGAAGGAAAACACACAGACTATCATGCCGGGCTTTACACATCTGCAGAAGGCCCAGCCAATCACTCTGGCTCACCATATGGGCGCATATTTTGAGATGTTTAAGAGAGACAGATCAAGACTGTGCGATATATATAAGAGAATGAACTATTGTCCGCTTGGCTCAGGAGCACTCGCAGGCACTACATATCCGCTTGATAGGGACTATACAGCACAGCTTCTGGATTTTTACGGACCGACACTTAACAGTATGGACGGTGTGTCAGACAGAGATTATCTGATTGAGTTTTTATCGGCTCTTTCAACTATCATGATGCATCTGTCACGTTTTTCTGAGGAAATTATCATATGGAATTCAAACGAGTACCAGTTTGTTGAGATTGACGATGCGTACAGCACAGGAAGCTCAATCATGCCACAGAAGAAAAATCCTGATATAGCAGAGCTTGTCAGAGGAAAGACAGGCCGTGTATACGGTGCGCTCATGTCGCTTCTCACCACCATGAAGGGTATTCCGCTTGCGTACAACAAGGATATGCAGGAGGATAAGGAGCTGGCATTTGATGCGTTCGACACTGCAAAGGGCTGCATTGCGCTGTTTACAGGAATGATTGATACAATGAAGTTTAACAAGGACGTGATGAGAAAGAGTGCAAACAATGGCTTTACAAATGCCACAGATGCAGCTGATTATCTCGTTAAAAAGGGTGTACCGTTCAGGGATGCACATGGTATTGTAGGAAGAATAGTGCTTTACTGCATCGACAAGGGCATTGCAATCGACGATATGAGCATCGACGAGCTCAAGGCTATTTCTCCGGTATTTGAGAAGGATGTATTTGATGCCATTTCAATGGAGACCTGTGTCAGCACAAGGTGTACAGTTGGAGCACCATCAAAGTCATCAATGGACAAGGTAATTGCCGTTTACGACGAGTATATGAAGTCAAATTGGCAGGATGAAGTATAGTTTTTGTGCATATTTTATAAAAAACAGGGAGAAAAATTATTAATTTAATATAGTTTTTTCCTTGTTTTTCATTAGAGTTTCAAGTAATATATTTCCTATAAAGACAGTTGTACGCGACAGACGGACAAGAGATATTTGAAATAATAAACGTCTGACATAGTTATTTGATATTATTTTAATGTCAACGTATGACATGGTCGAAGAAAATCTAGAAGATAGGGAGATTAGAGTAATGAGTGAAAAGCTTAAAGTAGGTATCCTCGGTGGAACAGGAATGGTAGGACAGAGATTTATTTCTCTTTTAGAGAATCATCCATGGTTCGAGGTAACAACAATTGCAGCCAGCCCAAGAAGTGCAGGCAAGACATACGAGGACGCCGTTGGTGATAGATGGAAAATGGACACACCAATGCCTGAGGCAGTTAAGAAAATCATCGTAAAGAACGTCAATGAGGTGGAAGAGGTTGCTTCACAGGTTGACTTCGTATTCTCAGCCGTTGATATGTCAAAGGACGAGATCAAGAAGATCGAGGAGGACTACGCAAAGACAGAGACTCCTGTAGTTTCAAACAATAGTGCCCACAGATGGACACCTGATGTGCCAATGGTTGTACCTGAAATCAACCCACAGCACATGGAGGTTATCAAATATCAGAAGGAGCGTCTCGGTACAAAGAGAGGCTTCGTAGCAGTAAAGCCAAACTGCTCAATCCAGTCATATGCTCCGGTTCTTACAGCATGGAAAGAGTTTGAGCCATATGAGGTTGTTGCTACAACATATCAGGCAATTTCAGGTGCCGGAAAGACATTCAAGGACTGGCCTGAGATGGTTGGAAACATCATTCCATTCATCGGTGGAGAGGAAGAGAAATCTGAGAAAGAGCCACTTCGTCTCTGGGGATATGTGGATGATGAGAAGAAACAGATTGTTCCTGCAGAGTCACCGGTTATCACATGCCAGTGTATCCGTGTTCCTGTATTAAACGGTCATACAGCAGCTGTATTTGTCAAGTTCAAAAAGAACCCTACAAAGGAGCAGCTCATCGAGGCACTCGAGAAGTTCAGCGGAGTACCACAGGAGCTTGGGCTTCCAAGCGCACCAAAGCAGTTCATCAGATACTGTGAAGAGGATAATCGTCCTCAGGTTGCACTTGATGTGGATTATGAGCATGGTATGGGAATCAATGTCGGACGTCTCAGAGAGGATACAGTCTATGACTGGAAGTTCGTCGGACTCTCACACAACACAGTACGTGGTGCAGCAGGTGGAGCAGTGCTTTGTGCAGAGCTTCTTAAGGCACAGGGTTACATCACAAAGAAGTAGAGTTGGCAAAAAATTCAATTTTTATTAAGGAGGGCGTATTTTCCGTTTTTGGGCTGTGGGCACCGGTGTAGCACACAGTAGTATTCCTCAGAAAAAATATGAAGTTAGCCACGGGATTATTTACGGATAGGTTATGGCAGTTTGCAAGTCTAAACTGTCATTTGACATATTGTAAACCCGTGGCAGTTCATATTTTTTCTTTGGAACATACTGTGTACTCTCCGGTGAAGGTAGTGTATTGAACGGAAAATCCTCACTCTGTGAATTAATTATTATGCAAAAGTTGAGCCTCTTAAAAGAGGCTCTCTTTTTTGGGCTTTTTTATTCGCAGTTGTTTTAAATAGTTACGCTTGAATTTATATTTTATCGTGGTAAAATAGATAATCTGAGTAGAATATATTTAAGAGGTAGATATAAGTGAAGAATAATAAGTATGAAATTGATATGGTGAACGGTTCAATAATGGATAAGCTTATTTCATTTGCGTTGCCGCTTATGATTTCGGGTATTTTACAGCTGGCATTCAATGCGGTGGATATTATTGTCGTGGGACAGTTTAGTGGCAGCAAATCACTTGCGGCTGTTGGCTCGACTACGGCACTTATCAATGTGTTTGTCAATCTGTTTATGGGTATATCGCTTGGTGCGAATGTGCTCGCTGCCCGATTTTATGCGGCAGGCAAGGATGAGGAGATGTCTAAGACGGTGCACACCGCTATTATGATTGCACTCATAAGTGGTATTGTGATGGGTGTGGTCGGTGTTATTTTTGCAAGGGGTGCGCTGGAAATCATGGGTACACCTGATGATGTCATAGGTCTTTCTACTATTTATATGAGGATTTATTTTTGCGGTATGCCGTTTTTTATGCTTTATAACTATGGCGCGGCAATTTTGCGTGCTGTCGGCGATACAAAGAGACCGCTTATCTTTTTGATTATTTCAGGCTGTATCAATGCACTGCTCAATCTGTTTTTTGTAATAGTGTGCAAACTGGGTGTTGCAGGTGTTGCAATCGGTACAATTGTTTCGCAGTTTGTTTCCTGCGTACTTGTATTATACTGTCTGAGCAAAGCAGATACCAGCTATAAGCTCTGCTTTAATAAGCTTGCGATTGATAAGAAATATATGGTTCAGATATTTCAGGTGGGAATCCCGGCCGGCATACAGAGCACAGTCATAAATATCTCAAATGCCATGCTTCAGTCATCAGTCAATTCATTTGGCTCAATAGCCATGGCTGGATATACGGCGGCAAACAATATACTTGGCTTTTTGTATGTATCTGTCAACTCAATCACACAGGCCTGCATGAGCTTCACGAGCCAAAACTATGCGGTAGGAAAACAAAAGCGAATGGACAGGGTACTGATAGACTGTCTGTTTCTCACGACAGCGGTAGCACTTGTGATGGGAAGTGCCTCATACATATTTGGAACACAGATACTTGGCATATATACAAGTAATAGTGAGGTAATTAAATCAGGACTTGAGATTATTTCGATTACTACAATCCCATATTTCCTATGTGGAATCATGGATCTTTTTCCGGGAGCACTAAGAGGAATGGGATACTCAACTGTACCTATGATACTTTCTATAATAGGAACAGTCGGAGTCAGAATTATCTGGATATATGGTCTGTTTCCAAGCCACAGGTCGTTGTTTTTCCTGTTTATATCATATCCCGGTTCATGGATAGCGACAATCATCATGCAGGCTATCTGCTATATGTTTGTCAGAAATAAAGTGAAAGCTACAATAGGAGCCCGGAAATTATAATTAAAATCTATTTGTATATGTGTTAAATTGTGATATAATATTTTCAGTTGATTATTTTGGAGGAATATTATGAAGGCAAAACACACAGATTTGGAGAAACTTGAGCAGCTCTATAAAGAGTCGGGCAACCAGCTCGTAGTGCTCTACGGAAGGAGAGGCTGTCAAAAGGAGGAGCTCATAAAGGAATTTTGTGACGGAAAGAAATTCTTTTACTACAGATGCAGACAGGCATCGCCAGAGCATCAGCTTGAGATGATGGGGGAGGAGATAAGCTGTCAGTACAAGGTGAGCCTGAGCAGACAGACATATGAGGAGTACTTCGCGAGAATCAAATCAGGAGGCCCTTCCAAGCTTGTCGTGATAATCGATGAGGCACAGTTTGTGGCAAAGAGGGATGCATCATTTATGGAAGCAGTTGCAAAGCTTAAAAAGCACAAGCTGTATCCGGGACCTGTACTTATAATACTTGCTACATCATCTACAGTCTGGGCTACACAAGAGGCAGCAGAGCAGTTTAAGGGAGTCGAAATGAAGCTTGAATCGCTCAATTTCCTTGAGGTTGTAAGACATTTTGAGAGTCTTCCGGTCGCGGAAATCGTGAGAATTTACGGAGCAATCGGTGGAGTTCCGGCATATCTGGATAAGTGGGATGTAGCTAAATCCTTTAAGGATAATATATGCAGGCTCGTATTGACACCATCGGGAGCACTGTATGGTGAGGCGGATGCTGTTATATCCTCAGAGCTTCGAGAGCTTTCTGCATATAGTACAATACTTGCAGCAATCGCAAGAGGTGAGAACAAGCTCAATGATATTTTCCATGCGACAGGATTTTCACGTGCCAAAATCAGCGTATATTTAAAGAATCTTGCCGCCTTCAATATAGTGGAAAAGGTAGTTTCATTTGAGACCGGCGGATGGGAAAATGCCAAGAAGGGCGTATATCAGATAAAAGACACATTTGTTAATTTCTGGTTTAAGTTTGTCTATCCGAATATGTCTAATCTATATCTGCTTTCACCGGAAGAGTTTTATGATACATATATAGAAAAAGAGCTTGATGCGTATCTTGAGAGATATTTCAGGGAGGTCTGCACAGAGTATCTGCTTATACTAAATCAGATGGGACAGCTTCCGTTTACCATAAAGCGTGTGGGTACATGGATTGGAAAGACAGGCCGCATAGACATCGTGGCTCAGAGCGAGGATAGAAGGAGTATCATCGGCTTCTGCAACTGGGACAAGCCAATGATGACCATGGATATGTGCGAGAATATGGCTATGGCTATGGAGCAGGCAAGGCTTACATCTGATGATTATTATCTGTTTTCGGCAACGGATTTTGAGCCTGCACTGCAAAGCTATGTGGTCAGAGACCCTAGATTCAAGCTCATCAATATGAATGAATTATAGAGGAGCTTATGGGAAAATCACTGATAATAACAGAGAAGCCATCCGTGGCACAGGAATTTGCGAAGGTGCTGCGGGTGAGCGGACGCAATGACGGTTATATAGAAAATGGAGAATATGTGATTTCATGGTGCGTGGGACATCTGGTCGGGCTGGTCTACCCTGAGTCTTACGACATGAAATACAAGAAATGGCGTCTTGAGGATCTGCCGTTTCTGCCAGAGGAATACAAATATGATGTGATAGACAGCGTGCGCAAGCAGTACAATATTGTGCACGCTCTTTTGCAGAGAGAGGACATTGACAGAGTTTACTGGGCAGGTGATGCCGGAAAAGAAGGACAGACCATCGAGGAGAATATCAGAAACTTTGGTGGTGTCAGGGAAGGCATGGAGGAGCTTCGAGTCTGGATAGATTCGCAGACCGAGGAGGAAATCCTAAGAGGCATAAAAGAGGCAAAGCCGATGAGTGCGTATGCAAACCTCGGAAAGAGCGGCATCATGCGTACCATCGAGGACTATGCGATGGGCATCAACTTTTCGCGTGTCATGTCGGTCAAATACGGCAATCTGCTAAACGATGCAGCGGGTACACGCTCGTACACGGCAATCGCGGTCGGACGAGTGATGACCTGTGTGCTTGGAATGGTAGTAATCCGTGAGCGTGAAATCAGAAACTTTAAGGAGACTCCGTTTTACAGGGTAATCGGCAGGTTTACGGATGCTGGTGTAGAGGCAGAGTGGAAGGCTGTAGAAGGCTCAAGGTACTTTGAATCACCGCTTTTATACAAGGAAAACGGCTTCAAAGAGGAAAAAGATGCACTTGCTTTAATTGAAGAATTAAACGGCAAACAGGCGAAAGTTAAATCTATAGTTAAGAATATTGCTAAAAAAAGAGCACCGCTTCTTTTCAACCTGGCGGAGCTGCAGGCAGAGTGCTCAAAGAAGTTTAAAATCAGCCCTGATGAGACATTACAGGTGGCTCAGGATCTGTATGAAAAAAAGCTCACCACCTATCCTAGAACAGATGCCAGGGTGCTCTCAAGCGCTGTGGCAAAGGAGATTGGAAAAAATATAAGTAGGCTTAAAGGTTTTGAACCGACAGCAGACTTTGTGGAGCATATTATGCAAAAGAGGCTATATGCCAACATAGCTGATACGCAGTACACGGATGACAGCAAGGTAACAGACCACTATGCTATCATTCCGACAGGTCAGCTTACAGAGCTTTCGGGGCTTACATCGCTTCAAAGAGCAGTATTTGAGCTGATTGTCAGGCGTTTTCTTAGTATTTTTTATCCACCGGCAGAGTATGAGAATGTGAAGCTTGTCGTAGATGTGGATAAGGAAAGTTTTTTTGCATCATCAAAGGTACTAAAGAGCGAGGGCTATTTACAGGTGGCGAATCCGCCGAAAAAGAAGTCGTTTGAGGAATCAAACGCACGAATACTTGGTAAAAACAGTGAAACTGCAGATAGTACAGATGAAAACAGCACAGCAAACGGCAGCAATGATGAGATAGTCGTAAATCCCAAGGTGATGCTTGAGCTTGCCGATAAGCTAAAGGCGGGTGATGAGATAGCATGCCAAGGCTATAATATCAAGTTTGGTAAGACATCTCCGCCAAAGCGCTATACATCAGGCTCCATGGTGCTTGCCATGGAAAATGCAGGACAGCTTATCGAGGACGAGGAGCTTCGTGAGCAGATAAAGGGCTCAGGAATAGGCACCTCAGCAACGAGAGCGGAGATAATCCAGAAGCTTGTCCGTATAGGATATCTGAATCTGAACAAAAAGACACAGATACTCACACCCGAAAGCCTTGGTGAGATGGTGTTTGAGGTCGTATACATGACAGTTCCGGCACTTCTTAATCCAAAGATGACAGCCAACTGGGAAAAGGGACTGGACGGAATTACAAGGGGTACGGTGGATTTCTGGGAATACAGAGGAAAGCTTGAGAGCTTTATCCGCAAAGAGACAGAAAAGATGATTGAGCAGAATCTGCGTCCTGAGATTGCAGACCGTATCAGCAGCTTTGCAGGCAAAAATGCCAGAGGTGCGGCGGCCAGACGAAAGATAGGTGTCAAGTGCCCTGTCTGCGGCGGTGAGATAGTGACCACACCGTTTGGCTACGGCTGTGCTAATTACAAAAATGATAAATCAGGATGTAATTTTAATATCGGACAGGTGGCAGGACTGGATATTCCGGAGGAACAGGTCAAAAAGCTGATTGAAGAAGGAATCACCGACACAATCCGTGGTTTTAAGTCAAAAAGCGGCAAGCGCTTTGATGCATGTCTAAAGCTCAACAAGGATGAACAGACGAACAAGGTATCAGCCACATTTGATTTTGAAAATGTAAAGCCGCAAAAGGTCGAGGGCATTGTATGCCCGGACTGTGGAGGCAATATATATGTGTCGCCATACGGCTACCGATGTGCAAACTATAACAGACAGACAGAGGATGGCTGCCATTTTTTCGTTGGAAGGATAGCAGACAAGCAGCTGTCACAGGTACAGTTTTTAGAGCTCATGGCAAACGGCAGAACAGAGACGATAAAGGGATTTAAATCAAAATCGGGAAAGCGCTTCAACGCATGCCTCGTCTTAAAGAAGGAGCCTGTCACAGAGGAAAGTGAGAAAATGCACACCGTCGTAGCATTTGACTTTGACAATGTGGAGGACGAAATCATAAAGGATGTCGTATGTCCGCTTTGTGGTGGTCAGATAAAAAAGACATCGTTTGGCTATGGATGTGTGAACTACAAGGGTGATGAGCCGGGAAGCTGCCGCTTTTCGGTGGGACAGATCGCGGGAAAGACAATCACAGCCGCAAACCTAAAGCAGCTTCTTAATGATAAAAAGACCGAGACCATACGAGGCTTTAAATCCAAAAGCGGGAAACGCTTCGATGCGTGCCTGGTTCTTAAGGAGGATGAAAATAAAAAGCTTTCTGTCCAGTTTGATTTTGACCATGTAGAGCCAAAGACAGTGAAGGATGTAGTATGTCCGAAGTGCGGAGGCAAAATCCAGGTGGCGCCATTTGGCTTTGTATGCGAGAACAACAGGCGTGATGATCCTGAGAGCTGCCGCTTTATGGTGGGCAAGGTCGCAAGCGTCAAGATAAAGGAATCAGTCCTTAAGGAGCTTCTGACAAAGAAAAAGACAGAAGTTATATCAGGATTTGTCTCAAAGACAGGCATGAAGTTTGACGCACCGCTAAAGCTCACGCAGGACGGAGATATAGCCTTTGATTTCCCTGAAAAGCCAAAGCCAATCGAGACCAATGTACTCTGTCCAAAGTGTGGCAGACCTCTCAAAAAGACACAGTGGAAATATGAGTGTGAGTGCGGCTTCAATGTTTGGCATACTGTGGCAAAGGTGGAGCTTTCAGAGGAAATCCTCACGGAGCTGTTTACCACAGGAAAGACCAAAAGGAAGGTCACGGGCTTCACCTCCAAGGCGGGAAATGTATTTGATACATGCCTTAAGTTTGAAAATGACCAGATATCATTTGATTTCGATAACCAGGGCGAGGAAGAAGTGCAAAGCAAGGCTGATGTACAGAGCAATACAGAGGCACAGAAAAATGCAGATGCACAAAGCACGGCAGAGGATGTTTCGGATGAGGCAGCCATGGATAATGCAACCTTGGATAATACAATCATGGATGAGATGGGAATCCCAGAGGAATTTCTGGCAGGATTTGATATGGCAGCTGATAGTGCACAGGCAGATGATGTGTCGGAGGCGGCACTTGCGGCGGCGCATGAGCTGTTCGGTGAGTAGCTCTGCCTATAATTAATTATTAAATCTATAGTTAATATGAATTTTTATATTTATGTTTAATACTTATATTTAAGTTTAAATATTAAAATGACAGTTAAAACAATAGTCAATAATTTTTACATAACGAATAAAAGAAAGGACATAGAAAATGGAAAACGCAAAAATAACAAACCTCTATAATCTGGATGAAACAATCGCAAAGGAGTATTTATCACAGTTCACTTATCCATGGGAGGCACTTGCCGGAATAAGTGATTTCATCAAGGAGCTCGGACCAACACTCGACCCTGAAATCTATGAAAAAAGAGGCGAGGATATCTGGGTAGCAAAGAGCGCAACAGTATTTGACAGCGCATATCTGCACGGTCCGCTCATCATCTGCGAGGACGCAGAAATCAGACAGTGTGCTTTTATCCGTGGCAGTGCAATCGTAGGCAAGGGCTCAGTAGTAGGAAACTCCACAGAGCTCAAAAATGTAATCATCTTTAATTCAGTACAGGTGCCACACTACAACTATGTAGGAGATTCAGTCCTGGGCTACAAATCACATATGGGCGCAGGCTCTATTACATCAAATGTAAAGAGCGACAAGACTCTTGTAGTCGTAAAGGATGTTTACGATACAAAAGAGGAGATTGAAACTGGCCGTAAGAAATTCGGCGCTATGCTTGGTGACCATGTGGAGGTGGGCTGCAACTCTGTGCTCAATCCGGGAACAGTAATAGGAAGAAATTCAAACATTTATCCGCTTTCAAGAGTACGCGGAGTCATCCCTGCAAACCACATTTTTAAGGACAAGGACAACGTAGTTCTTAAAAAATAGTAATGTTGTTTGAAAAAATATTGTATTTTTGTTGTTTTTTGTCGATGATACTCTAGACTTATGACAAAAAATATGAGAGAATAAATCGGGTATGTTAAAACCATAACGAAAGGAGTCTTAAGATGATTTACACTAAGGAAGTTGAAAACATGTGTCCTGTAGCTAAGGGCGCAAAACATGAGCCAGCTCCTATCCCAGAAGAAGGAAAATGGGTTCATTCTAAGAAAATTGAGGACATTTCAGGATTTACACACGGTGTAGGCTGGTGTGCACCACAGCAGGGTGCCTGCAAGCTCTCACTCAATGTAAAGAATGGAGTAATTGAAGAGGCATTAGTTGAGACTATCGGATGCTCAGGAATGACACACTCTGCAGCTATGGCAGCAGAAATCTTACAGGGTAAGACAATTCTTGAGGCATTAAACACAGACTTAGTTTGTGATGCCATCAATACAGCTATGAGAGAGTTATTCTTACAGATCGTTTACGGTCGTACACAGTCTGCATTCTCTGATGATGGACTTGCTGTTGGAGCAGGACTTGAGGATTTAGGAAAGGGACTTCGCTCACAGGTTGGTACAATGTACGCAACAAAGGCAAAGGGAGTTCGTTACCTTGAGATGGCTGAGGGCTATGTAACAGGAATCGCTCTTGACAAGAACGATGAAGTAATTGGATACCAGTTCGTTTCTCTTGGAAAAATGACAGATTTTATCAAAAAGGGTGATGACGCTAACACAGCTTGGGAGAAAGCTTCAGGATCATACGGTCGTGTAACTCCAGAGCAGGGTGCTGTTAAGATCATCGATCCAAGACAGGAATAAGAGGAAAGGAGAACGACAATGGCATTATTTGAATCATATGAAAGAAGAATAGACCAGATCAATGCTGTACTTAACAGCTATGGTATCAGCTCAATCGAAGAAGCTGAAAAGATTACAAAGGACGCTGGACTTGATGTTTACGATCAGGTAAAGAAAATCCAGCCAATCTGTTTCGAGAACGCTTGCTGGGCATACACAGTTGGTGCAGCAATCGCAATCAAAAAAGGATGTAGAAGAGCAGCAGACGCTGCAGCAGCAATCGGAGAGGGACTTCAGGCATTCTGTATCCCTGGATCAGTTGCTGATCACCGTAAGGTAGGTTTAGGACATGGTAACCTTGGAAAGATGCTCCTCGAGGAGGAGACAGAGTGCTTCTGTTTCTTAGCAGGTCACGAGTCATTCGCAGCCGCTGAGGGTGCTATCGGAATCGCTGAGAAGGCAAACAAGGTTCGTCAGAAACCACTGCGTGTTATCCTTAACGGACTTGGAAAAGACGCTGCACAGATCATCTCACGTATCAACGGATTCACATTCGTAGAGACACAGTATGACTACAAGGCAGCTAAGCTCAACATCGTATCTGAGCATGCATACTCAGACGGACTCCGTGCAACAGTTAAGTGTTACGGTGCAGATGATGTTCAGGAAGGTGTTGCAATCATGCATCACGAGAACGTTGGTGTTTCTATCACAGGAAACTCTACAAACCCAACTCGTTTCCAGCATCCGGTAGCAGGTACATACAAGAAAGAGTGTATCGAGCAGGGCAAGAAGTACTTCTCAGTAGCATCAGGCGGTGGTACAGGACGTACACTTCACCCAGACAACATGGCAGCAGGACCAGCTTCATACGGTATGACAGATACAATGGGACGTATGCATTCAGATGCACAGTTCGCAGGATCTTCATCAGTTCCGGCTCACGTTGAGATGATGGGACTTATCGGAATGGGTAATAACCCAATGGTTGGTGCTACAGTAGCAGTTGCCGTTTCTGTTCAGCAGGCTGCTGATGAGGGCAAATTCTAAATAGAAAGCTTGATTTTATAGGCTTTTTGGAGACTTCCGTTTAAATATAGACGGAAGTCTCTTTTTATATTCTCATATTAAAGGAGGTATCTAAATAGCTCCGCGTCAACATCGCGTCAACATTTTTTTAGTTTGTTGACGCGAAAAAATACTTTGTTAAATTTTTTAGCCTCGCAGGTCATAGATTTCAAAGAGTCGATTTATTAGTATTACTTATCCAAAGGATAAATGCCTTTATACAAACAAGAGATAAGGACTATGCGAATCTGTTAGAACTCTCGGAAAAAGATGCAAAGAAAGAAATCAAAGAGGATTTTAATGAGAGCATCCAAAAGCAATTTGATGATTCCGATAACATTACGGATAAAGGAATTGCTGATTATACGGAAAAACTGGTAGCTTTCTTTTATCTTCAAGACGAGAAAAGTTCTGGCGATAGTAACGTTTAATCATCGATATTCTTATTTTATTCTTTACTTTACCAACTAATCTGACGATGCATTTTACGATATTGGCCGGGAGTTATACCAGTGTATCTCTTAAAAATAGAAATAAAATAACTTTGAGATGAAAAATTCAAGTAAGTACTGATTTCACCCAGACTATAGTCGGAATATGCCAGTAAATTCTGTGCCTTTTCAATAAGAACTTTATGGATAAAAACAGTAAGCGTCTGTCCGGTTTCTTTATGGAACAGGGCAGACAGATATTTAGGTGTTAAATTAACTAAAGATGCCAGTTGATTTAAGGTTAAAGTTTTATTTTTACCATGATAGATATAATCAATGACGTGAGAAATAGCTGGTGAATAGTAGTTTTTTGGCGTCTTTTTTGCTTCAGCAACACGAAGCGTAAATTCAATAGCCATCTGTTCATTTAATTTCATTAAAGCGTCAACATCGGTACATTGTTCCATTTTTCGTATATATACATCACTTAAGGAAAAAGCAGTTTCCTCATTAAGTCCTCCTTCGATGGCATATCTGGTAACTAAAGTTGTATTAGCAATACTTGCATAAAAAAGTAATTTTAATTTGGAATTGGAAGAGGTCATCTTTCCGTAAACAGTTGTTGGGAGTGAATAATAGGTATTCTCCAATGCGTGAATATCTCCGTTTGAAACACATTCGAGAATTGCTTTCTCCTGTGCATAAGATGTATGTATCCGTTCATTTTCTGCATTTTCCAACATTTCATGTGTGAGTGAAAAATTGATGTCTGACTTCATTTTATACATAGGTGATTCCTCCTGTCAAAAACACGATAAATTGACATAAAACACGATAAATCAATATAATTATATGCCGGAAATAGATAAAATGCAATTAAGAGATCAAAAGAGAGGAAAAGAGATGAACATTGATAAAATATGTGAACAGTTAACAATAGATGAAAAAATCCGGCTTTTAGGCGGTGTTGGTGACTGGCATACTTATGACTGTAATGGAAAAATCCCCTCTATTATGATGACAGACGGACCACATGGGATTCGAAAACTGGAGCAGGAAAAGGTTGGGGATATTGAAACCAGTAAGCCAGCAACCTGTTTTCCAACTGCAAGTGCAATAGCCTGCAGTTGGAATCCTGCTATTGTTAAAAAGATGGGTGAAGCGATTGCGAAAGAAGCAAAAAAAGAGCAGATATCCATTGTGCTAGGCTGCGGAATCAATATCAAGCGTTCTCCTTTATGCGGAAGAAATTTTGAATATTTCAGTGAAGATCCGTATTTGACAGGAAAGCTGGCAACGGGATATATCGAAGGTGTACAGAGTCTTGGAATAGGTACGAGCTTAAAGCATTATGCTGTTAATTCACAGGAAACAAGACGGATGACATCCAATAGCCAGATTGATGAAAGAACTCTTAGGGAAATATATCTGTCGGCTTTTGAAGAAGTTGTGAAAAAAGCAAAACCGACTTCTGTAATGGCTTCATACAACAGGATTAATGGCGAATTTGGAGCAAGAAATAAATACTTACTGACAGATGTTCTGAGAAAAGAATGGAAATATCAAGGTGGTGTGGTGTCGGATTGGGGAGCAGCAAATGATATTGTAAGCTGTATGAAAAATGGTCTGACACTGGAAATGCCAGATCCGAAAGGCTTCCACACAGATGTGTTAAAAGAAGCGTATAAGGATGGCCGGATTACGGATCAGGAACTGGATAACTGGACTAAGAATGTTCTGCAGAATTTTGTATCACTTCATAAAAATATAGAAGAAAATTATGAGGTAGATATGGAAGAACAGAATCAGGTGGCACGTAAACTGGAAAATGAAAGTGCAGTACTTTTGAAAAATAATAGTGTTTTGCCAATTGGAAAAGAGAAGAAGGTAATCATTATTGGAGAGCTTGCCAGGCAGATGCGGTTTCAGGGAGGTGGGAGCAGTCATATCCAGCCGACGAAGATGACAAATGCGATTGAAGCAATACGTGAAAAAGGATATCAGGTAACTTATATACAGGGATATCAGAATGAAACGGAGGAATTAGGAGAAAAGCAACTACAGGATACGATAGAAAAACTGAAACAGGAATATAGAAAAAAGGATTGTGTGATTCTATATTTTATCGGTCTTACAGAATCTTACGAAGGAGAAGGATACGACAGGAAAAATCTTAAAATTCCTCAAAATCAGGAAGAGCTGTTGGCTGAAATTGCAGAAACTGTCGGAAAAGATCATATTGCAGCAATTAGTTTCGGTGGTGCGCCTATGGATTTTAGTTTTGAAAAGAATGTAGGAGCAATTCTTCACATGTACCTCGGAGGACAGGCTGTAGGGGAATCTGTTGCTGACTTAATTAGTGGAGAGGTGAATCCATCCGGTAAATTGGCAGAGACAATTCCGTTTTCAGAAAAAGATACCCCGGCATGGAGATATTTTGCACCTCCGAATGATGATGTAGAATACAGGGAAAGCATTTTTGTAGGTTATCGTTACTATGAGACATTCCATGTTCCGGTAAAATATCCGTTTGGTTATGGACTTTCCTATACTTCTTTTTCCTATTCGGAATTGAATGTACCGGAAGTATATAGTGGTGGAAAGATACAAATTCGTTTTAAAATTAAAAATATCGGAAAAGTGAGTGGAGCAGAAATAGCACAGTTATATATCTGCCCGATTGAATCAGATGTTATCAGAAGCCATATAGAACTAAAGGGATTTCAAAAAATATATCTGCATCCGGGAGAAGAAAAAGAAGTTATACTAGAGCTGGATGAAAGAAGTTTTTCCGTCTATGATGTAGAGAAAAAAGCCTTTTCCATGTTAAGCGGCAAATATCAGATCTGTATCGGAGCATCGGTACATGATTTGCAATTAAAGGCGAATATGGAAGTAGTAGGAAATAGTTATTTTAGAAATGAAAGAGAACTGTTTCCGGATTATTTTAGAGAGCAGCCACATGGAATGGAAATCAGTGCAGAACAATTTTATCAGCTATTAGGCGGCGAACCGAAACATGACAAAGAAAAAAAGCGTGGAGAGTATACGGTTTACGATTCCTATCAGGATGTGGTAAATGTCTCAATGTTTGGAAAATTTGTTCGTGGAGTCGTACATATCGGACTTAAGATTATACTTCGGGGAAAATCAGAGCGGGACCCGGCCTTTAAAATGGTAAAAATGGGAGTCGAAGAAGGAAATCTGGAAGGACTGATTGCAACCAGTGGTGGAATTGCAACTCCGAAGTTAATCGATATGTTAGTTTACAATGCAAATAAAAAATATCTGCAGGCTTTTAAAAGACTGCTGAAGAAATAGAGAGAGGGGGAAGTCGTATATGGAAAACAATAAATTGGATAAACGCACAAAATGGAGCTATTGTATAGGAGCAACCGGAAGAGATATGGCGTATGCGCTTATCTCTATGTTTCTTCTTACATATATTCAATATACGATGAAACTGACAGTTGCCCAATATGCAGTAATATCAGCAATTATGGTAGTGTGTCTGCTGTGGGATGCCATTAATGATCCAATGATGGGAATTATTATTGAAAATTCGCATTTGAAAGCCGGAAAATTTAAACCTTGGATTTTTATAGGAGTAATTTTAAACAGCCTGATAATTATCTGCTTGTTTACAGTAAGGCCGGAAGGATGGGGATTTGTTGCATTTTTTGGAGTGGGATATCTTTTGTGGGGAATGACTTACACAATGAATGATATTGCATATTGGGGAATGCTGCCGAGTCTTACATCAGATCCTGGAGAACGGAACTGGCTGGTAACCGTACAGGGAATTTTTATCTGTATCGGACAGTTTTCTGTTGCAGGTCTGCTCCCTGATATGGTAGCTGGAAATGCGATTATGGCATATCGGACGGCTGCGATTGTGATTGCTTTTTGTTTTATTGGTTTCCAGCTACTTACAGTGTTTGGAGTAAAAGAGAGAAAACGACCGGAAAAGAAGAGAACACTGTCATTAAAAGATATGTTTCATATATTCCTGAGAAATGATCAGTTGATAGTGATTGGAATTGCATGTTTATTATTCCAAATCGGAAATGGTCTTCTGATTATGATTGGAATGAATTTCTTTTATTTTGAATTTGGATATTCTGTAGGTGGCAGTCTTGTATTTTGGTTTACAATTATGTATGGATTAGGAACGCTGATATCAGAGGCATCTTTTGCGTGGCTTTCCTCAAAATTCACACGAAATCAGATTATAACTGCAGCTACCAGCATTACAGTAATTGGGTATATGCTTTTTATGAGTGTAGGCTACATTTTACCAAAAAGTGTTGTTTTACTGAATATCATCGGTTTTCTAATCTTCTTTTCGCAGGGAGCATTCAATATGACGATGATTGTCATGTTAAATAATACCATAGAGTATGATGAAGTCCGGTTTCATGAACGACATGACAGTATTATCTCAGCAGTAAGATCTTTTGCAACAAAGCTGGCAAGTGCAGTTGATCAGGCGGTTGTTGCGTTAATACTGATTATAAGCAATATTTATGCAATCAGTCAGAAAATATCCGGATTAGAAATAAAAGCTGGTACAGGAGAACTTACTTCGGAAAATGTAATTGTACAGGCAGATAAATTTATTCAGACAGCAGATGCCGGACAAAGATTTATATTGCGTCTTGGAATTGTAGCTGTTCCGGTAATTTCTATAGGAGCTGCTTATATACTGATTAAACGGAAATATATCATTGACGAACGTAAGTATGAAGAACTGGTAGCGGAAATAAAAAGCACAAATAAAAAATGATTTCTACAAATTATGTTTTTCCACGTATTATAAAAGCGAGTGAAGAAAAGGCTTTGATTTGGGATCAAACATATTGGGAATTGTTCAGTCTGTATTTAGCGTATTTCACAGATTTAAATGCTATTCAAAAGAAGATAATTGTGTATGATGAGAGTTCTGTACAGCCGAAAATATTGATTCCATACACCATTAAAAATAGAATATAAGGATGCGTAAGGAACGATAAAATGAATTCATGCGGGAAAGGCATGGATTCTTTTTTTGGCTTCGAACGGAAGTCCTATCTGTAAAAAATATTTAAGTATATTAGAAGCAGATGCAAATGTCGTGTTAACACGACAAAATTGTCGCGTAAACACGGTCGGCAATTCATCCATGACAATATACAATAAACATGTGCTTGAGAGAGCACGTCACGAGAGTGAAGGCGCCGGAGCTCTCCAATACGAAATCGTAAAGGAGATAATTTATTATGAGTAAGAGAAAAATATCACATGCAGAGGAGTATGGATGTTAATTGATGGAGGTGGCAGAAGTGAGCAGAACTAAATTTGATCCATATGTGATTGGAAATAATATAAGAGATTTACGTGAAAAAAGAAAAATGACACAGATGAAGGCGGCTGAGGAAATGGATATGAGTTTATGTCATTATGCACGAATTGAGGAAGGCTCAAAGGGAATGAGTATTCAGATGCTTTTTAGATTTATTAATTTTTACAAAACTGATGCAAATACGATTTTAGGAACACATTTAGGAAGGTTGGTGTAAAATGGATAAAAAGGATTTAAAAGACGAAAAGCTTTTGTACAATGTGCGTGAGACAGCAGCGGTATTAGGGGTGAATGTGCATCTGGTATATGAGCTGATTAACAGAAAACTATTACCTGCACTTCGGTTAGGTAGTCTAAAGGTTCGTAAATCAACATTGATAGATTTTGTTGAGAGATATGAAGGAATGGATTTGTCTGATTTGGACAACATAAAAGAATTGCAACAGAATATGAATTAGTGACATTAAGGTCAGTCTTGGAATCATCATGGTGTGGAAAGACTGACCTTATTTTATTAGTATATTTCATAAGCGTTAGTATTGTAAAAAAAGATGGTGATGATATAATAAAAACGTGTTAGACACTTGATGGTATGTGTAGTGTGATAATGTCAGAATCAGGCAAAGTCAACGACAGGACAACATTGTAGAAAATAACATATTTCAAAAAATAATATTGGTAAGCATAATAATATTTAGGTAATAGCGTGTAATAGGCTAATTTGAAATCATTACTGAACATTACATGACATAGTGAAATATATTATTAAACGGAAGAATTTCGTGGGTAACAACCCAATGGTTGGTGCTACAGTAGCAGTTGCCGTTTCTGTACAGCAGGCAGCCGATGAGGGCAAATTCTAAATAGAAAGCTTGATTTTATAGGCTTTTTGGAGACTCATATCATTTTTGGTATGAGTCTTTTTTTTTAGCTCATTTTCTGGATTTGGTGTAAAAATAGCTGCACGCTGCCCTCAAGTCGCCATATTTAATTATTGGCGACTTGGAATACTAATTCCGGTTATATTTTATGCCTCGCAGGTAATAGCCTTTTGTATTTTTATTTATTAAAATTTCTAATATCTCTTGTGCGAAAGGAGAAGTAAATGAGCGAAGTAATTGTAAGAGAAAGATATTTGAAAAATGGTAAGAAAGTGTATGAGTATTGTTTTGAATTGGCACATGAAGGGGGCAAAAGAAGAAGGAGAACAAAATCCGGATTTGCCACAAAACGTGAAGCAAGAGCTGCAGGACGGCAGGCATTGTATGAATATGAGAATGTTGGTGAGGTAGTTGTTGACAATAATATTTCTTACTCAGATTTTCTTGATTTCTGGATAGAATATGATTGTAGCAATGACTGTCGGAAGCGTGAAGGGTGCACAGACACTTACAAGCAAGGCATTTGGACTGTAGAAGGGAGGAAAGACAATGGTAATCGAAGTAAACAAGGATATAGACCGCTATCAGGAATCAGTTGCGATGGGACTTACAGCAAGGCAGCTTATATTTTCCATTGCAAGCGTGGTGGTCGGTGGCGGTATCGTCCTTCTTCTTTACAAGTATATCGGTCTTACGGGGTCTGCTTATGTGGCAATCCCGTGTGTGGCACCGATTGCTCTTGGTGGTTTCTATTCCTTTAATGGGATGAATTTCTACGAGTATATGGGAAAGAAACTGCATTTTATGTTTGGAAATAAGGCTCTTACCTATGTATCTACTGAGGGAGAGCCAATTATCAAGGCTTTTGAAATGGAGCAGAACGGACAGGTAAAGAAGAAAGCTAAAAAAACTCAATCAGAGATTACAACATCTGAGTCGGCAGTAAAGAAACAGGAAGAATTTGAAGAAATGAAGAAAAAGACAAGAAATATGATGTTTGGACTGGCAGCCGTGTTTGTGCTGGCGGTAGCGGGTGTGGCTGCTTATAAAGCAATGCACTAAAAAGGAACCTGCATAAAAACAGATTCCTTAAATGAGGGAAAATCCCTGTCGAAGAATGGAAGTCCAGTTACTTTTCTGATAGAGAAATCGGACTATGATTACAGTCTGTTTTTCTTCATCAATCGTATAAAAGGCAAGGTAATTATTGATTATTACAAAACGAATGCCCCAGCTTGCAAGTACCGGATCATCTACCAGACGAAACTTCTGTGGCAGGTCGGCTAGTGAGCCTATCTGCTCAGTCGCAGCATCTAACAGATTATCTGCGGCATCAGGATTTTTGAGGTTAAATTCAATGTAATCCGCAGCACGCATAATATCGTGTTCTGCGGTGGAAGTGATATGAACCTGATAGCTCATCGACTGCGGTGGCTCCTGATATCAGCCATAGCTTCGGAAAATGGTCTGGTGTTGCCTGTGGCAATATCGTCCATTCCTTCCTTGATCTGGCTGTAAAGTTCAAAGCGGCTGGTCAGTTCTTCGTAGGCTTCAATGCTCATAACGGCAAGGTCGCCTTTTCCATTCTTCGTGATGAAAACTGGTTCAGGATAATTATGACAAAATGTAGAAATTTCATTGTAATTATTCCTTAAATCAGCACTTGATTTGATTGCTGGCATAAAAACACCTCCTCATTCCATAACAAAATTATACACAAATTTTGTTATGGAGTCAATGGATATACCATTAGTGTTAGCAGGATAAACACAACTATTCATATGTATCTGACCGTGAGGTCGGGAACAGACCCGTTGGGTGATGTTCCCGGTGGGCTTTCACTGCTGCATACATAGCGGATCTATACTGTCCTTTATATTGTTCCAAAGTCCATGTACCACTTAAACGTTTATCTTTATCCTCCTACTTCGGCTTCTCCCTCTCAGGATTTCTTACCGGCTGTCTGTCTGAGTTCTCCTTTCTCTGCGATTCATCGGCATATTCAAGCTCATTTGTCTGCTCCCTGTCAATTTTTGCTCTGCCTCATCCTGCATAGAAAATCTTCTGTCAGTTTCGCATCTCCACCCGGATGATTATGATTTTGAGGTTAAAGCTTACGCCTCCACAAACACGGTTTGTACGATTCTGTCCATTGTGCTTGCCGTCTGTGCACTTGTTTTGGGCATAGGATTCTTACCTTCTCTTGTAGTGAGCCTGATTTGGATTGTAAATCAGTCTGTATATTGCAAGGAAGCGTTAAAGTATTCAAAGGCAGGAACTAAGATTTCATGATGGAAACGCAGGAGGACAGGCAATGGGAAGTTATTTGGTGATTATTGCTGTGCTGATTATCTTTTTCTGTATCAGGAGAAGAAGGCGAACAGCAGCGGTTGCGTGGCAGATACTAAATCGATGTATCGCATTTTTATCGTGGAAGATGATGAAATCATTGCAAGAACAGTAAAAAGTCATCTGGAAACGATGTCGGACGAATTGAGAAAGAGTACGATATTCCATTAGAAGAAGATTTAAGAAAGAATTTTTCGAGAATCCGAAGACAGACCGGTTACGGAAGTTTTTACAAACTTTTACTTACGAGAGTGGAGAGGATAAAGAACGGACATACTAACAAAAAAGTTGGAGGTATGTCATGAAACCCAAAAATTATACGGATAAATCAGCGATGCTTGTAGGAACGGATGCAGATCCGGTTACCGCAGGACCAAAATATTTTGCGGAGAACACACCGGAACAGGAAAAAGAAAATGCAGAAATCCGGCAGAGCAGTATGTACAACGACAAAAACCGCGCACGCATAGATAACAACCAGTTTTTTGAAACGAGAAGTAATCCTTTGAGCAGCAAAGGGAATTGAGGATTTGCTTGACAAAGGTTCTGTCCGAACATCATAATGAATGATAGAGATATCATGTAAAACAGGACGGAGCATAGTATGAATCAGATTTGCAGGGACATTTTCCGGGCGATTCATGAGGGAAAGTGGCTGAAAATCGAATATCGGAACAAAGCGGATCAGATTACAAAATACTGGATTGGAATCCGTGATCTTGATCCGGCAAAACGTACCCTCAAAGTAGATGGTCTGCACCTTGGAATGTATACACTGGGGGAATATGACAAAATTTTTGTGGATTCCATTCTGTCCACGGAAGTCATTGAAGGAACGTACTGTCCGGAAAACAGGCAGCTGATCGAAGATATCGAGATGCATCCGGAGCGTTATAAAACTATTTTTTCCAGCTCTGCAAATCTGAAAATACTAAATTATCTGGAACTGTGTAACCGCATGGATACGACGCCTTACATCACCGATTATGATCTGATCCATTATATTGATGGGGATCGTGTGAAAAACGGACGGTATGCACTTAACGATCAGCAGTTTCAGGAGGTCGTGTCAAATTTCCAGTATTCCCTGTCTCACGAAAAGAAAAAAAGCACCAATTTAAGAATTAAGAAACTGGCACTCAATGTATTGAGTATTCATACGGCGAAGGGGTTGTACGTTCTGGCATACCGGAACCTGAACCTTGATGTGAAAAACAGAGTGTTTCAGCCGGATGAAGATATCACAGTCTGCACACAGTTTGGTATTGACGGACAGACGGAAAATGCGCGTAAATTTTTGGATGCGGACGAGTACGAACTGCTGGAAGATTTTGAAAACAATCTGGAAAAAATCAAAGATGCGATTACCGGTCATGGCGGGCAAAAGCCGGTCGTAGATGATATGCCGTATGTGCTGGGGCTTGGGATGGATGTAGTGCTGAATCTGCATGACGAGTACAAAGCCATACTTGATATGTTTGAAAGGCAGCAGGTTACTTATCCAGTCAAAGCCTTCTTCGGGGAATTGCTAGAACGGCCGCGCCGCACCAAGGCGTATCCGATTGCACTGATCAATCAGAACATCAATCTGGATCAGCTGCTGGCAATCAACAACGCCATGAAATATCCGCTTGCCTACATACAGGGGCCACCGGGCACGGGAAAAACAAATACGATTATTAACACAATAGTAACGGCGTTTTTTAACAATACGACCGTTTTATTTGCGTCCTACAATAACGTTCCAATCGACAATGTATTTGAAAAACTGACACATCTTGAGTACCATGGACAGACCATTCCGTTTCCGGTACTGCGGCTTGGGAATATAGACAAAGTTAAAGCTGCAATCAGCTACATCAACCGCCTGCGCAATCAGGTGCAGACCGTAAAAATATATACATCCACGCTCGATAAGCGCAAGGATGACCGGGTTGACCGTGCAAAACGTCTTTCTGCGAGACTGAAAGAGTATGAGGAAATTCTGGATTTAAAGGAGCGGAAAGAGACACTTTCGCATCTGATGGAATACCAGGAACATATTAAAAATGCCATGAATCTGCTCCCGTTTCAGATGGACCTGCAGGGATACCAGATGCAGAAGCTCGATCAGAGAATCCACCAGATTGGCGAAATTTCTGATTCGGATGCCCTGCAGCTTCTCGACCGTAACGAAGAAGAATTTTATCAGTATTTATTTTATACGTCTGCGCGTTATATCAAGACACTTGAGGAGCCAAAATATCAGGAACTGCGGGAGATTTTAGATTCCGGTGAAAATCCGGCGGCACAGGCGCTTGCATTCAACAAATACATGCAGAAATCCGAAAATATAAAGAAGCTGCAGCGTGTTTTTCCGGTTATTATCACTACCTGCATATCGGCACATAAGATCGGGGAACCGGAGCCGCTGTTTGACATGACCATTATGGACGAGGCCAGCCAGTGCAATGTTGCGATCTCTCTTGTCCCGATTATCCGTGGAGAGAAACTGATGCTTGTGGGAGATCCGCAGCAGCTGAATCCGGTTATTCTGCTCGGAGAACTGATCAACCGCAAGCTGCGACGGCGGTATCATGTGGCAGAGGAATATGATTACAGAAAGAATTCGATTTACAAAACGTATCTGGCATGTGATGCGGTGAGTGATGAAGTGCTTTTGCGCAGCCATTACCGCTGCAACAGAGAAATTATTGGATTTAACAATAAAAAATATTACAATTCCAAACTGCAGATCTGTTCAAAAAGCAAAGAGCCGGAGCCACTTGTCTATGTAGATGTAAAAAGTGACCGTGCCGAGATCAAAAATACATCTCCGGCGGAAGCAGACGAGGTCATTGCATACGCGAAGCAGAACACGGACAAAAGTATCGCGGTGATCACACCGTTTGTAAACCAGCGGGCACTGATCGAGCAGGCGATCAAAGAAAACCACCTCGAAAATTTAGTCTGTGGAACGGTGCATGCTTTTCAGGGAGATGAAAAGGATGTGGTGCTTTTTTCCACGGCACTGTCCGACCGCACCAATGTCGGTACCTATCAGTGGCTGAAAAACAATAAGGAACTGATCAATGTTGCAACCTCACGGGCGAAAGACAAACTTGTTCTGCTCGCAGACAGCAAAGAACTGGAGCGTCTGCATGCAGGACAGGCAGACGATGATCTTTATGAACTTGCGCAGTACATCAAAACCAACGGGAAGTCAGAGATCACGGAAAAACATATCAGTTCCCGTGCACTTGGCATCCAGCCGTTTTCTACCGCTACCGAAAATGCATTTCTCGAAAACCTGACGCATGCGCTCGAAAATATCTGGCTTTCCCAGAGTAAGTATGTGATCCACAAAGAAGTTGCCATATCGCAGGTGTTTCAGGACAACATGACATATGATGATCTGTTTTATATGGGGCGCTTTGATTTTGTTGTGTACGAAAAACAGGGAAAAAAGGAACTTCCGGTTCTGGCAATCGAACTTGACGGGAAAGAGCATTTTGAGGATGCGGTGGTGCAGGAGCGCGACCGGAAGAAAAATGCCATCTGTCAGGCACACAATATGGAGATTATACGGGTGGAAAATTCTTATGCCAGAAGGTATAACCATATTAAGGGAATTCTGATGGATTATTTTTCGAGGGTGCATTAAAAATGATTTATGTTAATGCTTTGTGGAATATTCATATATGGAAAATGTGTGTAGTTCTGGAGCTTAAAAGTTAATTTATGCTATACTTAAAAAGATGCGGATATTAGGAGAATAGTATGTTTTTTATTTTGGGAATCACAGATGGCAGGAAAGATTTTGAATTTACCCAGACCATGATCTGTAATATATGCGGAAAATATGGAAGGTATCAGGTTTTTATGACCTATACAGTGCTTTCGCTTTTTTTCATACCTTGTTTCAAATGGAATAAGCATTATTATGTGCAGACGAGCTGTTGTGGCACTTTATACGAACTTGATCCGAAAATTGGAAAACAGATTGCGAGAGGTGAGCAGGTGGAGATTCTGCCACAACATCTGTCGCAGGTGCGTAAGGGTGGCAGTTGGAATCGATACAAACGCTGTGCACAGTGCGGGTATGAGACGGCAGAAGATTTTGAATTCTGTCCGAAGTGTGGAAAACGATTTTAGAAGGGCGTGACAGAAAGGGTTTGGTAAAGATGGCAGATAGAACAAAGGCTGAGCCTTTATTAGATCGACATGTAGAAATCTATGAAAGTATGACAGAGACCCTTATTTTTGGAAAAAATAAATTTGATCGTATGGATATGGCATTTGTTTCAAAGATTTCTTCTATGAATTATGGAACACATCATCGTGTAATACTGATAGGATTTCAAAAGCAGAAAACTGAAAGAATATTGCAGAACATTCAGCGGATATTGAAGGATGCATATGGAATTATGCTAACTACAGTATGGCAAAATCTTATTATAGGAATTTTACCTGAATCACAGATTGATGTTGGCAGCATAAAAGAGGTTTATCACGGAATAGAGAAAGAAACTGGAGAATTGAAAATTGCTGTAAGTACAATTAAATGTCGGTTAGAGGAGAGTAATCAAGGATTTCAGGAGGCAGTCCGAACCTATGACATGATTGATACTATGCGTAAATACAGCGAAAAAATCATGTTGTATGAGGATCTTGGAATTTTTGGATTGTTATATGATTTAAAAGAACCAATGGTATTTGAAGCATATTATAAAGGGGTATTCCAGGAACTATGGCATTATGATGAGATTCATGAGACACATTTGTTTGAAACATTAGAATGTTATTTTCGAAATGAATGTGATAAACAAAAAACGGCCAAAGAGTTATTTATTCATGAAAATACGCTCCGATATCGCATTCATCAGATTGAGGAAACTATGGATAAGGATCTTAAAAATGTAAATGTAATTACCGATATTGTTACAGCTCTTAAGGTGAGGAGGATGATGCAGATTCTGGATAATGTATAAATCATATTGTATTCTTCTATAATAGATTCGGATTTTTTTGTTTTACAGAACATTGTATGTGATATGTGAAGTTGCTATAATTGCGTTAAACAAAGCAAAGGCGCTTGGTTGAATCGCTTGGATTCAGTCAGGCGCCTTTTGTAGTTATTTACAAGTATAGGAGGAATCAAACATGGGATTAACTTATGAACAGAGTCTGGAGCATTTTTTGAAAACATTTCAAAAGTCAAAAGAAATGAGCGATGAAGCGGCAAAATATATTCCGGGATCATATAGCAGAAGAAGTTTTAATTATGGTCCTCATGCCATTTATGTGAACAATGCAAAAGAAGCATATGTTTACACGGTTGATGGGAAAAAATTACTAGATTTCAATAATAATTTTACGGTAAGTGTTCTTGGATATCAGAATGAGGCTGTGGATCAGGCATTGATTGAAACTATGAAGAAAGGGTTTTCTATTGGAAATCCCACAGAAGAAGAAGGAGAGTTGGCGCGCATGTTATGTGAGCGAATTGATTCTTTTGAAAAAGTGAAATTTTTCTGTTCTGCATCTGAGGCATGTGTGGGTGCACTTCGAATTGCAAGAGGGTATACAGGAAAGACAAAAGTTGCAAAGATGGAAGGCGGTTATCATGGATTTTTAGATGATTTTTCATTCTCCGCACATCCAAATGCGTCAAAAGCGGATGACGATCTGGAACATATTGTTCCGCAGCCAGAGTCAGCGGGCATACCTGCCAATCGAGCAGAGGATGTTGTGCTTTTAACACAAAATAATATTGAAGTGAGCGAAAAATTGATTCGGGAACATGCGGATGAATTAGCCTGTGTTGTAATGGAACTGCAGTCTGGGTCCGGCGGAATTGTAACATTGGATAAAGCATTTGTTAAACGTATACGCGAGATTACCAAAGAACTTGGTATTGTTTTGATTTTTGATGAGACAATTACTATTCGTGCATATAAAGGGGGATTACAAAGTTGGTATGGTGTGAAACCAGACCTGACAATTTCAGGAAAAACATTGGGTGGCGGCATTCCACTGGGTGTCGTAGGAGGTTCCAATGAAGTTATGGATGTTGTCACAAAAGATATTGTGCAGATGTCAGGAACACATCATGGACACCGTTTGGCATGTGCTGCGGGAATTGCAATTCTAAAGCAATTGGATGATGTGGCCTATAAACGTTTGAATAGTATGGGAGAGCGGATAAAAAATGAATTGAATATCTGGGCGAAAGAGAAGAAGATTCCGTTTATTGTATTTGGCGAATCATCGGTACTTGGTTATGCATTTACCAGAGAAATTGGACAGACCATCCGTACACACCGTGATTACTGGCTGAAATCAGATGCGCAGAAAATGCAGACATTTGCGTTAGAGATTGCAGTACGTGGATTTCTTCCAGTACATAGAGGCCAGCTCGGCTTAACGTTACCGATGGCAGATCAGGATATTACAGATTTCATTGAAACAACTAAAGATATAGTTTCGGAAATGTACGCATAAAGGAGAAAACATATGGAAGAACTGGTACGGGTGGAAGTTATCACATCTCCAACAAAACTGAATGGATTTAAAAAGGCGATTTCCAAAATCGGGGTGACAGGAATGACGGTCAGTCAGGTAATGGGATGTGGGGTTCAGAAAGGAACTCCGGAATATGAAGATGAGATTCATGATGAGATAGAATTGTTGCCTAAGCAGATGATTATGATGGTATTGGAAAAAGACAAATTGAAAAAAGTACTGGATATCATTAAAAAAGAATTGTACACCGGTCATATAGGAGATGGAAAAATCTTTGTCTCGAATATCACGGATATTATCCGTGTACGAACAGGTGAAGAAGGTACAGATGCGTTGCATTAGAGGAGGATTGCCATGGAAGGAAAGAAAAAACTTGGTCTGCCCAGTGTTGTAGCGACGGGGGTTGGTGTGATTGTAGCAACCAGTTGTCTGCTTTCACTTGGGCAGGGAGCAGGCACTATTGGAACACCATTTATTCTTTCAATGGTGTTGGCTTGTATGTTGAATTGTTTTGCAGCTTTTGGTATGGCAGAACTTAATGCACTTATGCCGAATCTGACGGGTGGACTTGCACAGTATACATTGGCATGTGTGGGACCATTTATTACAATACTGATTATGGTGGGCGGCTATTTGTTCGGAAATACTATTGTGGGCAGTGTGGAATGTGCTATGTTTGGAAATACCATTCTGGAGATTTTCCCGCATTCCCCGGTTCCGTCAGTTGTTTATTGCATTGTTGTCCTGCTTGTTTTGATTGCCGTTAATTTGAAAGGCGTGGATCTGTTTGCAAAAGTGCAGAATATTGTGGCATATGGGTTGATTGGTTCACTTGTAATACTGGGAGTCATCGGTGCAGTAGGAGCAGGAACCGGAAAGGTAGTCGATCAGCCAGCAGTTGTAAAAGGAGATTTTAACAGTGTGATCAGTATGTGTGGGCTTGCCTTTTTCCTGTTTATTGCCAGTGAATTTGTAATCCCTATTTCTCGCGATCTAAAGAATGCAAAAAGGAATGTTCCTCTTGGAATGATCTTGAGTCTTTTAATTATTTTAGGAATGCAGTCACTTCTTGTTTTGGGATTTTGGCATTATACACCGTGGAGCAAACTTGCAGCTTCTACATCGCCGCATATACTGTATGGGACATTATTGCTTGGCAATGTTGGAAAAGTATGGATGTCCATTGTAGCTATTCTGGCAGTAATCAGTACTGTTAACTCAAATATTGCAGGTCTTTCCAATATTGCAGCGGGTATGGCGAAGATAGGTCTATTGCCGGAATTTTTTATGAAACGTAATAAAAAAGATGTACCTTATATTTCTGTATTGATTATTGGTGGAGCAATGCTGGTGATTAATGCAACCGGACTTTCAACAACTGGTAAATTATCCTTTATGATTTTAAGTGCAAGTGTGATACTGATGATTGCTTATATTCTGGTACAGATTGATGTGTTAATTTTGCGCAAACGCTTGCCGAAAGCACCTCGCAATTTTAAGGTGCCGGGTGGCCCGGTGATTCCGGTAATTGGTATGATTGGTACGGGATGGATGGTATGGCATATTGCAGAGGACAATGCTACAAGGTTTGGCATATACCGTTTATGTCTGATCATGTTTGTCGTACTGGCGTGTTATGCAATTCCGTGGTTAAAGCTAAAAAAACAGGCATTTTTCAAATATGTGTCACTGGAAAAAGTGATGGCAATGGAGAATGATCTGTATCAGGAATATCATCATAAAACCTGATTATTCATAAGAAAAATATAAAAATATGGTACTATATATAGAAAATTCCAAAAATCAGTGCTAAAATATACACAGTTCATCCGTGCAGAAATGCGGCCTTCGGGCTTTCACATGACACTTTTTTCGATAGCGTAGGCTTAGCGGTGTTATCATGTTGAAGCGGATGAATTTTTTATGTTTACAGAAAACAGAAACGTGTCAGTAAGGAGCAGAACATGAACATAGCAGTTTACTGTGGATCTGATTTTGGAAATCAGGATGTATATAAAAGAGCAGCTACCGAGCTTGGAAAATGGATCGGAAAAAACAATCATACACTGGTGTATGGTGGAGGAGAATCCGGGCTGATGGGTGCTGTCGCTAAAGAAGTACATGAAGCGGGCAGTACAGTTATCGGGGTAATTCCGGGCAATGTGGAGTTTATCAAGGCACGCCCGCAGCCGTATGTAACGAAACTCATTACCGCGGAAAATATGAGTGAGCGAAAGCAACAGATGCGGGAACTGGCGGATGTGTTTCTTGCGCTTCCCGGCGGTATCGGAACATTGGATGAAATCTCCGAGGTAATCACACTCACAAAGATCGGGGTATTTCAAAAACCATGTATTCTGTTTAACCGAAACAGCTTTTATGAGCCTCTGAGAACGATGTTTACACAGATGGAGCAGGCGGGATTCTGGTGGAAAGAATCTATGCGCCATGTACTGTTTTCGGATGATCTGGAAGAGATTAGCGCATTTATTGAAACATGGGATGACGTAAAGTAACAGGTGGTTTTGACTGTTAAGCAGTGTAATGATGTAACCGGAAAGCACAGAGCGTCATGACAGTGAAATCAATTAATTAGGGATTAAGGAGAAACTGGTGAAAAAACAAAAAGGAATGATCATCACCGCGGCCGTGTTACTTGCAGCTGCCGCAGTCGTAACCGGAAGCCGTCTGATCCGGCATCCGGAAAAATCAAGCACAAAAAAGTCTGAGGTTGCGGATCAGGAGAACAGTGAAAAAGAACAGGATCACAGGACTTCAGGGACAGAACTGAGTGAGAAAAAACAAAACATGAACGAACCGGATCATACGCAGAAAGAACAAAGTGTTGAAAATGCGGACCGTACCGGGAAAAGTATCACAGAGGAAGCGTTCTATATTTCCAAGATTCCGGACGATATTTTTGAGAAGATGCAGGGAAAATCATACAAGGCAGATTGTACCGTACCGCGGGAAGATCTCCGCTATCTTCATGTGCTCCACATGGGGTTTGACGGTCAGACAAAAGAGGGAGAACTTGTGGTAAATAAAGCCATTGCAGAGGATGTCCTTGCCATTTTCAGGCAGTTGTATGAGGCAGAATATCCCATTGAAAAAGTCCGGCTGGTGGATGAATACGATGCGGATGATGAGGCATCCATGAGCGATAACAATTCCTCTGCGTTTAATTTCCGTTTCATTTCCCATACGACAACAATCTCAAAACACGGTCTGGGCATGGCAGTCGACATCAATACGCTTTATAACCCCTATGTAAAAACCGTCAACGGAAAGCTGTCGATTGAGCCTGCAAACGCAGAAGCATATGTTGACCGGAGTGGGGATTTTCCGCATAAGATCGATCACGATGATCTGTGTTACAAGCTTTTTACCCGATATGGATTTACCTGGGGTGGGGATTGGACACATTCGAAGGATTATCAGCATTTTGAAAAAGACTGATGAAAAGTTGTGGGGACATATAGAGAAAAAGATGTAATGTATGGTCCATAAGAACAAACGTGGAGGTCAATCAGAAAAGCAGATGATGGAAAATTTTTCTCTTGACATATTTTGTCAGGAGTCTATAATAGGCAACATAAAGAAAATATTGTTCACCGAAATTCGTTGACGAGAACAGCATCGTATCTTATCGTTATTTTCAGAGAGCCTGTGGGTGGTGCGAACAGGTAGTAGCCGGATATGGATGATCCTCTCTAAGAAGCGGGCTGAAAGCAGATAACTGTGAGTAAACTTCGCCGGTTTCCTCCGTTATGGGATAGCATATGTTGGTATGTGAAGTGTCACAGAGTTTTTCTGTGGAATCAGGGTGGTAACGCGGATTTTATTCGTCCCTTTCCAGAGTAGTATCTGGGAAGGGGCTTTTTTAATGTCTGAATTCGTTTTTCAGTGAACAGACCAAGGAGGAAAAGTTTATGAAAGCACTACAAAAACTCAGCAAATGGTTATCGGACTACACATCAATTGTGGTAATTGCAATTGCGGTAGTAACATTTATTGTTCCGGGAATGATGGGATGGGTAAACCATCAGTTATTTACCGATCCGGTTTCCAATAAGTTTACAAGTCAGTCGATCATCATCGGTATTATTATGTTCAGTATGGGTCTGACACTGACAACGCAGGATTTTAAGATTCTGGCACAGAGACCATTCGATATCTGTGTTGGTGCACTGGCACAGTATCTGATTATGCCGTTTCTGGCATTCGCACTGACGAAAGTGCTGCATCTTCCAGCAGGCATTGCACTGGGACTCATTCTGGTAGGTTGTTGTCCGGGTGGTGTGTCATCCAACATCATGTCGTATCTCTGTGGTGGAGATGTGGCATTTTCCGTAGGAATGACAACCGTATCCACGATTCTTTCCCCGATCATGACACCACTTATGGTTTCTCTTCTGGCAAGCGGAACCAATATTTCCATCAAGGCACTGCCAATGCTTGTTTCCATTGTGGAAACGGTTATTCTTCCGGTAGCACTGGGCTTCCTTTTAAACTATCTGCTGGGGAAAAAGAAAATGTTCAGTGAGTTACAGAAAATTATGCCGGGTGTGGCAGTACTGGGGCTGGCGTGTGTTGTCGGTGGTGTGGTATCTTCCCAGGGCGCGAAGTTCTTCCAGTCCGGAGCTGTAATCTTTGTAGCTGTTTTTCTTCACAATGGACTTGGTTATCTGCTTGGTTATGGAGCAGGAAAACTTGTTGGCATGAATACCGCCAAAAAGAGAACCATTGCCATCGAAGTTGGTATGCAGAATGCGGGACTGGCAACAAACCTTGCCACAACGACCGCACAGTTTTCCGCAACACCGGAGTCTGCGATCATCTGCGCTGTTTCCTGCACCTGGCATTCTATTTCAGGAACACTGCTTGCCGGCATGTTTGCTGCTTATGATAAACACAAACAGAAAAATGCATAAGTTTTTCTATTGACATAGACATGGGAATGATGTAACATAACGGTGTTATCTAACATAACAACGTTATGTTGCATTTTTATTTACAGGGAGCGTACCATGGCAGGAAAGAAGATACATGACAGCGAGACGAAGATACACCTGATCCAATGTGCTAAAAAAGAATTTATGGAGAAAGGGTTTGCGGGGGCATCCCTCCGAGGAATCTGCCAGAAGGCGGGTGTGACCACAGGGGCACTGTATTTTTTCTTTCAGGACAAGGACGATCTGTTCTGTGAGGTGGTAGGAAATTTTATGGATCGGCTCAATGAAATTCTGCGGGAGCATTTTTCTTTTGAAGTCAGGGAGATGGAGAGCGGCAAAGCAAAAGAGCATGATGACAGCAGCGATTTTGAAGCAGTCGCACAGGTTGTCCATGAACTGTACACCTACCGGGATGAAGTGCTTTTAGTGCTGACAAAAGCGCAGGGATCAAGCATGGAACGTATGCCGGACCGGTTGGTCGACCAGATGGATGAGCACAATGCATTTATCTGTGAAGCGATGTGCAAAGCTTACCATGTGCCGATGGTGGAACAAAGCGTTGTACACTGGATGTCCCATTCACAGATCGATATGTTTATATTTATGGTAACGCACATTGATGACGAGGAAGAAGCACTGCGGTTTGCGGAAAAAGGTGTAAAATATCTGCTGGCAGGCTGGTACGGACTCGTCAGACCGTAGGCTGTCCGCATGTTTTGACGGAAGTTCGGGAAAAGAAGCACAGATCGTCCGCGTTTGGACAGAAGGTTCAGAAAAGAAGCACAGGTCTTTCGCTTTTTGCGGGAGACCTAAAAAAAGAACCAAAGGTTAGAGGAAACTAATATTAGTATGAAAAGTAAAACTAAAAAAGAAAGGGAGTTTCTATGTCAGAAGAAGAAAAGAAGTTTTTGGAAATTGTAGATTTAAAGAAAGGATTCGGAAGCGGACAGACGCGTCAGGAAGTCCTGCGCGGCATGAATTTTTCCGTTGCAAAAGGGGAGTTCTGTGTGTTGTTAGGACCATCCGGTTCCGGAAAATCCACACTGCTCAATATCATCGGAGGCATTGATAACGCCGATTCCGGTTACATCAATATCAACGGCGATAAGTTAGAGGATATGAGTGAGAAAAAGCTGACACAGTACCGCAGAAAACATCTCGGCTATGTATTCCAGATGTACAATCTGATTGGAAATCTAAACGTGAAGGAAAACATCGAAGTGGGAGCGTATCTGTCAGACAATGCGCTTGATATTGACGATCTGTTACATACGCTCGGACTTTACGAGCACCGCTACAAACTGCCGAACCAGTTGTCCGGAGGCCAGCAGCAGCGTGTTTCCATCGGCCGTGCAATTGTAAAAAATCCGGATATCCTGCTCTGCGATGAGCCAACGGGAGCACTTGACTACAATACCTCCAAGGAGATCTTAAAGCTGATTGAGGAGGTCAACAAAAAATACGGAAATACCATCATTATGGTTACACATAACGAGGCGATCAAAAATATGGCAGACCATGTGATCAAGCTCCGTGACGGTGCGGTGCGCCACAACGACATCAATACAAACAAGGTATCCGCGGAAGATCTGGAATGGTAAGGGGGCTGCTATGAAAAAAATCAAAAATCCCCTGATCAGGAGAATACCGAAAGAACTGATCGGGGACTGGAAAAAATATCTGGTTGTATTCCTGTTTCTTGTGCTCACGATCGGCTTTGTGTCCGGTATGTATGTGGCAAACGAGAGTATGATTACTTCGGCAAACGAAGGCGTGACAAAATACAAACAGGAAGACGGTCATTTTGAGTTAAAAAAACAGGCAGATGCTACCTTGCTTTCGGCAATTGAGACCGGTGAAAAAGCGGATGTCAAACAGTATTATCTGGATGAAGCAAAAAAGAAACTGGATAAAAAACTGCCGAAAAAATTTAAGGAAAAATTTGACGAAAAGTTTCCGGATAAATTTAAGAAAGAATTCGATAAAAAATTTCCGGAACAGTTTAAGAAATCCTTTGACAAAGAATTTAAAAAGCAGTTTGAGCAATCGTTTCCGGCAAAATTTGCGTCATCTTTTAAGAAGGAGTTTGATCCGAAATTTAAACAGAGTTTCGATGCAACATTTGTCAAACAGTTTGATGCACAGTTTGCAGCGCAGGTAAAACAATCCCTGCTGGCACAGGGGATGGATGCACAGACAGCGGGGCAGATGCTGGATACTGCGGTAGCACAGGCAAAAAAAGACGGAAGCTACAAAAAAGCTTACGACAGTGCATACCGTAAGGCTTATGCTCCGGCATATAAAAAAGCGTATGACAGTGCATACAGCAGTGCATATAACGAGGCACATGACAAAGCCTACAGCGAAGCGTATGACAAGGCGTATGATGAGGCCTACGACAAGGCATATAAAAAAGCTTACGACAAAGCATATAAAAAAGCCTACAAAAAGGCGTATGATAAGGCCTACAAAAAAGCCTACGACAAAGCCTGGAAAAAGGCACAGGACAAGATCGAAGACAAATATGCGGATGCGGAAGAAAAATATAAATTAAACGATCCGGATTTTAAGGCAACAAAGACAACATTGTATGAAAACTTTTTCCGAAATGAGGAAGAAGATTATAATAACGATGGGAAAAAGGATGGAACGATCCGCGTATTTGCAAGGACAAAGGATATCAACCTGGCATGTATGCTGCAGGGAAGTCTTCCACAGAAGGCGGATGAAATTGCCATTGACCGTATGCACGCCGACAACGTCGGAATAAAGGTGGGAGATACCGTCACAGTTTCCGGAGAGACTTATAAAGTTGTGGGACTGCTTGCGTATGTCAATTACTCCACCTTACACGAAAAGACCACAGATCTGATGTTTGATGCACTGAAATTTGATGTGGCAATGGTGACACAGGACGGTTTCGACCGGCTGCACAAGAGTATTCACTATACTTATGCATGGAAATATGAAACGGAGCCTGCGGATGAGGCCGGGGAAAAAACACGCTCTGATAATTTTATGCGTGCATTGCTCACACAGGTGGTTGTTGCGGACAATGAGCTCGAAGATTACACACCGAAATACGGAAATCCGGCGATCAATTTTGCAACCGATGATATGGGATCGGACAAAGCCATGGGCGGTGTGCTGCTGGATATCCTTGTGGTAATCATCGCATTTATCTTTGCCGTGACGATCAGCAATACGATTGCAAAAGAGTCCTCCGCGATCGGAACACTGCGCGCGTCCGGTTACACGAAAAGAGAGCTGGTGCAGCACTATCTGTCCATGCCGGTTATTGTAACACTGCTGGCTGCGATTGTCGGAAATATACTCGGCTATACGGTGTTTAAAAATATTGTTGTGTCGATGTATTACAACAGTTACAGTCTGCCAACGTATTACACGATCTGGAATCCGGATGCATTCTTTAAGACCACGGTGGTTCCGGTGATCCTGATGCTGGTTGTCAACCTGATTGTGATCGTGCGCATGATGCAGCATACACCACTGCAGTTTTTACGTCATGATTTAAAAAAAGCAAAGAACAAAAAAGCCATGCGTCTGCCGAGATGGAGCTTTTTAAGCCGTTTCCGTCTGCGTATCATGTTCCAGAATGTTGCAAACTATCTGATCTTGTTTGTCGGTATTTTCTTTATCATGATCATGCTTGCGATGGCGGTCGGTATGCCGGATACGCTCGATTATTACAAGAGCAATACGGATGGCATGATGTTTGCAAAATACCAGTATGTGCTCAAATCCTATGAGGATGACGATAATAAACTGATTACGACAGAAAATAAAGATGCGGAGAAGTTTGACATGACCTCACTCGTAAAAAAGAGTGATGTGCTTGATGAGGAGATCTCGGTATATGGAATCGCGGACAACAGCAACTATGTAAAGATCAAAAAGTTAAGTTCGCTCAAGAAAAATGAAGTTTATATTTCCACTTCGTTTGCTGACAAGTATGGACTTACCGTTGGCGATACCGTATCGCTGGATGAAAAGTATGAAAACAAATCTTACAAGTTTAAAGTTGCGGGATTTTATGACAAGTCCCAAAGTCTTGCGCTCTTTATGTCGATTGACAATTACGGAAAAGTATTTGACTTAAAGGAAAATGAATTCAGTGGATTTTTATCCGACAGCAGGATTACAGATATTGATGAGGAAAATATTGCAACGACCATTACGATAAGAGATATTACAAAGATGGCAGATCAGCTTGACCATTCGATGGGATCGTACATGAATTATTTCCAGATTCTATGTATTCTTCTGGCTGCGGTTATGATCTATCTTCTGACGAAACTGATTATTGAGAAGAATGAAAATGCGATTTCCATGACAAAAATCCTTGGATACGAAAACAAAGAGATCGCGAGTCTGTATCTGCTTTCGACGAGTATTGTGGTTGTAATCGCGGATCTCATCAGTGTGATTCTTGGAACACTTGTTATGGCCGCGGCATGGCGGATGATGCTCTTTTCCTACAGCGGCTGGTTCGCTTTTCGCGTAACACCGATTGGTTATGCAAAAATGTTTGGATTTGTGCTGATCGGATATCTGATTGTTATGGTATTTGATTTCCAGAGAATCAAGAAGATTCCGATGGATCAGGCTTTGAAAAATGTAGAGTAAACAAAGAAAATAAAAAGAACTGGTACTTTGGAGAGGTACATAAAACGCCCCGGTAGTTGTAGCTGCCGGGGCGTTAATTTATGTAATGTGGGATTACGCCTGCTCACCAAGAGAGGTATTACGCAGTACCGCAAGAATGATGATAGCATATACCCCGCCGATCAGAGCGGTAATTAACTGTGTGACAGAAAATTGAAGCTGCAGGACATGTAACATTGGCTGCATTTTTGCCGGGAGCATATTCGGCAGAATGATAAGAGAAATCAAAATTCCCATAAACAGAGCCTTTAATACAGCGCCAATTACAATGGATACGGGCAAACCGGCTTTTTTACCGAATTTACTGCGGAGCAGGGCAACTGCCAGAACGAGAATGATATTTCCAATCATAATACATGGGAACATTGCAGGAATGGCTGCCATAATCGGGCTTCCGGTGATGAAAAAGGAAGTGATTGGAGTGATCACGCTTAAAATGATGCCACAGGCCAGACCAGCGTATACCGTGGTTAAAATCAGAGCGGCATTGATGATCGGGCCTGTGATGTATACATTCAGGTTTTTGAAAAACTGGCTTACAATGCAGATTGCGAGTAAAATTGCTGTAACAGTGATTTGTCTTGTTTTTAATTTCATAAATTTATCCTCCTAAAATTCGTATCATGGTAATGATACTCTTAAAGGCACCGAAATGCAATGACACGGGGATTTTATCTTGTGTTACCATAAAAAATGAGGTAGAGTAAAGACAGTGAAAAGATATTTTGCTCCTACAGGGGGATAAAAACTGTCGAATGTTTAGAAAGAGGAGTGTATATGAAAAAGGGGATAGTATTTCTAATTGTATTTTTGATGGTCATCAGTTTCCCGATATGCGGATATGCGAAGGGGAAGGAGAAAATTTATCTGGACTCTTCCTGGAAATATGCGGATCATGCCAGAATTATATCGGGCTATGCCGTTATGTACAAGGCGAAAAAGAACCGGAAGGACATTGTGATTGCAGTCAATGCGGGACATGGGACGAAAGGCGGTTCATCGGTCAAAACGCTGTGTCATCCGGATGGCTCTGCAAAGGTGACCGGAGGAACGACAGCGGCAGGCTCTGTGAAAGCAGTGGCGGTTTCAGATGGAATGGCATTTCGGGACGGAACGGCAGAACGTGATGTGACGCTTCGTATGGCACGGATTCTGAAAAAGAAACTGCTGGCAGAGGGGTATGATGTGCTCATGGTCCGGGATGGAAAGGATGTGCAATTGGATAATGTGGCGCGCACGGTTATATGTAATAATGTAGCAGATTGTCATATTGCACTGCATTGGGACAGTGACGGACTTTCCTATGACAAAGGATGTTTTTATGCTTCTGTTCCGAAACAGCTGAAAAACCGAAAACCGGTTGCTTTTTATTGGAAAGAACATGATGCTCTGGGAAAAGCTTTGATTAAGGGATTGCGTTCTAAAAAAGTGAAAATAAGCGGGACAGGAGCTGCGGAGATTGACCTGACGCAGACTTCATACAGTACAATTCCTTCTGTTGATATTGAACTGGGCAACCAGTGCTCGGATCACAGTGACAAAAAAATGGAAAAATTAGCAGACGGATTACTGCGGGGAATCAATAGCTATGCGAAAAAATACATTCATGTAGCGCCTTTAAGCAGTCTGTGAGATTTATATGAAATAAAAAATGGAGGCAGCATATGGAAACATGGTATTATGAAGTGGTCAGCATTGATGGAGATTATGCAAATTTGAAGCGGACAGATATCGAAAGTGATGATTTAAAACTTGTGGCGCGGGCATTGCTTCCACCGGAAATTATGGAGGGAAGCAGACTCAAATATGAGCTGATGCAGTATGAAATCATAGCGTAGCTATTTGGAAAAGAGGTTTACACAATGGACGTAAGGAAAATGAGAAATGAGAAGCTGGGAGCGCGTGTTGTGGCGGCACTTAACTCCCGCAACATGGAAGCATATTATGTAGAGACAAAAGAAGAGGCTGTAAAGAAAGCACTCGAATTGATCCCGAAGGGCAGCAGTATCAACATGGGCGGTGCAACTTCTGTAAAGGAGTGTGGTCTTTACGATGCCATTTCCAACGGTGAGTATGAATTTTATGACCGGGATAAAGTAAAAACCCCGGAGGAAAAAGAGGAGATTGCGCGGAAAGCATTCAGCTCGGATTATTTTTTGGGCAGTGTCAATGCCATGAGCGAGGATGGCGTGTTTATCAATATTGACGGAAATGCCAATCGTGTGGCTGCGTATGCCTATGGACCAAAGCATGTTCTGCTGATTGTGGGTATGAACAAAGTCGTAAAATCCGAGGAAGACGCCCTGCACCGTGCGCGGAATGAGGCGGCACCGATTAATGCACAGCGATTTGGCATTGACACACCATGTTCCAAAAACGGAAGCTGTTTTGACTGTAAAAGTCCACAGTGCATCTGCTGTCAGATTCTGACCACCCGATTCAGCAGGGTCAAAGGACGGTTTCAGATTATTCTGGTGGATGAAAATCTGGGCTTTTAAGAAGAAAGACGGGTTTTCTTGTGATGATTACGGGTATATAGCATTGGCAGTGGTGGCACTGATTCAGCTGATCCGGCAGGTTTGTAAGAAAAATGAATAATAAAGGATAAAAAGTTCTGGGAAACAGATGTTTTCCAGAGCTTTTTTATTTCCGGAAATATTACCTCGCAAAATTTTCAAAGGCCTTTATGAAACCCAAGAAATGGCATTTCTGGAAATCAGTATTGCGGTCACGTATGCGTGATAGTTTATGCTGAAAAGTACGGGGAAAGGTAAAGGCCGTAATGAAAAAAGTAAACGAAGTGAGCCGGCTGGCAGGAGTGAGCAAGAGAACTTTGCAGTTTTATGATGATGAAGGACTATTGCCTGCCCAGCGGTCGAAAGACAATTATCGACTGTACGATGACGCTGCACTGGAACGTCTTTGGGAGATTCTGGTGTATCGGGCAATGGGGCTTGATCTGAAGGAAATCAAAGATCTTCTGACGCTTTCGGAGAAACAAAAAAATCAGTATCTGGAAAAGAAAATTCGAGGGCTCAGGCAACAGATCAGACAGCTTAACGGACAGATGGAATTTATTTCATATGTGCAGCAAAATGGAATGTTACCGGTTCCGACAGAGGAAAACACTGTGGAAAAGACCTATATGGATCATATAGCAGTGTTGAGAAAAATGAAGCAGGATCAAAAAAGGGAGGACAAAGAGAAATGAAAAAGAAATTAATTATGGTACTGATAGCAATGGGAATGGTTTGTTCTTTACCGGCATGTGGAGTATCAGAAAATGGGAAGGGTACAGAAAAAACTTCAATATTAAAAAAAGATGATTTTGGAGTGACATTAGGGGAATTTTCAAAGAAAGCAACAATTGAAGAAAAGGTTCTTTATGACAAAGATAATGTAAAAATTACAGCAACAGATCTGGAATATGAAGAAGATGCAGCGAATCTTCAACTTAAAATTGAAAATAACAGTAAAAAGAAGTTAACATTTAGTGCTGGAACAATGGTAAATGCTGTAAATGCTATCAACGGATTTATGGTAAATGATGGTTATTTAAATTGTGAGGTTAAAGCGGGAGAGAGCATAGAGGAGGAAATGTCATTTGACTATGGGGAGCTTATTTTGTATGGAATGAAAGAAATTGCTGATATCAGAGTTGGCTTTATGATTAGTGATGAGGATTGGAATGACATTTATACAAAGCCTGTACAAATAAAAACAAACCTTGCAGATTCTTATGATTATTCTGAAAACAGTAAAAATTACCATAAAACAATTACAAGTAAAGCTGTGAAGTATACTTATGATATTGATATTCCGTATTTTAAAACAGACAAAATTTACTCGTCTAATGGAGTTGAAGTTGTATCAGAGGGATATATGAAAAATGCAGATGGAGATCGGGTTTTACTTTTGGAGGTACAGAATAATTCGGACAGTATGGTGTATTTTCGGACAAACGATCTGAAAATAAATGGTAAAATGGTATATGAGGGCAGTTGGAGTTACGATTGCATTCTCGCTGGATGTACAATGCTGGTAAATATTGATGTAGATGATGCGATTGATGATTTGGAAGAGCAGAAAGACGGTGTGCAAAAGATTGAAAGCATAGGTTTTAAAGTACAGGCAGAAAATGAGGCTCAGTATGTAGTGTCAGAACCAACAGATTTAGTAGTGGCTGTTCCAGTGATTGAGGGTGAGACAGAGGATAGCACGGAAGAATAAGAAATATTATATATATACAAGAAGGGAATCTTCGGGTTCCCTTCTTGTGTTATAAAAAGAAAAATCTTATGAAAGATATAATTGGTATGAGGGAAAATGATGGGGGTGCCGGTAAAATTTAAAATTGAATAAAGCATTCTCTTATATGTATATCTATGGTATCATATAGGAAACGAAAGAAGGTTC
>ENA-UEPJ01000224-UEPJ01000224.1-human-gut-metagenome-genome-assembly--contig:-NODE-224-length-76351-cov-9.118101_pt1 | contig 76351 bp, 76 predicted proteins | sample MGYA00242890_ERZ507896 | MGnify/ENA primary metagenome ERZ507896 (study PRJEB26167, sample SAMN06115508) | human gut metagenome | host: Homo sapiens | place: China:Qinghai | collected 2015-08-20...
CGACTATATGCAGAGATGACATTTCGTCTTACTAAGGCTGTGGTTCCAGTGCGTCCGAATCGCTCCTCAGAACGAGCCAAAAAACATAAATCCATGAAATATCCTAACAATTCAAAGAGAAATTAAGAAATCCTAAGTTGATGACATTGCCCCCACGGGGAAGGGGGCCCGCCGCAGCGGCGGTGCGTCGCGCAGCGAATCTAATCTTTCATAACTGCCAGTGGCAGTTATACCACAATTTATGGAAGAGGGGCCTTGTGGGCAATTACTAACCGTTTCCGCTCGCAACGCCCCTCCTCAGTCTCGCTGCCGCGAGCCAGCTCCCCCGGAGGGGAAGCTATATTATTCCCGAATCCGGGGCAGGTTCCACCGGTAGTGGGCCGCCAGGCACCGCAGGGCGATGACCAGGGAGAAGCCCAGGATCATGGCCGTCCGCTCCCCCAGAGGCAGGGTGAGCACCAGCAGGATGCCTCCCGCAATGGCGGCTACGGCATAGATGTGCTTGAGGAAAATATCCGGAATGCGTCCCGCCAATACATCCCGCAGCGTTCCGCCCCCCACGGCAGTGAGAAAGCCCAGAAACACCAGCAAAAAGGCATTGCTTTCATAGCCGCAGGAGATGCCAACCATAATGCCGTCCACCGTAAAGGCCGCCAGGCCCAGGGTATCGAACCAGAAAAGCATCCTGTCGTACAGCGGGCCTGCCCACTTGGGCATTTTCCGGTGCCAATAGCACAGGAAGAAGACGATCACGGCTACCACTGCCGCGATGGACACATACAGAGGATTCCGGAACATATTGGGCGGGATATTGCCCACCACCATATCCCGGATCACGCCGCCGCCGCAGGCCGTGGACACAGCCAGTACGATCGTTCCGAACAGGTCCATTTTCTTACCCACCCCCACCAGTGCCCCGGAGATGGCAAAGGCAACGGTGCCGATGAGGTCAAAAAGAATAAGCAGAAATTCCGTCATTGCGTTTGTTCCTTTTTCATTGATACAAAAAAACAGTTCGCTCTGACCCCAAAATCAAGCGCAGAGCGAACATAGTATACACGGTTTTCCCGGCCATTGCAATAGGAGAATTTGCATCACTTATTATGGGTTTGCGGCCTCGCTACGGTATTCACACGGCCAACCTTGACTTTTTTGAAAGTGTGGTCTATAATATAAAGACAAGGAGATGCCCGCTGTGAACAGGCACCTCCCCGTGGTGGAAACCCGACGGTTGCCGCTACATATAAGCCGTCTGTCTGAGGGCTAGGCCCTCAAACCGCGAGCCGTCTGTTGGGGCAGACGGCTCACTTCTTTTTATCGTGCAGATACAGCACGAGAGACACAATGCTGGCAATGGAGCCAAACGCTCCAAGGACAGACAAAATTGTCGAAGTCATATGTATATTGCCTCCCTCGGAAAGATTTCCCGCGAGAGCTGCATACACGCCTCCATTCCGCTCCCGCGGGATGACAGGCAACCGTCTTTTACCGCACACCGTCTACAAAGGAGGAAAAAACTCGACTTGGACGGTGGGCTTCCACTTAGCTTTATTATACCGCTTTCTGTCGCTTTGTCAAATAGATTAGCGGAACAAGACGAAACATCAGCCCGGCGCTTTCCGCGCCGGGCTGACATTTTCATTTATGCTTACTTCACAGGATTGGAAGACCGCAATGTCACATCGTGGTAGCCGCCCTCTACGATGGAGACGGAGGACACCAGAGTCAGCTTGGCGTCCCGCTGGAGGTCGGGGATGTTGGTGACGCCCACGTTGCACATGGTGGACTTGACCTTGTACAGGGAGGCCTCCACATTGTCGTGGAGGGGGCCTGCATAGGTGACGTAGGAGTCAACGCCCTCTTCAAAGCTCAGCTTGGTGGCGCCGCCCAGGTCGTAGCGCTGCCAGTTCCGGGCCCGGTTGCTGCCCTCGCCCCAGTATTCCTTCATATAGGCGCCGTTTACCATGATCTTGGGGGTGGGGCCCTCGTCGAACCGGGCAAAGTACCGGCCCAGCATCAGGAAATCTGCGCCCATGGCCAGAGCCAGGGTCATATGATAGTCGTGGACAATGCCGCCGTCGGAGCAGATGGGCACGTACACGCCGGTCTCCTGGAAATACTGGTCTCTTGCGGCTGCAACCTCGATCAGAGCGGTGGCCTGGCCCCGGCCGATGCCCTTAGTTTCTCTCGTAATGCAGATGGAGCCGCCGCCGATGCCCACCTTTACGAAGTCCGCACCGGCCTCAGCCAGGAACCGGAAGCCGTCCCGGTCCACCACGTTGCCCGCGCCGATCTTCACGGTGTCGCCATAGGTCTTGCGCACCCACTCGATGGTCTTCTTCTGCCAGCAGGTGTAGCCCTCGGAGGAGTCGATGACCAGCACGTCCACACCGGCCTCCAGCAGGGCAGGAATTCTCTGCGCATAGTCCCGGGTGTTGATGCCCGCACCCACCAGATAGCGCTTCTTTCCGTCCAGCAGTTCCTGGGGGTTGGCCTTGTGAGAGGCGTAGTCCTTCCGGAAGACGAAGTACAGCAGGTGGTCGTTTTCGTCCACGATGGGCAGGCTGTTCAGCTTGTTCTCCCAGATGATGTCGTTGGCCTCTTTCAGCGTGGTCTCCGCGGGGGCGGTGATCAGCTTTTCCCGGGGAGTCATGAAGGAGGCAACCTTGTCCGTAGGCTCCATGCGGGAGACCCGGTAGTCCCGGCTGGACACGATGCCAAGGAGCTTTCCGTTGGCGGTGCCGTCATCGGTGATGGCCACGGTGGAGAAGCCGTTCTTTGCCTTCAGGGCCAGAACATCTGCCAGAGTGTTCTCCGGGGTCAGGTTGGAAGCGGAGGTGACGAAGCCGGCCTTGTGGTGCTTGACCCTGGAGACCATGGCCGCCTGGCTCTCAATGGACTGAGAGCCGAAAATGAAGCTGATGCCGCCCTCTTTCGCCAGTGCAATGGCCAGCGTGTCATTGGACACGGACTGCATGACGGCGGAAGTCAGGGGAATGTTCAGGGAAATGGCGGGCTCTTCCTGGCCCTTGCGGAACTTGACCAGCGGCGTCTTCAGGCTGACCTTATCCGGGATGCAATCCTCGGAAGTGTAGCCGGGCACCAGAAGGTACTCGCTGAAGGTGTGGCTGGGTTCGGGATAGTAATAAGCCATGGTTTCTTTTCCTCCTTAGTTGACTCTGTTGCTGAATAAATAAGCTGTTCAAATGGACCAGTTGACAGTTGACAGTGTACAGTTGACAGTTATGGTGTCCCTTCGGGACGATTATAATTATTTCGATCCATTTCCGAAAGAAATTCCTTAACTGTCAATTGTCAACTGTCAACTAAAACTACACCGTCTTCCCATCGCCCTGGTCCAGTACCGGGACGACCTCCTGGCCCTGGCGGGAATAATGACGGAAATTGCCAACGACCTCGTTTACCTGGCTCATAATGGCGAAGGTATGGGGATACCGCTCCACCACGCCCGAAAGGGCGGCTACCTGGCTGTTATTGACCACGCACATAACCACATCCACTTCCTTGCCATTGTACATTCCCTTGGCAGGGAATACCGTGGCCGTATGGTGGAGCTTGGTTATGATTTCCCGGGAGATCTCCTCGGGGTAGTTGGTGACGATTTCAAAGCGAACGGCGCTGCGGCCGTTCTTCAGGAAGCGTTCCGCCATGGTGGTGGTGGCAAAGGAATAGAGGATGCACAGCAGCACCGGCTCTACCTTAAAATCATACACGAAGTAGCTGGCCACGGCAACCATGGCATTCATAATGAAGCTCAGGCCGTACACACTCTTCTCCGGGTACTTGCTGTGAATAATGGCCGCCACAAAATCCGTGCCGCCGGTATAGGCGCTGGCCTTCATGAGAATGGCATACACATAGCCCATGATGATGCCCGCAGTCAGGGGCCCCAGAATGCGGCTGGTCCCGTTCTTGGTGGAATAGGCAATGGCGGACAGATCCACCTTGTCCAGAATCAGCAGCCCAACGGAAAACACCACTACATAGACCATGCTTCTGACAGCAACGGGCTTGCTGACCTTAAAGAAGACCAGCAGTGCCAGAGGAATATTGATCAGCAGGCTCATATAGCCTACGCTGATGCCGCTGACATACTGGATGATGGTGCAGATACCGTTGAGCCCCGAGGGGGCGAAGGAATTTGGAAAAACGAACAGCTCATAGTTCAGCGCCGCCAGCATGGCCACGGCGACAATGACGAGATAGGTCCAGACCCGTTTCAGATTGTGCATTTCTCCGCTTGTAACCTCTTTATGTAATAGTTTTCGGCCAATTGGCTGTGGATAACTTTCTCCCCTCCAATTTGACCGAATGGATTTTCTTTGATACAATACTATAGCATAGGGTTTCGCCCCGGTCAAGAGGGTTTTTTCCCGGGGCAAAGGCAAAGATTTCCGGAAAACGGTGGCGCATTTTGTTCATCCTTTCCATACAATGCCTGTGGAAAAGTGGTTGTAATCTGTGGAAAAATGTGTTACAATAGAGGATGAAATAGTATGCCTCTGCATGGGTTTTCCACACGGGTCTGTCCGCAACGTTTTTCTGTGAAATCCATATAAACCTGTGCAGACGTTGGGAAACTCCGGACGAATTGGCAAGCGCTGCCGGCAAGAGATTTTGGCTCCTGGCAAGGAATTGCAGCATGGGGGCAGAAGCTCTGCCGCTCAGCCGCAGACAGTTTCTTCAGAGCTTCCCATAGAAAAAAGATAGAGAGGAGCAAGCCATGTATTCATCTGCCTATGTCTGGGCAAAGATCCTCAGCCATATGGAGGAGCGGCTGGGGGCCGTGACCGTGTCGGCCTGGTTCGATGACGCGGAGGTGGTGGAGCTGAACGAGAACAACCTGATTCTCTACTCCCCTTCGGACTTCCGCCGGGAGATCATCCGCCGCCGCTGCACCGACTATGTTCAGGATGCCCTGAAGGAAATTTTTAATTCCGATGCCAAATTGCTGGTTTTTGGAGACGAGGAACGGGAAAACTATCTCAATAAGGGAAAAGCTGCCGCCCCGTCCATGGACTTCAATCCCCAGTTCACCTTCGATAACTTCGTGGTGGGCCCCTCCAACCGGTTCGCCCATTCCGCAGCCATTGCCGTTTCCAAAACCCCTGGACAGGTGTACAATCCCCTGTTCATCTATGGCCCCGCCGGTGTGGGCAAGACCCACCTGCTCTACGCCATTGCCAACGGCATCCGTAAGCAGAATCCCAATGCCAACATTGTCTACATCAAGGGCGACGAGTTCACCAATGAGCTGATCGCCGCCATTGCCAACGGCAAAAATATCGAATTCCGGAGCAAATACCGGGAAAGCGACCTGTTCCTCATCGATGATATTCAGTTTATCGCCGGTAAGGAATCCACCCAGGAGGAATTCTTCCATACCTTTAACAAGCTCTATGAGGAGCACAAGCAGATCGTCATGACCTCCGACCGGAAGCCCAGCGATATGCTCACCCTGGAGGACCGGCTGCGCACCCGTTTTGAATGGGGCCTGCTGGCAGACATTCAACCCCCGGACTATGAGACCCGAATGGCCATCCTGAAAAATAAGGCCAAGAGTCTGGGGCTCACCCTGTCCGACGATGTGCTGAACTACATCGCCGTCAACGTCACCAACAACGTCCGGCAGCTGGAGGGCACCGTCAAAAAGATTCTGGCCTATCGGGACCTGAACAATATGCCCCTGGACCTGCCGAACGTGTCCCGGGCCATTGACGATATGTTCAAATCCGAGGGAAACGCCCTGCCCACCCCCAGCCTGATCATCAGCCAGGTCTGCAAATTCTACTCCGTGGATGAAAACGTGCTTCGCGGCACCCTGAAAAACAAGGGCGTAGCCGAGGCCCGGCAGATGGCCATGTACCTCATCCGGAAGTTGACGAACCTCTCCCTGCCGGACATCGGCAAGGAGTTTGCCAAGGACCATTCCACGGTGCTCTATGCCATCCGCAAGGTGGAGGTAGCCCTGAAAAACGGCGACAAAACCATCCAGGAGAACATTCAGACCATTACGGCCAATATTAACGCCTGCCTGTAAAATGGCTTTCTCTGGAGAAAGCAGTCGCGGCCCAAAGGGCCGTGACTGCTGAGGGGCGGTACAGACTTTTAGGCGGAACCGCTAAGCAGTTTGCCGCGCGGAAGCAGAAGCATTTCATGCGGAAGCCCTGTCCGTATTTCGGCTGGGTGCCTCCGGCGGCGGTTTTCTTGCTTCTGCAAGAAAATCGATAAGAAGCAGCCGGTCAGCGCCTCCCTTAAGCCGCATTCTTTCCCCCTTTCTTGGCGGGACAAGAAAGGGGCCGCCGGAGGCACCCCGCCGAGATGCGGACAGGGCTTCATTTCAAAAAAATCCACCCCAAATCCCCCACCCATCCGCACCCCAAATTTTCTCCACAGCCCCTGTGAAATGTGAAAAGATAACCTGTGGAAAAAATCCGGACAAAAATTCCGTTCACAGGCCCTGTGGAAAGAATTGAAAGTTTCCACAGTCGGGTGTGGACAAAAAACAGCGCCGCCCCTAGGAGATTCCCCGGTTTTCCACATAAATTTCCCCTACTGCGGCTGTTACTACCTAATATCCTGTAAATAAATATATATCTTTATCGTAATACAAGAAAGGATGAACGCGCATGCGCTTTACCTGTGAAAAAAATCAGCTGCTTCAGGGACTCAATATCGCGTCCCGTACCGTAGCGGTCAAAAGCTCTCTGAGCTTGATCGAGGGCATTCTGTGCAGAGCCGGAAACGGTATTTTCCTCACCGGTTATAATATGGAGACCGGCATTACCTATGAGATCGATGCCGACGTCAAAGAACCCGGCGAGTGCATCCTGCCTGCCAAGCTCTTCGGCGACATTGTCCGCCGCCTGCCGGAAGGGCCTGTCACCGTGGTGGTTGACCCTGCCTTCAAGGTCTCCATCCGGGCCGGCTTCGCCTCCTTCACCATTTCTGCCGAGGACGCCGAGGACTATCCGGAGCTGCCGGACGTCAACGACGGCCGCCCCATTCAGATCCCCCAGAGCAAGCTCAAGGAGCTGATCTCCGGAACCATCTTTGCCGTGGCCGACAACCAGGCCCGGCCTATCCACAACGGCGTAAAATTTGAGGTATCCGATACCGCCGTCACCACCGTAGCCGTGGACGGCTTCCGTCTGGCCCGTCGGACCTACCACCCCGAAGAGGGGCTGGCCCGGCAGATGGATTTCGTGGTTCCCTCTCAGGGGTTGAAGGAGCTGGAAAAGATCCTGACGGATTCCGAGGAAATGGCCTCCTTCCTGCTGGGCAGCAAGCACATTCTCTTCCAGGTGGGTGCAGCAACCCTGGTCTGCCGCCTGCTGGAGGGTGACTTCCTGGATTGGCGCCGGGTGGTGCCCACAGGCAGCCCCATCAAGCTGGTTGCCAACGTCAGCGATCTGGCCCAGAGCGTGGAGCGTGTGGGACTGATCGTTTCCGAAAAGAACAAGAGCCCCGTGCGCTGCATCTTCTCCAACCAGGAGGTCCAGATGCGAACCTCCAACACCCTGGGAGCTGCGGAAGATAAGTGCTCCTTTGCCGGTGACGGCCAGGAAACGGAGATCGGCTTCAATGTCAAGTACCTTCTGGAGGCCCTGCGGGCTGTTCCCAGCGAGGAGGTCACCCTGGAGCTGACCAACGGCCTGAGCCCCATTGTCCTGACCCCCGTAGACGAAAAATATGACTTCGCCTACATGGTCCTGCCGGTACGGATCAAGGGATAAAAAAACATGTCATTGCGAACCAGTCCGCAGACTGGTGTGGCAATCCCCCGGATATTTAAAGTGCCAAAGGAAAATTCAATGACTTATTACGTATATATCCTGACCAATGCCAACAAAAATCTGATTCGCAGAGTATACGAGCATAAACATCATTTGGACAAAGGGAGCTATACTGCAAGATACAACATCGACCAATTGGTTTATTTTGAGGAAACATCCGACGTCGAAGCTGCGATTTCTCGGGAAAAACAGTTGAAAGGTTGGAATCGTGCGAGAAAGAACAGATTGGTCGAATCAAAGAATCCGGAGTGGAAGGATATTTACACGCAGATCCTTTAAATCAGAATTCTGAAAATCCGGGGGATTGCCACGGCAGTGTGCGCACTGCCTCGCAATGACATCCGTTTTTTACGAAAGGAATTGATTATGAAAGTAACCGTCAAGAAAAAGGATGAAAGCAAGCTCCTGCCCATTGAGACGGAGTTCATCAAACTGGATGCAGCACTCAAATACGCGGCCCTGGTAGCCACCGGGGGTGAGGCCAAGGAGGTCATCGCGGAAGGAATGGTCACCGTCAACGGCGAACCGTGCACCATGCGGGGCAAGAAGCTCCGCCCCGGCGACAGCTTCTGCTTCAACGGCGAGAGCTATAAGATCAGCGGCCATGCAGCTGTGTGAGCTGAATCTGCGGGGCTTTCGGAACTACGACGACCAGCATTTTTCCTTCGATCCGGGGGTAAACCTGATCGTGGGCCGCAATGCCCAGGGAAAGACCAATCTGTTGGAATCCATCGCCTTTTTGGGCAGCGGAAAGAGCTTCCGGGCCCAGAAAACGGCGGAAATGATCGGCTTTTCCCGGGACTTTGGGGAGCTGGAAGGAGTGGTTCTGTCCCAGGACCGGGAGCAGACCCTGCGCTGGGTGCTGTTTCCCGGGGGAAGACCCCGGCAGCTGTGGCAAAACGGGGTGAAGAAGAAAAGCGCTTCCGAGCTCACGGGGGTGCTGCCCACGGTGCTCTTCTGCCCGGAGGATCTGATGATTCTCAAAAGCGGCGGCGCTGCCCGGCGGCGGTTTGCGGACCTGGTGCTCTGCGCCCTGCGGCCCAACTACGAGGCGGCCCTGACGGAATACGGCAGAATCCTGGAGCAGAAGAGCCGGATTCTGAAGGACAGCGCCGAGGATATCCGTTTGCTCTCCATATTGCCGGACTACAATATCCGGCTGTGCCAGGTTGGGGCGCTGCTGATCTCCTACCGGGCGAGGTTTTTTGAGGCCCTGGGCAAGGAAGCAGCGGTGTTTCACGACCGGTTTTCCGGGGGCAGCGAGGTGTTTTCCCTGGAATACAAGACCGTTTCCACGGTTTCGGACCCCTTTGCGCCGGTTTCCAAGCTGACGGAGGACTTAAACGCCCATCTGGAGGCCCACTACCGGGCGGAGCTCCAGTCCGGCCAATGCCTGACGGGCCCCCACAAAGACGACTTTACCATCACCCTTTCCGGCATTGATCTGAAGGCCTATGGCTCTCAAGGCCAGACCCGCACCGCAGCCATCAGCCTGAAGCTGGCCCAGAGAAAGCTCATGAAGCGGGAGTTTGGCGAAGAGCCCCTGCTGCTGCTGGACGATGTCCTGTCCGAGCTGGACGAAAAGCGGCAGGATTTCGTGCTGAACCAGATCTCCACCGGCCAGGTCTTTATCACCTGCTGCGAACCGGGCAGGTTTACCAAGCTGGGGAAGACGATGGAGATCAGCAACGGAGAAGTGGTTTAGAATTGACAATTGTCTTAGTTGACAGTTGACAGTTAACAGTTGACAGTTGTGGTATTTCCTGCGGAAATGTTTTGAAAAAATTAAATATTGAACGGAATCCCAGGAAGTGACCTGGAATATCAAATAAAATTTGTTTTAAAATCTGTCCCGTAGGGACACCTTAACTGTCAACTGTCAACTGTTAACTGTCAACTGATTCAAGTTTTCTCCCAATGTATCGATAAAATACGATACGTAGGATTCACATCAAACGTTTTTTAAGATGGAGGACAACATGTCTGACGAAACAAAAGTGACTCAGGAATATGGCGCGGAGCAGATCCAGGTGCTGGAAGGGCTGGAGGCAGTCCGCAAGCGGCCCGGTATGTATATCGGCTCCACGTCTTCCTCCGGTCTGCATCATCTGGTCTACGAAATCGTGGACAACGCCATTGATGAGGCATTGGCCGGATACTGCAAGCATATTACCGTGACCATCAATCCCGGTAATTCCATCACCGTCACCGATGACGGCCGCGGTATCCCTGTGGATATCCAGCCCCAGACCGGGCGGCCCGCATTGGAGGTCGTGTATACCGTGCTGCACGCCGGCGGCAAGTTTGGCGGCGGCGGCTACAAGGTCTCCGGCGGTCTGCACGGCGTGGGCGCGTCGGTGGTCAACGCCCTGTCCCAGTGGCTGCGGGTGCGGGTGCATAAAAACGGCAACATCTATGAAATGAAGTTCGCCCGGGGCCACATCACCCAGGAAATGAAGATCGTGGGCAAGACGGACCACACCGGCACGGAGGTCACCTTCCAGCCGGACCCCGAGATGTTCGACACCCTTGTTTACGACTACGAAATTCTCCACGAGCGGATGCGGGAAGAGGCCTTCCTGAACGCCGGTCTTTCCATTGCCATTACCGATGACCGGGAAGAGGAGAAAAAACAGGACGTCATGTGCTTCGAGGGCGGCATCCGGGAGTTCGTCCGCTGGGCCAACCGGAACAAGACCCCCGTCTTTGAGGACGTGATCTATATGGCGGGCTCCAAGGGGGACGCCAGTGCGGAGATCGCCGTGCAGTACAACGACGGCTACAACGAGTTCATGATGAGCTTTGCCAACGACGTGCGGACGCCCGAGGGCGGCATGCACGAGACGGGCTTCAAGACCGCCCTGACTCGGGTGCTCAATGCCTACGGCGTGAAAAACGGCATCATCAAGGGAGACGACAAGGTCTCCGGCGAGGACTGCCGGGAGGGCATTACCGCCATTATCTCCGTCAAGCTGACGGATGCGCAGTTCGAGGGCCAGACCAAGGCCAAGCTGGGCAACGCCTACATTCGTACCCTGGTGGACCAGGTGGTGAACGACCAGCTGACCACCTATTTTGAGGAGCACCCCCAGATCGCCAAGCTGATTCTGGACAAGGCCATGATGGCCAACCGGGCAAGAGAAGCCGCCCGGAAAGCCCGGGAATCCATCCGCCGGAAGACCGGATTGGAATCCGGACAGATGCCGGACAAGCTCCAGGACTGCAACGAGCGTGACCCCAGCCTGTGCGAAATCTACATCGTGGAGGGCGACTCCGCTGCCGGCTCTGCCATCCAGGGCAGAGACTCCCGATTCCAGGCGATTCTCGCCATGTGGGGCAAAATGCTGAACGTGGAAAAGGCCCGGGCCGACAAGATTTACGGCAACGATAAGCTGTATCCTCTGATCGTGGCTCTGGGTGCGGGCATTGGCGAGGAATTCGACATCAACAAGCTGCGCTATCACAAGGTCATCATCATGGCCGATGCCGATGTGGACGGCGCTCATATTCGAACGCTGCTTCTGACTTTCTTCTTCCGGTATATGCGGCCCCTGATTGAAAACGGCTATGTCTATTCCGCCGTGCCGCCTCTGTACAAGCTGACCCGGGGCAAGACCACCAAGGTCGCCTACTCCGACGAGCAGCGGGACCAGGTTTCCGCCCAGATGCGCGCGGACAATCCCAACGCGAAAATCGACATTGCCCGGTACAAAGGCCTTGGCGAGATGGACCCCCACGAGCTGTGGGAGACCACCATGGACCCCGAGCAGCGGTCTCTGCGCCGGATCACCCTGGACGACGCCGCCCGGGCGGACGAGATTTTTACCGTCCTTATGGGCGAGCAGGTAGAGCCCAGAAAAGACTGGATCGAGCGCAACGCGAAGTATGCAGTCAATCTTGATTTCTAACGCGAGCTGTCATTGCGAGACAGTCCGCAGACTGTCGTGGCAATCCCCCGGTTGAACGTACAGCCTGAAAATCCGGGGGGCTGCCACACCAGCCTGCGGGCTGGTTCGCAGTGACATACTGTCAAGGAGGTGCTTTATGGCACATAACAGAAGCTACAAACCTGAGGATATTGCTTTTCCTGACCAGGTGATCACCGAATCCCACCTGGTGGAGGAAATGGAGAAATCCTATATCGAGTACGCCATGAGCGTCATCGTTGGCCGGGCCCTGCCGGATGTGCGGGACGGCCTGAAGCCGGTCCATCGCCGCATTCTCTACACCATGTACGAATCCGGCCTGACCTCTGACAAGCCGTTCAAAAAGTCGGCCACCTGCGTGGGCGATGTTTTGGGTAAATACCATCCTCACGGAGATGCCTCTGTATACGACGCTATGGTGCGTCTTGCCCAGGATTTCTCCATGCGCTACCTTCTGGTGGACGGCCACGGCAACTTCGGCTCCGTGGATGGCGACCCCCCTGCCGCCTACCGTTACACGGAGGCGAGACTTTCCAAAATCTCCAACGAGATGCTCCGGGACATTGACAAGGACACCGTGGACTGGGACCCCAACTTCGACGAAAGCCGCAAGGAGCCCCGGGTTCTTCCCAGCCGATTCCCCAATCTGCTGGTGAACGGCTCCTCCGGCATCGCCGTGGGCATGGCCACCAATATCCCGCCCCACAACCTGAAAGAGGTCATCAATGCCTGCATCTGCGTGCTGGATGACCCGGAATGCACGCTGGCCAACCTGATGGAGCACATTACCGGCCCTGACTTCCCCACCGGCGGCATTATCATGGGCCGCAGCGGCATTCGGGCAGCTTATTCCACGGGCCGCGGCAAGGTGGTCGTCCGGGCAAAGACCGAGTTCGAGGAATTCGGCAAGGACCGGACGAGAATTATTGTTACCGAGCTGCCCTACCAGGTGAACAAGCGTCAGCTGATCAAAACCATTGCCGACCAGGTGAAGGACAAGCGCATTGACGGCATTTCCGACCTCCGGGACGAGACGGATCGGAACGGTATGCGCATGGTCATTGAGCTGAAAAAGGACGCCAATCCTCAGGTGGTGCTGAATAATCTCTTCAAGCAGACCGCCCTGCAGTCCAATTTCTCCATCATTATGCTGGCTCTGGTGGACAACCAGAAGCAGCCGAAAATTCTGTCCCTGCGGCAGATTTTGGACGAGTATCTCAAGTATCAGGAGGAAGTCCTGACCCGCAGAACCCAGTACGATCTGCGCAAGGCCCAGGAGCGGGCACATCTGTTGGAGGGCCTGCTCATTGCCCAGGACAACATTGACGAGGTCATCCATATTATCCGCTCCTCCTATGACAACGCCAAGCAAAACCTGATGGACCGGTTCAATCTGGATGACGTCCAGGCCCAGGCCATCTGCGATATGCGGCTCATTGCCCTGCAGGGTCTGAACCGGGAAAAGCTGGAGGCCGAATACAAGGAGCTGGAGCAGAAGATCGCCTATTATCAGGAACTTTTGGCAGACGAAAGCAAGCTGCGTGCCGTTCTGCGGCAGGAGATGGTGGAGATTCGGGACAAGTTCGGCGACGAGCGGAAGACCGTCATCCAGGACATTGAGGACGAAATCGACATTGAGGACCTGATCGACGAGGAGACCTGTGCCTTTACACTTTCCAATCACGGCTACATCAAGCGGATGCCCGTGGATACCTACCGCACCCAGAGCCGGGGCGGCCGTGGCGTGAACGCTCAGAATTTGAAGGAAGAGGACTATGTGAAGAGTCTGAACATTGCCTCGACCCATGACCATATCCTGTTCTTCACGGACAGGGGCAAGGTCCATCTGCGCAAGGGCTATCAGATTCCCGAGGCAGGCCGCACTGCCAGAGGCACGGCCATTGTCAATGTGCTGCCCCTGGATGCGGGCGAAACCGTCACCGCTATGGTGGTGACAAGAGAATTCCATGAGGATGAGTATCTGCTCATGGCCACCCGGAAGGGCGTGGTCAAGCGGCTGCCCTTCATCGCCCTGAAGACCAACCGCAAGGGCGGCATTCGGGCGCTGACATTGGAGGAGGACGATCACCTGATCAACGTTCTCCGGACCAACGGCAATGACAACATCATTCTTGCCACTGCCCAGGGCATGGCCATCTGCTTCAACGAAAACGATGTGCGCTGCATGGGCCGGGATGCCGCAGGCGTAAGGGGCATCAGCCTGAACGAGGGCGACTATGTGGTTGGCGCGGAAAAGATGGAAGAGGGCAAGACCCTGCTGACCCTCACCGAAAACGGCTACGGCAAGCGCACCGCCCTGCCCGAATACCTGCGCACCGGTCCCGACGGGGAGAAGATCCCCCAGAGCCGGGGCGGCAAGGGCCTGAAAAACTACAATATTACTCCGAAAACCGGCAATATTGCCGGCTGCCGCGTGGTGGGCGACAATGACGATGTGATGATCATCGAAAATGGCGGCGTCATTATCCGGGTTCCCGCCGCCTCCATCAACGTCTACAAGCGGGATGTCCAGGGCGTCATCGTCATGCGTGTGGAAGAGGGCAACAAGGTCGTCTCCCTGGAGCGGGTGGAACAGGACGAGGAGCCGGAGACTCAGGAGACTCAGGAATGAAAACCGTGACCCTTTATACCGACGGGGCCTGCTCGGGAAACCCGGGCCCCGGCGGCTGGGGGGCCATCCTCAGCTATAACGGAGCCCGGAAAGAGCTCTCCGGCGGCGAAAAGAGCACCACCAACAACCGCATGGAGCTCACCGCCGTCATTCGTGGCTTGCAGGCCCTGAAGGAACCCTGCATTGTGGAGCTCTATTCCGACTCCAAGTATGTCATCGATGCTTTGCAAAAGGGCTGGGCCTGGGGCTGGAAGAAGAAAAACTGGGTAAAAAGCGACAAAAAGCCGGCCCTCAACCCGGATCTGTGGGAGGAGCTTTTAAAGCTCACCACGGTCCACGAACTCCGCTACCACTGGGTCAAGGGCCACGCCGACAATCCTATGAACAACCGCTGCGACGAGTTGGCAGTGGGAGAATGGAAGAAGCTGAAATAATGTACCTATCCATTGGCAACGACTTTGCTGTCCGGGACAAGTCCATCATCGGCATTTTCGACCTGGACAACACCTCCTATTCCAAGCGCACCCAGGCTTTTCTGGAAAAAGCAGAACAAAACGGCCAGGTCGTCCCCTGTGACGACCTGCCCAAAAGCTTCGTCCTCACCGCCGAATACGGCCTGAGCCAGGTGCATCTGACCTCCCTGAATGCCTATACCCTGGAAAAACGGTTGGGGAAGGAAAAATAAGCATATACTGTTTTGGAAAGGAGCAGCCATTATGATTTATACGATTGACGAGATTTCCCGTAGAATTCAGCCGGTTGCTTCTGCGTATGGCCTGGGGGCTGTCTACCTTTTTGGCTCCTATGCCAGAGGAGAGGCTACGGAGAACAGTGACATTGATTTGCTGATCGACACATCCGGAACGAATCTTCGCTCCCTGTTCTCTCTGGGAAAACTGTATTGTGACTTGGAATCGGCGTTGGAAAAGAAAATAGATCTGATCACCCTGTCGTCTCTGGAACAGACAACGCGCCTTTCCAGCGATGAACTGTTTCGCAGCAATATTGAAAGGGAGAAGGTGAAGCTCTATGATGTCGCCTGATTTGCAGAGAATTCTTAGAATCCGCGATTATTGTCTGGAAATTCAGAAAACCATCTCACGATATGGAAATGATTTTCAAATTTTTGACAGCGATGGAGATTATCAGAGAAGCATTGCTTTTCCTATCCTACAGATTGGAGAGCTTGGCGGTTCCCTTTCTGAGGCATAACGGAAAGAGACCTGCAATCGTATCCAGTGGGGCCCCATTAAGGGGATGGGCAATATGGTCGCCCATAGCTATGGAAGCATGAGCCGGGAAATTATATGGGAGACAGCCGCAATGGATATTCCCGTTCTTCTGAATTTTTGCGAAGAACAGCTGAAAGAAACCTAATTTGTTTCGTTTCCGTTTCGTTTTTCGGGGTATACTATCCGAAAAACGAAAGGGATGCTTTTTTATGTGTACTGCTGCCACTTACAAAACGAAAGACTTCTACATGGGCCGGACTCTGGACTATGAGCGGTCCTATGGGGACAAAATTACCGTTACTCCCCGGAATTTCCCACTGCGGTTTCACTGCCTGCCGGAAATGAAGCGCCACCATGCGATCATTGGCATGGCGGCGGTGATGGAAAACTACCCACTGTATTACGAGGGCTTTAATGAAAAGGGCCTGGGCATCTGCGGGCTGAATTTTGTGGGAAACTGCGCCTATTTCCCGGAAAAAAATGGAAAAAATAACCTTGCCCAGTATGAACTGATCCCCTATCTGCTTGGAAAATGCGAGAGCGTTTCCCAGGTGCGGGAGATTCTGGAAAATGGAAATCTGCTGAATATCCCCTTCCGGGAAAATCTGCCCCTGGCCCAGCTGCACTGGATGATCGCGGATGAGACGAGCTGCATTACCGTGGAATCCATGGCGGACGGGCTGCATATTTATGACAACCCCGTGGGGGTCATGACCAACAACCCGCCCTTCCCCTATCAGCTGTTTGCTCTGAACAATTACCGCTCTCTGGGCGTAGACACCCCGGAAAATACTTTTGGCACGGACTTAAACGCCTATAGCCGGGGCCTGGGCGGTTTGGGTCTGCCCGGGGATCTTTCCAGCCAGTCAAGATTTGTGCGCGTGGCTTTTACAAAGCTCCATTCTCTGTCCCCTGACGATGAACTGCACTCCGTCAGCCAGTTCTTCCACATTCTCGGCAGCGTAGACCAGCAGCGGGGACTGTGCCGTCTGAAGGAAAAGGAATATGAGATCACCCTCTACACCTGCTGCTGCAATGTAAGCAAGGGGATTTACTACTACACCACCTACGATAACCACCAGATCACCGCCGTAGATATGCACAAGGAGAATCTGGATGGCGACAGCCTGATCGTTTACCAGCCGATTGCGGAACAGCAGGTGCGGTATCAGAATTAAAAGCATTATTCGCAGACAGCTCTTCAAACCTTGACATTCGGAAAAAGCTGGTCTATAATAAAAGAACAAGGAGATGCCCGCTGTGAACAGGCATCTCCCCGTGGTGGAAACCCGACGGTTGCCACTACACAGAACTTACATGGGTGAGCGCATAGCGCTCAAGAACATGAGTCGTCTGGTGTCAGCAGACGGCTCACTTCTTTTTATCGTACAAGTACAGTACGAGAGACACGATACTGGCAATGGAGCCCAACGCTCCAAGGACAGACAACAATGCCGAAGTCATATGTATATTGCCTCCCCGAGATAGATTTCCCGCGAGGGCTGTATACACGCCTCCATTCCGCTCTCGCGGGATGACAGGCAACCGTCTTTTACCGCACACCGTCTACAAAGGAGGAAAAAACTCAACGCGGACGGTGGGCTTCCACTTGTGTTTTATTATACAGCATTCTGTCGGTTTGTCAAACAAATTGGGAATAAAAGCCCGGCGCGGAAAGCGCCGGGCTTTGCGATTTAGTTGCCCATGAGAATTTGGGCCAGTTTGCTGTCTCTATCCAGAATGACGGTTTTTTCGTTGCCGGTCAGGCTGGCTTTCAGGGCATCCAGGGCACGGGTGAATTCATAGAATTCCTTTTGGTCCTGGGTCTGGTAGGCGCTTGCCAGCATCCGCATATATTCGCCCTCGCCCTCGGCTTCCAGCTTGGCGGCCTCCGCCTGGGCATTGGAGACGATGATATTCACCTGCTTGTCCACATTGTTGCGGATAATGGAGGCTTCGTAGTTGCCGTCGGCGGTGTATTTTTCCGCGATCTGGTTCCGTTCGGAGATCATCCGGTTGTACACGGCGTTCAGGTTGGATTCCGGCAGGTCGAACTGCTTGATTTTCACATCCTCCACCCGGATGCCGTAGGTCTGGGCCAGGGCGTCTACGTCGGTGGCAATGGAATTGTAGATGTCGTTCCGCTTGGCGCCGTCCTCCATGTTCACAATGTCCGCCTGGGCCAGGGTGCCCATGACGGTTTTCAGCTCGTTATAGGTCAGGGCGTCCAGCCGCTGCTCGGCATTGGAGGTGGTGCCCAGGCGCTGATAGAAGAGCTTGGGGTCTCCGATGGACCAGAGAATGTAGCAGTCCACGGTCATATTCTGCTTGTCAGAGGTCAGCACCTCGGAGGGCGGAATGTCGTAGAGCTGGGTGGCTTTGGTGAAATATTTCACGGAGTCCACAAAGGGCAGCTTGAAGTGCAGGCCGGCATCGGATGTGGTGGCAATGATTTTGGAAAACCGGACGGTGCAGGCGTATTCATCCTCCCGCACGGTGAAGAAACAGCCGGACAGCACGATCACGGCCAGAATCACTACGGCAATCAGGGTTACGGTTCTTTTTTTCACTGCGTTTCTCCTCCTTCGCTGCCTACCAGAGTTTCCAGAGGCAGGAGCATCTGCATGTCGCTGCCGGTGCCGGTATTGATATACAGCTTGATGCCCGGCAGAATATCCGAAATGGCCTCATAGTACATTCTTGTTTTGGTGACCTCGGGATTCAGGGCATATTCCTGATACATGGCGCTGAACATGGCCACCTGTTCGGTTGCCTCGTTGATGCGTTTTTCCTTCAGGTATTGGGCGTTCTGAATCAGCTTGTCTGCCTCGGCCTGGGCCTTGGGCAGCTGGGCATTTTCGTAGGCTTTCGCGTCATTGATGACGGTTTCTGCCTGCTGCTTGGCGGTTTCCACATTTTTGAAGGCTTCGATGACCTCCTGGGTGGGGGGCTCGGCATCCTGGATCTTCACATCCACCAGAGCAAGGCCAATGTCATATTGGGTAAGAATCTCCGATACCAGGTTTTTCACCTGCATCTGGATGTTTTCCTTGCCGGTGGTCAGCACGGAATCCACGGTGGAGGAACCGACCACGTTGCGCACCTGGCTCTGAACCAGATTGCGCAGGATCAGCTCCGGCTCATTGGAGGAATAGAGGTACTGCACGGGATCGGAGACCTTGTATTCCACAAAGAAATCCACGTTGACGATGTTGTAGTCGCCGGTGATCATGGCACTGTCCCGGTCGTTCACATTGTAGCCACTGATCCCCACCGGGTCATAGCCCAGGGTGATCTTCTGATAGACGTTGACGTCTACTTTCTGGACCTTTTGAATGCCGAAGGGCAGCTTCAGGTGCACGCCGGCATCGGTGATGTCTGTCACCCGGCCAAAGGTGGTGACCACAGCCTGCTGCTTGTCGTCCACGGTGTAGTAGCAGGTGGAGACCAGCAGCAACAGCACAAGGATCATGATGACCGAAAGAACCGTATGTTTTACTTTTTTCCAGTTGGGCTCCTTCTTTTCTTTCGGCGGGGCCCAGCGGTAGGTTCCGTTTTCTTCCATTGTAATTACTCCTTTTCCAGGTTTTCCATCAGTGCATCTGCCCGGTCCCGCAGAAATGCGGCACACCAGGCATAGAGCATGATGGAAAGGGCTTTTTGTATTTTCTGATTTGCACCGGGAATCCGCTCGGGAAGCTGCCGGACGCTTTTTTCAATGCCCTCCTCCAGTGTACCCTTGCGCCCATAGACCTGAGCGGCCAGGCTCACCAGAAGAAAATAAAGCTCGGCATCGGCAATCAAATCGTCCCCGCTTTCATCCAGCTGCCCATTGACGTAGCTCAGAAGGTCACAGACCTTATCAATGGGCATGGATTTTCGAAGCAGATTGATGGTGAGAATGCGGCAGAGCTGATCCAGGGAGTATTTTTTTCCCTGGGAGTTGGAGAGATATTTTCTGCGCACCCAGTTCTGGATCATATAGGGCTCCAGCCCGGAGATGGCAGAGACCTGGCTCAGGCTGATGTTTCCGGCCAGAAAAAAAGCGCTGAATACGTCCCGAATCTTCTCCGCGTCCTCCGTCTGTGCGGAGAGGACGGTTCCCGGTATTGTCCACTGCATGTGGGATGCTCCTTTCTTTTTTTACTGTATCTAGATTATAACACATAATCATATGATTGTCAATAAGAATTATGTGACTGTGTGCAAAAGCTTTCCCTATGGTGGGAGCTGGCTCGGCGTTAGCCGAGCCAGCTCCCACTGTGCATTAAGAGTTTGCAGGCCCCAAGCGGCCAATATTCTCTATCCCTTTCAGGGGAGCCTGACAGCATTTTTTTAGGAACCACGCTTGTACGCAAGGGCCCTCTTCTATAAATTATGGTATAGTTGCCACTGGCAGATATGGAGAATTAGATTTGCTCTGCGACGCACCGTGTAGGAGATGAATTTTTCGTTTTCCCCTCTTTACGAATCCATATTTCTGGTGTAAAATAAAGCAATCAACGATCAATAAGGGGGGAATGGAATGAACTGTCTGAGATGCGGGGCTGAGGTCGCGGAAGGAGAAAGCTTTTGCACTGATTGTCTTGCGGAGATGGAAAAATACCCTGTTCCGCCGGATACCTATGTTATGATCCCAAAGCGGTCCGCCCAGCGACCTTCCGTTCGGAAGACGTCTCTGTCTGATGATGAGAAGCTGCGTATTTCCAATTCACAGCTGAAACGGGCGCGGATTTGGATTGCGGTGCTTCTGATCGTCATAGCCGGGCTCAGCGCGTTCTGCGTTTGGCTTCTGCTGCGGGATCAGCAGCCCGTTGTTGGACAGAACTATTCCACCGTCTCCCCCACTGCCTCCACTTCCGGACCCTTGCCCACTGAAAAGTAATGTTTCACGTGAAACATTACTTTCCGGAAAATGCGGCATCGGAAGATGTTTCACGTGAAACATTCCGGTGCGGAGAATGAGAGGAGCGAAAAATGGGAAAAATCATAGCCATCGTAAACCAGAAGGGCGGCGTGGGCAAAACCACTACGGCGGTGAACCTGACGGCGGCCTTGACGGATCTGGGCAAAAAGGTGCTGCTCTGCGACTTTGACCCCCAGGCAAATGCCACCTCCGGAATGGGCGTGGACAAGCGAAAAATCAAATATTCCTCCTATGATGTGACCATCAACGGCGTCAGCATCGAAAGCGCCATTCTGGAAACGAAGTTTGGAGACGTGGTCCCCTCTTCCGCAGATCTGGCCGGTGCAGGCGTGGAGCTCATCGGCTCCGATGATCGGGAGCACCAGCTGAAAGCAGCCTTGGAAAGCGTGAAGGACAAATATGATGCCATTTTCATCGACTGCCCGCCCTCATTGGAGCTGCTGACGCTGAATGCCCTGTGTGCAGCGGACGGAATTCTGGTCCCGGTGCAGTGCGAGTACTACGCACTGGAAGGCCTAAGTGATCTGATGGCAACCCTGCGGACGGTGAAAAAGAAGCTGAATCCCAAGCTGGAGATTTTCTGCGTGGTACTGACCATGTATGACGGCCGGACGAACTTCTCCGCCCAGGTGGCGCAGGAGGTAAGACGGCATTTCCCCGGCAAGGTGCTGGCGACGGTGGTTCCCAGAAATGTCCGCCTGGCCGAGGCACCCAGCCATGGCCTGCCTGTGACCAGCTACGATAAATTCAGCCGCGGCGCTGCTGCCTATCGGGATATGGCAGAGGAAGTCGCCAAGAAGCTATAAGGAAAGGATGATTTCATGGCATCACAGAAGGGCCTCGGCAGGGGCCTTGGTGCGCTGCTGGGTGACTTGACGGAAGAACTGGAAAGCACCGGCGGTCTGAAAACACTGCCGCTTCATAAAATCGAACCCAATCCCAACCAGCCCCGCCGGGATTTTGACGATGAGGAACTGGAAGCTCTGGCAGAGTCCATCCGGCAGCATGGCATTATTCAGCCCCTGACCGTTCGGGAAATGCCCAATGGGTATTATCAGATCATTGCAGGCGAACGCCGCTGGCGGGCGTCCCGTCTGGCAGGCCTGGACGAGGTACCCGTAGTTATCATGGAAGCCGACGACCGGAAGGCTATGGAGCTGGCGCTGATCGAAAATCTGCAGCGGCAGGACCTGAATCCGGTGGAAGAGGCCCAGGGCTACGATGCCTTGATCAATCGCTTTGGGCTGACTCAGGAGGAGGCCGCCGAGAGGGTGGGCAAATCCCGTCCCGCTGTGGCAAACGCCCTGCGTCTGCTTACCTTAAGCGAGCCGGTGCTGGAAAAGCTGAAAAACAGAGAGCTGACCGCCGGTCACGCCCGGGCCATTTTGCAGCTGAAAACCGAAAAAAAGCAGCTGGAAGCTGCCCAGAAGATTGCAGCATTGGGTCTGTCTGTCCGTCAGGCGGAGCTGCTGTGCAAGAACATGAGCCAGGAAGCGCCGAAGAAAAAGGAGATCATCCTGGAAGTGGACTATGTAGCCGAGTGTGAGCGGAACCTGAGCAAGGCACTGGGCCGGGGCGTAAAAATCGTCAACGGCAAACGCAAGGGTCGCTTTGAGTTGGAATTCTACGGTCAGGACGATCTGCAAAATCTGCTGGACGCCCTGATGAATCTGAAAAAATAAGTCATTAAGAAAAATCAACCAAGAGAGGTAATTGTCATGATCGATATCAAGCGAATCAAAGAAAATCCCGATGCCATCAAGGCCGGTATGAAGGCCAAGGAAGTGGACTGCGACGCCACCATTGACCGCATTCTGGAGCTGGACGTCCAGGTCCGGGGCCTGAAGACTCATACCGAGACCAAGACCGCGGAGAAGAACAAGCTTGCCAAGGAAAACGGCAAGCTCTTCGGCCAGAAGAAGGGTGCAGAAAAGAAGGGTGAGGATACTTCCGCTCTGGAAGCCCAGATCAACGCCAACATGGCCGCTTCCGTAAAGATCGACGAGGAAATCGCCGAGGACAAGCAGAAGCTCAAGGAGCTGGATGACGAGCTGACCACCTGCATGCTGTCCCTGCCCAATATGCCGGACCCTGATCTGCTCCCCGGCGGCAAGGAGAACAACCAGCCTCTGCGCTACATCGGCGAGAAGCATTCCTTTGATTTTGAGCCCAAGCACCATGTGGACCTGTGCCAGAACCTGGGCCTCATCGACTACGAGCGGGGCGTCAAGCTGGCCGGTGCCGGCAACTGGATTTATACCGGCATGGGCGCTCGCCTGGAGTGGGCTCTGCTGAACTACTTCATCGACTGCCACGTGGCTGACGGCTACGAATTCATCCTGCCGCCCCACATGCTGGAGTACCAGTGCGGCCTGACTGCCGGTCAGTTCCCCAAGTTTGCAGATGAAGTCTACAAGATCGCCAATCCCACCGACGACCGGGTACACTATATGCTGCCCACTGCCGAGGCAGCGCTTGCTTCCGTTTACCGGGATGAAATCCTCACTGAGGCCGATCTGCCCAAGAAGTTCTTCGCCTATACCCCCTGTTTCCGCCGGGAGGCCGGTTCCCACCGCGCCGACGAGCGGGGTATGGTCCGGGGCCATCAGTTCAATAAGGTAGAGATGTTCCAGTACACCACCCCCGAGGGCTCTGACGAGGCCTTCGAGGAGCTGGTACACAAGGCGGAGAATCTGGTTTCCGGTCTGGGCCTGCACTTCCGTACCGTGAAGCTGGCCGCAGGCGACTGCTCCGCATCCATGGCCAGAACCTATGATATTGAAATTCTGATCCCCTCCATGAACGGCTACAAGGAGGTCTCCTCCGTATCCAACGCCCGGGATTACCAGGCACGCCGGGGCAACATCCGCTTCCGCCGTGCCGACGGTAAGATCGAGTACGTCCACACCCTGAACGGCTCCGGTCTGGCTACCTCCCGTATTTTCCCCGCCATCGTGGAGCAGAACCAGCGCGCCGACGGCTCCGTGGTCATCCCCGAAGCCCTGCGCAAGTACCTGGGCGGAATGGAAGTTATTGAAAAGAAGTAAAGTATCGGTAAAAAGCTTCCCCTCTGGGGAAGCTTGCTCGCGTAGCGAGACTGAAGAGGGGCGTAATGGGCGAGAGTGGCAGGAAAAATGCCCATCGTGTCCATCTTCATCGGCGGCGTGGATTTCTCCGAGATGAAGCTGGAGCTGCCCCGGCTGTTTGCGGAAAAGTATGATGATGCAGGAAATCTCATTAAGAATACCCTGAACTACGGCAACTTCATCTCCGCAGTCATCAATTTCCTGATTCTGGCCCTGGTGGTTTTCTTCCTGGTAAAGGGTCTGAACAAGCTCTCTGAGCTGGGCAAGAAGAAGGAAGAGGAAGCCAAAGCGGAAGAGCCCCCCAAGGAGCCCGAGCCCACCAAGGAGGAGCTGCTGCTCACAGAGATTCGGGACCTGCTGAAGGAAAAATAAGCTTTTTTATCCACAGGAAGTTCACTTCCTGTGGATATTTTCTAGCAAAATAGTTTGACAAATGGAGCCTTAAAGCCTATAATAAGTACAATGGGAGCGAATGGGGCAAGGATCGTGCCGCGGCGCTTTCAATGTATGCAAAATGCCGGAAAACAGGCATTTATGATTCCATAAATTCATAAAAGGATGGATCAGATCATGTACAAAATCGTGCGTAAGAAAGAGCTGAATGATTCCGTCACTCTGATGGAGATCGAAGCGCCCTTCGTTGCCAAGAAGGCAAAGGCCGGGCAGTTTATCATCTTCCGGATCGACGAGAAGAGCGAGCGCGTGCCCCTTACCATTGCCGGTTACGACCGGGAGAAGGGCACCGTCAGCATTATTTTCCAGAAGGTTGGCTTCTCCACCAAGGCCCTGGGCGCTCTGAATGAGGGCGACTATATCCGGGACTTCGTGGGTCCCCTGGGCAAGCCCACCGATGTGGAGGGCAAGAAGCGGGTCTGCGTGGTCGGCGGCGGTGTTGGCTGCGCCATTGCTCTGCCTGCAGCCGTGGCCTTCAAGGAGGCCGGTGCCGAGGTCGATGTGATCATCGGCTTCCGCAACAAGGACATTGTGATTCTGGAGGATGAGTTCCGGGCCTGTGCCGACCATCTGTACCTGATGACCGATGACGGCTCCTACGGCGAGAAGGGCTTCGGCACCGTAAAGCTCCAGGCTCTGCTGGAGAGCGGCGTGAAGTATGACGAGGTTCTGGCCATCGGACCTGTGCCTATGATGAAGTTCGTCTGCAAGACCACCGAGCCCTTCGGCGTACACACCATGGTGTCCCTGAACCCCATTATGGTGGACGGCACCGGTATGTGCGGCGGCTGCCGTGTCACCGTGGGCGGCGAGACCAAGTTCGCCTGTGTGGATGGCCCCGAATTCGACGGCCACAAGGTGGACTATGAAGAGCTGATGAGCCGGAACGGCACCTACCGGGAGCGGGAAGCCGAAGTTGCCAGAGACCATGTCTGCCGTATGGAAGCCATGGGTAAGGCACTGATCAAGTAAGGGAGGAAAGAAAAATGGCAAATATGACTTTGACCAAGACCCCTATGCCTGAGCAGGACCCCAAGGTTCGTGCCCGCAATTTCAAAGAGGTTGCCCTGGGCTATACCGAAGAGATGGCCAAGGAAGAGGCAGGCCGCTGCCTGAACTGCAAGAACCCCAAGTGCGTCGAGGGCTGCCCTGTCAATGTGCGCATCCCCGAGTTTATTCATAAGGTAGCCGAGGGCGACTACAAGGCTGCCTACGAGATCATCACCTCCACCAATGCCCTGCCCGCTCTGTCCGGCCGTGTCTGCCCCCAGGAAAGCCAGTGCGAGAGCAAGTGCGTCCGGGGTGTTAAGGGCGAACCTGTGGCCATCGGCCGTCTGGAGCGCTTTGTTGCCGACTGGTACCGGGAGAACGTGAACACCAAGCCCGAGAAGACCCCCTCCAACGGCATGAAGGTGGCCGTTGTCGGTTCCGGCCCTGCCGGTCTGACCTGCGCCAGCGATCTGGCCAAGAAGGGATACCAGGTCTCCATTTTCGAGGCCCTGCACACCGCAGGCGGCGTGCTGGTTTACGGCATCCCCGAGTTCAGACTCCCCAAGGCCATCGTTGCCAACGAGGTGGAGAATCTGAAGGCCCAGGGTGTAGAGGTCATGACCAATATGGTCATCGGCCGTGTTCTGACCATCGACGAGCTGTTCGAAATGGGCTATAAGGCCGTCTTCGTGGGCTCCGGCGCAGGCCTGCCCATGTTTATGCACATTCCCGGCGAGAGCCTGAAGGGCGTTATGTCCGCCAACGAGTATCTGACCCGTACCAACCTGATGAAGGCCTATGAGGAAAGTTCCGATACCCCCATCATTAAGTCCAAGGCCGTAGCCGTCGTTGGCGGCGGCAACGTGGCCATGGACGGCGCCCGCTGCGCCATGCGTCTGGGCGCGGACAAGGTGTACATCGTCTACCGCCGCGGCGAGGCCGAAATGCCCGCCCGTAAGGAAGAACAGCACCATGCCAAGGAAGAGGGCATTGAGTTCAAGACTCTGTGCAACCCTGTGGAGATCCTGGGCGACGATACCGGCCGTGTCTGCGGCATCAAGTGCGTCCGCATGGAGCTGGGTGAGCCCGATGCTTCCGGCCGCCGCCGTCCCGTGGAGATTCCCGGCAGCGAGTTCGTGCTGGATGTGGATACCGTCATCATGGCTCTGGGCACCAGCCCCAACCCCCTGATCCGCTCCACCACCCCCGGCCTGGAGACCAACAAGAAGGGCGGCCTCATCGTCAATGAGAACGAGATGACCACCCGCGAGGGCGTCTTCGCCGGCGGCGATGCCGTTACCGGCGCTGCCACCGTCATCCTGGCCATGGGCGCAGGCAAGAAGGGCGCAGCTGCCATCGACGCTTACCTGCAGAGCAAGTAACAAACAGATACCTGCAAGCTACAAATCCGTAAATTTATCCACAGCTGTTTCCACAGCTGTGGATAAATCATGTGGAAAACCGGTTGCAGCCTGTGAAAAAAGCAGAAAATCAACCTCAAAGGGGCCGAAACCCGGGAAAAACCCGGCGCTCGGCCCCTTTCCTGTTTTCCACACCCCCTCCCCTGCTGCAAAAATGTTTCCACAATGTTTGAATATCCTGTGGAGAAATTCCGGGAAATGCGAGAGAAAGCCAGGTTTTCAAATGCCAAAGAAGGGGTTGAAATCGCTTGAGGAAAGGAGTAGACGGGAAAAACTCCACAGACAGTGAAAGTCCTGTGGAGTTTTTTGGATTGACGTGTGAAACAAGCACATAGAAAAGCAATGCTTTGGTGGTATAGGGATTCTTTTTCACAGGTTTTGAAAAGAATGTGGAAAAAGAAATGGAAATCCAGAGATAACATAACAAGACGACAATAATATGAGAAAAAGCTTCCCCTACGGACGGTGCGTCGCGCAGCGAATGGAATCAAATATAGCTGCCGGTGGCAGCTATACCATAAAAAGTGGAGCAGTCAGGGCGAAGCCCTGACTGAGGAGGGGCGTTCCGTGCGAGAGCGGTTGGCGTAATGCGCCTATAGGGCTCCACTTTCATGGGTGCCTGGACGTAAATTTCGGAAAAATTATCAGAAAATCTCCACAATTTATGAAAAACCTGTGGAGAAAAATAGGATTCTATAGAATTAACATAACAAGAAGACAATAATAGAATAGGAATAGAATTACATCTTCCCTATTGACAACCCTATATGACAATGATATAATGCAAACTGACAAGGATACTTGTCACAACGACAATGAAATATGTCACATGGAGGTGGACTATGACACTGGGAAATCGCCTGAAGGAGCGGCGGGCGGCATTGAATGTAAACCAGCAGGAGATGGGGCGGCTGTGCGGGGTGTCCCGGCAGACCGTCAGTCTGATCGAGCGGGGGGACTACTCCCCTTCCGTGACCCTGGCCCTGACCATTGCAAAGGTCTGCGGCGTAACCGTGGAGGATGTTTTTTACCTAAAGGAGGAAGAAGAAAAATGAAGGATGTCAACAAAGCGGAAATTAAACAACAGAACAGAAAGGCTATGCCGAAGTTTATCGTCATCATGACCCTTAGCGTTTTGATCGGCGGGGCGTTTGGCTTCTGTACTTCTTATTACGGGCTGAACGGATTTTCGGGGAAGCTGACGGCGGCGGGAACCTATTTTTCCAGTCGTATGGCCCATTGGCTGCTCCTGGCCCTGGCTCTGGTGCAGCCTGCCGTGTGTCTGCCGCTCTATTTTCAGGGAAAGGGCATGGTGATGCACTGGGACGGCGAGGATGACGCCGCAGCGGAAAAGGCAGAAGAAAAGCTCTCTATTGTTATGTGGATCAGCGGCGCAGCCATGATCACGGCCAATTTCCTGATTGCAGCAGCCTATGCGGCCGGACATTCGATTTTCACTGAGAAGGGCGGATTGCTTGCATTGTGTGTGAGCATTGCGGCATTTTTTGGGATTCTGTTTGAAAACGTCCTGTTTCAACAGAAAGTCGTGGATATGACGAAGCGTCTCTACCCGGAAAAAACAGCGTCCGTTTACGATACCCATTTCCGGAAAAAGTGGCTGGACAGCTGTGATGAGGCGGAAAAAATCATGATCGGCCAGTGCGCCTACAAGGCCTATATTGCAGGAAATCAGGTTTGCCATGCCCTGGCGGCAATCCTGGCCATTTCCGCTCTGGTGTTTGGCACGGGGGCACTCCCCTCTCTGGCTGTGTGCGCAGTGTGGATGGTCATGCAGTGCGTTTACAGCCGGGAGGCGATGCGGCTTTCCCGGGCGGGCAGCCAGATCACGGAGTGACCGGAAAAGGCACCCTGTTCACAAATTGCCCCGGAAGTCTTAACAAAATATTCACCCATGCTCCCCTATTTCCGTTATAATAGGAAATATCAGAAAGAATAGGCCCTGCGGGGCTTTTGAAGGAGCGGATGAACAATGGCTGTATCTGTACTGATCGTAGAGGATGACCGCAATATTGCGGAATTGCTGCAAATGTATCTGGAAAAGGAAGGCTACGCCGTGACCGTGGCTGCGGACGGCGGCCAGGGGCTTGCAAAGTTCCGGGCCATCAAGCCGGATCTGGTGCTGCTGGATGTGATGATGCCGGTGATGGACGGCTGGGCAGTTTGCCGGGCCATCCGAGCCGAGAGCCAGACCCCTGTTATCATGCTCACTGCCAAGGGCGAGACCGACGACAAGGTGGCCGGTCTCAAGAACGGCGCGGATGACTATATCACCAAGCCCTTTGAAATGAAGGAGGTCCTGGCCCGGATCGAGGCCGTGCTGCGCAGATCCAATGGCTCTGCCGCAGAGAAAAAGGCCCGTCGGCTTGTGTTTGACAAGCTGGTTATCGATATGGATGCCTTTGAGCTCACCGTGGACGGCAAGAAGGTGGATACCCCGCCCAAGGAGATGGAGCTGCTATACTACCTGGCCTCCTCCCCCAACCGGGTCTATACCCGCAACCAGCTGCTGGACGAGGTATGGGGCTTCGACTACTTTGGCGACTCCCGGACGGTGGACGTCCACGTCAAGCGCCTGAGAGAAAAGCTGGAGGGTGTCTCCGACCAGTGGAACTTGAAAACGGTCTGGGGCGTGGGCTACAAGTTCGAAGTTTTGCAGCAGTAAATAGTGGCCCCGCCGGTCATTTCCGGCGGGGTTTGGCATTACAATCGTGTTTGGTGTCAGCACCTTTTTTGGCTGAAAGTTGTAAACTTTTTGTGCTTTGCTTGAAGAAGCCTATATTGGGTGCTATAATTTTACCAGGAAAAAGAGCAGCCGGAGCGTGAGCGGGGTGGAATATCCGCTCATTTTTTCTCCGGCGGGAAAGAGAGGGAAATGCCTATGAAATCCTCCTTCGGCCGGAGCTTTTCCGTGTTTGCGGGGATTCTGCTGGTGGCCCTGACGGTGCTGGGCGGGTCCTTTCAGATGATGGTGCAGAACTATCTGACGGAGACCTCTTTCACAAGACTGGAGCAGGACGCGGCGATCATTCAGAATCTTGCGGCCTGCCTGGACGAGAACAGCATGAGCAGCCGGGAATTTCTCATGAATCTGGATGTGGCCGCCAAGGTATCCGGGTCCGATGCGGTGATCTGCAATACCAAGGGGAAGGTTGTCATCTGCTCCGATGGAACTGCGGATTGCGGTCATAAGGGACTTTATGTAAACAGGGATTACCTGAATAAGGTCATCGAGCAGGGCGGAGACCGGGCAACCGGCATCATCAAGGGACTCTACGAAGACGAACGCTTTCTGGTGTCCAGCCCTATTACCAACGAGGATGGACAAAATCTGGGCATTCTCATTGTCTCCTCTCCCTTGGCGGGCGTTAATGCGGTGCTGACCAAGATCTCCAATATCTTTCTGACCATTGCGGCCTTTGTGGTGCTGGCTTCCGTGGCAGCGGTGTCTGTCTTCGCCCGGCGGGAGAGCAAGCCCCTGCAGGAGATGGCCAAGGTTGCCAATGCCTTTGGCCACGGCAATCTGGAGGCACGGGTCAAGATCGAGGAGAGCTACTCCGAAGAGGTGGAGGAGCTGGCCCTGGCCTTTAACAATATGGCATCCAGCCTGCAAAAGAGCGAGTACCGCCGCCAGGAGTTTGTGGCCAATGTGTCCCATGAGCTGAAAACCCCCATGACCACCATTTCCGGCTATGTGGACGGAATGCTGGACAAGACCATTCCGGCGGAAAAGTGGCCCCACTATTTGCAGATTGTCTCCGATGAGACCAAGCGCCTTTCCCGGCTGGTCCGCAGTATGCTGGATATCTCCCAGCTCCAGACCCAGGAGGGCATTCCGGAGGAGAAGAAGGTTCAGTTTGACCTGGAGGATGCTTCCAGCCAGGTGCTGCTGACCTTTGAAAAGAAGATCGACGACAAGCACATCAACGTGGAGGTGGATATGCCGGACCATCCGGTGTTCACCTTTGCCAACGAGGACTATATTACCCAGGTCATCTACAACCTGATCGACAATGCCGTGAAGTTCTGCCCGGACGGCGGTACCCTGGGGCTGAAAATCAAGGAGGGCGGGGCCAAGGCCTATGTCTCCGTCTCCAACGATGGCGACACCATCCCTCCGGAGGAGCTGCCATTGGTCTTCGACCGGTTCCACAAGCTGGATAAGAGCCGCTCCAAGAATCGGGACGGCTGGGGCCTGGGGCTGTACATTGTGAAAACCATCGTCTGCGCCCACGGTGAAAACATCAGCGTCACCAGCCGGGACGGCAAGACAGAGTTCACCTTCACCATGCCGCTGGTGAATTAAAAAAAGCTTCCCCTTCGGGGGAGCTGGCTCGCGTAAGCGAGACTGAGGAGGGGAGTAATGGGCGAGAGCGGCAAAAATATGCATTTCTCTCGCACGTAAGGCCCCTCTTCCACCGCTGCGGCGGTCCCCCTTCCCCGATGGGGAAGGTTAGGGGATTGGTCGGCGGGCTACCTTCCGCCAAGGGAAGGCTTCAAAATTTCCGGAAAGGAGCAGCGTATATGAACGACAGAGGGTTTCCCTTTGACAGCGGATGGGACGACGGGGTCTACGGCACCGGGTCTACCCAGCCGCCCAAAAGCCACAGAGCGCTGCTGGCACTGCTGCTGGTGATCATCATTTTCCTCGGAGGCATTGCCACGGCCCTGAGCATTCTCAATATCCGCCTGTTTCATGAGCTCCATCAGAGGGAGGACGCTCTGACGGTGGCCTACGCCGTCCAGAGCCAGACCGAGGCCGAGGCGGAGGTGGACCCCACCTTGGCCGAGACCTATCCCAGAGAAAAGACCACCGTGGATTTGCAGCAGACCCCAGATGGGGACTCGCGGGAGGGGGAAATGAGCCTCCAAGAGATCTATGAGACCAACATTCCGGCGGTGGTTTCCATTTCTGCCTCTACCGGTTCCGGCAGCTCCACGGGCACCGGGGTAGTCCTCTCTGCCAACGGATATCTGTTGACCAATTATCATGTGATTCGCCAGGCTCTGGCCATCAATGTGACTTTGACGGACGAGCGGGAGCTGCGGGCTACCCTGGTGGGAGAAGACCCGGTGTCCGATCTGGCGGTACTCCGGGTGGACGCAGAGGACCTGACCCCCGCCCAGTTCGGGGATTCCGACGGCGTGCGGGTGGGCGACAGCGTGGTAGCCATTGGCGACCCCTTGGGCGTGGAGCTCCGGGGCACCATGACCGACGGCATTGTCTCCGCCATCAGCCGGGACGTGCAGGTGGACGGCCGGGTCATGAATCTGATCCAGACCAATGCCGCCCTGAACTCCGGAAATTCCGGCGGGCCCCTCATCAACCGCTTCGGCCAGGTCATCGGCATCAACACCATGAAGATCGGCACCTTTGCGGACAGCTCCGGGGTGGAGGGTCTGGGCTTCGCCATCCCCAGCGCCACTGTGCAGGAGATCGTCAACCAGCTGCTGAGCCAGGGCTATGTGTCCGGCCGCCCCTGGCTGGGGATCGAGGGAGAGAGCTTCTCCACCTTCTACCAGCGGTTTTACCGGATCCCCAAGGGACTGTATGTGACGGATGTCCAGGTGGGCAGCCCTGCCGAGGCCGCAGGCCTGCGCATCGGGGATATTATTCTCACCGCCGACGGCGGCTCCGTGACGGATATGGATGCCCTGAATGCCCAGCTCTATACCCACGCCCCCGGGGACAGTATGCGCCTTTCCGTATACAGAAACGGCCGCCAGGGAGATGTGACGGTGGCGCTGACGGAAAAGCATTGATGCGGCCTGCCCACGGGCTGCGGACCGATGAGAACATCGGCCCCGTGAAAGAAAAACGTGGATCGAAACCAACAATTGTAAAAGAGGTATTATGAAAATGGAACCGGTATATACCCAAAATTATGAGATCAAGGACAATATGGTGGACTGCTTTGGCAATCTTCGTCCGGGCCAGATTCTCTTCATCGCCCAGGATATGGGCACCCGGCACTGCCAGGAGCTTTCGCTGAGCTATGATGTGCTGGCAAGCCACCGGCTGTTCTGGGCCGTGACCCGGCACCGGGTGCAGATCACGCGGCTTCCTAAGTCCGGTGAGACCATCCGTGTGGAGACCTGGGCCATGCCCACCACCCGGGTCGCCTACCCCAGAAGCGTTGTGGCCTATGACGAAAAGAGCCAGGAGCTCTTCCGCTCCATTACCCTTTGGGTGCTGATGAACATGGATACCCGGGCTATGATCCAGCCGGGCCAGAGCGGCATTGAGGTCGTGGGCACGGACCGGGGCCTGGAGCTTGCCTCCCCCAAGGGCATTGTCCCCCGGGATATGGTCAATTCCAGTCCCAGAAGGGTGTGCTTCACGGACCTGGACCGGAACGGCCACATGAACAATACCCGCTATATGGAGTGGGTGGAGGACCTGTTCCCCAGCCGCTTCCACCGGGAACACAAGCTCAAGGAGTTCACCGTATGCTATCTGGCGGAGTGCCGGGAGGGACAGACCCTGGATATGCACTACGAAATCATGGAGGGGGGCACTGTCCAGGTGGATGCTCACCGCACAGAAAACGGCGAGGACCACCGGGTGTTCTCCGCAAGAATGCTGTATGTGTAAAATTTGTCGGCAAAGCTCCGTTAGGGCTTTGCCGACTGCTTTTTGCAGGCGCTGCGGGCCTACTGTTCGCCTGTGAGGCACAGGAAGGACGGCTGTGTTTTTGACAGCCCAAAAAAGTGGAAAAGTGGATAACTGGGTGTTCTGTCAACCGAAAATCTCCACAGCTGTGAAGGATACTGTGGAGATTTTTTCACAGTTTCCCAAAAAATGCAGGAAATAACAGGCTTTTCCACAGCTTGTCCTGTGGAGAAACCTGTGGAGAATGTGGATAACTTCTGTGAAAAACCGGTGCGTGGCCTGTGGAAAGAAAATTTATGTTCCGCGAACAAGTGTATGAGAATGAAATCACAATGTGGTAAGAATGTTCGCAGCTTTTTTCCGAACAAAATATCCCCCTGGGGGGCTTCAAATGCCGTATCTGAATCGATATAATAAGAACGAAATCTCGAACCAATACATCGGGGAACTGAAAAAGAAAGGAAAAGAAAATGAAAATGAAAAAGACCTTGGCAGCATTGCTGGCAATGGTCCTGGTATTTGGCCTGACAGCCTGCGGGACCAAAAATGCGGGAGAGACTACGACTTCCGTGGAAACTACAGCTGCAACAGAAGCCACTCCGTCTGCGGAAACAACAGCCGCTGAGCAGGAGGCTTCCCAGACGCGCACGATCGTAGACGGAAATGGCCGTGAAGTCCAGATCCCAAGTACCGTGGAAAGCATTGTCTGTGTCGGCGTGGGAGCTTTGCGCTATACCTGCTATGTTGGCGGGGCAGATCTGGTTGTCGGCGTGGAGGACTACGAGACCGACGAGTCCGGCAGTGTTTTCCGCCTGTATAACTATGTCAACTTCGATAAGTTTCGGGATCTGCCCGTTACCGGAACCAACGGTACTCCCTTTGAGGAGGAGATCATCAAAGTAGATCCCCAGGTGATCGTTATGTCCGCATATGCAAGTGTGGATGCCGATGAATTAGAGGCTAAAACCAACATTCCCGTTGTGGTTGTTCCTGGCAGCGATACAACTTTGGACGACAAGGCCTATGAGACCATCCGTATTCTGGGCGAGCTGTACAGTCTGGAAGACCGTGCAGCAGAGCTGACCGCTTATCTGAAAGGCGTTGAAGAGGACCTGGATTCCCGTACCGCCGGTGTAGCCGAGGCGGACAAACCAACGGTTTATGTCTGCGGCGTGTCATTCAAAGGCAGCCATGGTTTTGAGGGCACGGAGGCCTACTACGGCCCCTTTGAGCTGATTCACGCGAACAATCTGGCGAATACCACCGGCCAGACTGGCGCATTCGACATCGATACCGAGCAGGTTCTGGCGTGGGACCCCGATGTGATTTTTGTGGACTTCAACGGCATGAGCTTGATTAAAGACGACTATGCCGCAAATTCCGCATTCTACAACAGCCTGACCGCAGTGAAGGAAGGTAAGGTTTATTCTCAGATTTCCTTCCGTTATTGTGCTTCCAATCTGGACACCGCTCTGGCAGATTCTTATTACGCTGCGACGATTTTGTACCCCGAGCAGTTTGCCGACGTAGATCTGGAGGCGAAGATCGGTGAGATCTATGAGCACTTGCTGGGCAGCAATCCTTATAACGATCAGAAGGAAGCCGGATATGCGTTCAGACCAGTTACCATCGGTGAATAACAGCGCGGAAGAAGATCTGCGAAAAAACAAAATCAAATGTGTCAGCTTCCTTTCAGTGCTGTTTGTACTGCTGGTTGGTGTAGCCCTGCTCTCCTTGCGGGCAGGCTCCTATAATACGCCGGTAGCAGAACTCATCAAGGGTGTGTTTGGCAGGGCAGAGAATGACAAGATCAACATCATTGTGCGCAACAACCGCCTGCCAAGAATCTGCACGGCGCTGCTTGCAGGGGCGGGGCTGGGCACTTCCGGCGCGGTCATGCAGGCAATTCTGCACAATCCTCTGGCGTCGTCTTCTACGCTGGGCGTGTCCCAGGGCGCCAGCTTTGGCGCAGCCTTTGCCATTATTGTTCTGAATATGGGCACTGTCGGGGCTTTGGGCAATATGGCAATACCGGTCTGCGCGTTTGTTGGCAGTATGGGTGTGGCGTTGGTGATTCTGGCACTGAGCCGCATCCGACAGATCAATGCCCAGGGCATCGTCCTTGCAGGAACGGCAATCAGTGCCATGTTCTCCGGTGCTACGACCTTGATGCAGTACTTTGCCAACGAGATCGAATTGACTACACTGGTGTTCTGGACCTACGGCAGCCTTAGCAGTACGGATTGGGGAGATGTAGGCGTTATGGCGGTGATTCTGCTGCTGGTATCTGTCTACTATGTACTTCATCGCTGGGACTACAACGCTCTGCTCAGCGGCGAGGAGATAGCGGTTAGCCTTGGAATCAATGTCAAACGCTTGACAATGTCTAATATGGTGCTGTGCTGCCTGATCTCCTCTGTTATTGTGTCATACGTCGGACTTATCAATTTCATAGGCTTGATTGCGCCGCATATTGTCCGGCTAGTGGTCGGAAACAACCACGCTTATTTGATTCCCGGCTCTGCCATGGCTGGTGCGCTGATTTTGCTCCTGGGCGACCTGTTCTCCCGGGTCGTGATCAGCCCGGTGGTCCTGCCAATCGGAGCAATCACATCCTTCCTCGGCGGTCCCATGTTCCTGTATCTCCTGTTCAAGGGAGGAAAGAAGGAATGCTAAAGGTTGAGAAACTGTGTTACCATTACAAAAATGGACCGAAAGTTTTGAAAGATGTGGATTTTGCCGTGAAGGATGGGCAATTTATGGCCATTCTCGGCAACAACGGTGTGGGCAAAAGCACAATGCTGAAGTGCTTCAATAAGATCCTGACCCCGGATGGGGGCAGAGTCCTGGTGGACGGCGAAGATCTGCTGAAAATGCCAGGGCGCGAGATTGCAAAGAGAATTTCCTTTGTTGCGCAGAATGTGCCCAATACCCAAATGATGGTTCGGGATATGGTTATGCTGGGTCGAAAGCCCTATATGAAATGGGGATTCTCCACAGAAGATATGCAGATTGTGGATGAAGTCATGGAGCGGCTTAGCATTACGCATTTGCAGGGCAGGTATCTCAGCCAACTCTCCGGCGGCGAGCGGCAGAAGGTTATGCTGGCGCGGGCACTGGCGCAGAGACCTCGCATCCTGCTTCTCGATGAACCAACCAGTTCTTTGGATATTCAGAACCAATACCAGGTTTTGCAGATCGTTCGGAATATCTGCGATGCGGATGGGCTGACTGCCATTGTGGTTATCCACGATTTGAATCTGGCACTTCGATTCTGTGACTATTTTGTACTGCTGAAAAACGGGCAGGTATACCGCAGCGGCAGCCGGGAGATTCTGGGTCGGCAATCGCTGAAGGATGTTTATCGGGTGAACGCCCAGGTAACCAATGTTCAGAGCCAAAACATTGTTTTGGTTGACAGAGATTTTGGAGGAAGCTTTAACCATGAAGAATTACGATGAGAATAAGGAACTCTGGAAAAAATGCGCCGCATTTCATGGCCATGTCTGCGGTGGCCTGACAATCGGCTATAAGGCGGCGCTGTACGCAATGGAACTGTTGGAGATGGAGTTTTCCGAAGATGAACAGATCGTCTGCATTGCTGAAAATGACGCTTGCGGTGTGGATGCCATTCAGGTCATGCTTGGCTGCTCTATAGGAAAGGGAAATCTGCTGTTCCATATGCGGGGCAAGCAGGCATTCTCCTTCTACAACAGAAAGAACGGAAAGTCTGTCCGCCTGGTGCTGAAGCCGAAGCCGGACGGAATGACCCGAGAACAGTCCTTTGACTATTACCAGTCTTGTCGGCCTGAAGATATGTTTGATGTAAAAAAGGCGGTGATTCAGCTGCCGGAGAAAGCACGGCTGTTTGATTCCTACACCTGTGATTGCTGCGGCGAGAGCACAGGCGCAAATTGGATCAGGCTTTCCGGCGGAAAGAAATTGTGCCTGGACTGCTACCAGACCTACGACCGCTTTGACGTATAACATCGAAAACCATGGGAAACCCCCAATGCCGGGCAGTCCGGTATTGGGGGAAGATTTTTTGGGGATTGTATTTGCACGGGGAAAAGCGAGCATCGTGTCAGGAAAACAGGTGAAGAAAAGCTTCGTTATGTTCCAACATCACAAAAAGTCCCATCCCCTGCCCTCTGCTTTTTGGGTTCCGGAACCGTAGCACAAATATGGGAAAGCCGCTACAATAAAGCTATAAAATGTGGGGGGAACCACATTTGCGAAAGGAGTTATTCACATGGCAGTTGGACAATTCATGAAGCGGGCCGCAGAACGGGATTACAGCAAATTCTGGGCGGAGGAAGGGAGCTTCCCCTGGCTGTTCCAGCAGGCCCTGCCGCCGATCACCGGGCGGCCCATCAGCGTCCGGGAGAACTACGCCCGCTGCGTCCGGGGGGAACAGCCCTACTGGATGCCCAATTATTTTCTGGAAAAGAATATCCTCTGGCCCGATGCCGTGGAGGAGCACCCTGTGCCCGAAAAGAACGGCTTCGACTGGTGGGGCGTGGACTGGTACATGGAGCCGGGAATCGGCGGCATGATCACAAAGCCCGGCACCCGGGTGATCTCCGACTTTGCCGAATGGAAAAACGAGGTGGAGTGGCCGGATCTGGGCTGCGTGGATTTCGCCTCGGACGGCAAGAAGCTCCAGGCCCGCTTAGACCCGGACCGCCCCCATATCTTCGAGTGTACCGAGGGCGTGTTTGAGCGGCTCCATGAGATGATGCCCTTTGACGAGAGCCTGCTGGCCTTCTATGAGGAGCCGGAGCTGCTGGAGGAGTTTTTCCAGAAGATGGCGGATTACAAGATCGAGGTCTGTCAAAAGGTCTTTGAAAACTACGGCGTGGTGGATGGCGTGCTCTATCACGATGACTGGGGCACCCAGCGGGGGGGCTTCTTCTCCAACGAGATGTTCCGGGAGCAGATCATGCCGGCCACCAAGCGGATCATGGACTATATCAAGTCCCAGGGCAAGTTCATCGAGCTCCATTCCTGCGGCAAGAACATCCAGTATGTGCCGGAGATGATCGAGCTGGGCATTGATATGTGGACGCCTCAGGTGGGCATCAACGAGCCGGACTTCCTGGTGGAGCACTATGGCGACAGGATGACCTTCGCCTTCGATATGCCCATCGCCCCCGATGCCACGGAAAGCCGGATTCGCCAGCAGACCCGGGATTTCGTGGACCGCTTCGGCGCCAAGGGCCGGGTCATGTGCTGGATCATGGGCACCCCCGAGCAGTCCGCCATCGCGGGCGACGAGCTGTATACCTATTCCAGCGCGTACTATAAGAAGCTGTATAACCGGTGAAACGACCCGGGGCGGCAAACGCCGCCCCGGAATCTTTTTGGATGGACACGGAAAGAAAATTATGATAAAATTGTGTATATATACAGCACGCTCCAGCTGAAACGGTGGTGTGCCGGGGGAATGTCTGCGGTGTGGAAGGGGCAAATATGGCAATGGGGAAAGAAAATCTGGAAGATATCTATGCAGAGCTTTTGAACAGCCCTGTCACCTCAAAGACCAATTACATGCAAAGAGACGAGACCAAGCCCTTTGTCAGGTCCTTTGAAAGCTACTTATCGGATACGAAGACAAAAAGTAGTCCGATTCGGGGCGAGATGGACTATTTTGTGTCCAGAAGTCCCGAATTTGGCATCAATATCAGCTGGGTGACCAGTCAGACTGAGGGATTGACCTACGACTATTGTACCTTTGCAGCCCCGGACGGAAGCAGCCAGCTTTATCATGCACAGCTCATGGTGCCGGAACCGTTGAAGATGTATCCCCATCGCCATGACTATTTCGAGCTGGTGTATGTGCTCTCGGGGCGTTTCCGGCAGACCATCGGCAATCAATGGGTGACCATGGAACAGGACGACCTGCTGCTGCTGGATACCAGCACGGTACACACGGAGTATATTGCAGAGGACGGTGTGGTTCAGTATCTCCAGATCCCCAAGGCAGTCATGGAGGCAGTATTTCAGGAAATCACCAGATCCAAAGATCTGGACGAGTTCTTTGCAGCCAGTATGCTGAAGCAGAACAGCAAATATCGGTATATATCTTATGCAAACTGCGGAGCGTATCCCAGGGCCCTTTTGGAGCAGATGCTCCGGGAGAAGGTCGCAGGGGAGCCGGGAAACAGGTATGTGCTGTTTGCCCTGCTCATCCGGCTTATGGACTGGATCGGCCAGGCACCGGCACAGCACCGCAGCTCCGTCACAAAATCCACCTATGGGGACGGCAGGGTCCTGGGCCAGCTGCTGCAATATCTGGAGACGAACAATTGGCGTGTGGACAGGAGCGCCATGGAGCGGGACCTGCACTATACGGAGAGCTATCTGAATAAGGTCCTGCGAAAATCCACCAATATGTCTCTGACGGAATACTGCATCGAAAAGCGGCTGGAATATGCCGTCACGCTGCTGACAACTACCAGTCTCAGCATCGGAGAGATCATCGCCAGGTGCGGTTACCAGAATAAGACCCATTTTTACAGAATGTTCCAGGAGAAATACGGGAAGACACCGCTGGAGGTGCGCAGAGATCGCATGTAAAAGATACATATGTTTTTTGACAGAGTCGGAATTTCCGGCTCTGTTCTTTTTTAGGAAATTAGCAAAATGCACAAAATGAGAGTGACGTATATGCGGAATAAGACGAAAAATGACGAAAAATGATACTCGTTTTTTCGCGGAGTTCCTTTGCGGTCATTGAAAATCGGGCGAAAAACCGATACCATATTTGCATGAGGTTGAAAAACAATACCCCAAATGACCGGCTGGGCCGAATAATTCTTGGATACCCGATCAAAGGAACGGAGGAGCGTAATGGAAAGAGAACTGATCCTGGCTGCACACAAGGTGTGTAAAGCCTTTGGCCCCACACGCGCACTGATCGATGTGGATGTGGAGGTTCGGAAGGGCGAAATTCGCGGCCTCATTGGCGAAAACGGTTCCGGAAAATCTACATTTTGCTCCATCGTTGCGGGAGCTCTGGAGATGGACAGCGGTGAACTGGAGCTTCACGGTGAAAAATACGAGGTCAAGAGCATGGTGGAGGCCCAGAATCACGGTGTCGCTATGATCGTTCAGGAGGCAGCCACCTTCCCCGGACTGGATGTCGCCTCCAATATTTTTGCCGGACGGTTGGAGCAGTATACAAAGTGCGGCTTCCTGGACTGGAACACGATCTATGCGGAAGCGGACCGTATCCTGGAAGATATCGGCGTTCCGGAGATCAAGGGCCGGATGAACATTGAACAGCTGAATTTTGAGGACCGGAAAATCGTGGAGATCGCCCGGGCCATGGTGAATAAGCCCGAGATCCTGATCATTGACGAGACCACCACCGCACTGGCAACCAAGGGCCGCAAGCTGATCTATGCACTGATCGAGCGGATGCACAAGGAAAACAAGGCGGTGCTGTTCATCTCTCACGATCTGGATGAGCTGATGGAGCGGTGCAATACCATCACGGTGCTGCGGGACGGCCTGATCATTGATACGCTGGACCGGGAGAACATGTCCATCGAGCGGATGCGGTCGCTGATGATCGGCCGGGAGCTCCAGGGGGACTATTACCGCCCGGATTTTGACGGGAGCTGCAGCGAAGAGGTGCTGCTGAAGGCAGAGCAGGTAACGCTGCGTCCGTATTTTAAAAACATTGACGTTACCCTGCACAAGGGCGAGATATTGGGCTTCGGCGGCCTTTCCAACTGCGGTATGCACGAGCTGGGCCGGCTGCTCTTCGGTCTGGAAAAACCGCTGACCGGCAGTGTGACGCTTTATAAGGACGGGGAGCCCGTCCAGATCACATCCCCGTCCGTGGCGGTGGACCGGGGCATGGCCTACGTCTCCAAGGACCGGGACAAGGAATCCATCGTTCTGCAGGCCAGCATTCAAAGCAACATTCTGATGCCTGCACTCAAGCGGCTGAGCGGTGCACTGGGCTTCATCTCTCCGGCAAAGGAGCGGGCACTGACCAATCAACAGATCAAGGTGATGAGCATCAAGTGCAGAAACGGCAGCCAGCTGGTGAAGGAGCTGTCCGGCGGCAACAAGCAGAAGGTGGTCTTTTCCAAGTGGCTGGGCACGGATTGTGATGTGTTCATTCTGGACTGCCCTACCCGCGGCATTGACGTAGGCGTCAAGGCCGATATGTATAAGCTGATCATGGAGCTGAAGCGGCAGGGCAAGGGCATTATCATGATCTCCGAGGAGCTGCTGGAACTGATCGGCATGAGTGACCGGATGATGATTTTCAAGGACGGAAAGGTGTCAAAGGAATTTGCCCGCAGCGCCGACCTGAAGGAAAACGACATCATCGAGTACATTATTTGAGGAGGGCACACCATGGCAGAATCCAGTAGAACCAGTGAGCAGAATCTTCTGATTCAGGCGCGCCTGGATAAGCAGGCAGCCAGGAAGCAGGTCATCGGCAGGATCGTCCCCTATTTTGGCCTGGTGTTTCTGTTCATTTTCTTTACCATCGTTACAAAAGGACTTTTTATCAGTAAGAAAAACCTGACGAATATGGTGGAGCAGTGCTTCACCATGTGTATCGTGGCAACCGGCGCGGCCTTTGTCTATGCCCAGGGCAATATGGACTTCTCCATCGGCTCTGCCTGCGGCGTTGCCCAGATGTGCGGTGCAATATTGCTGCTGCACAAGGGCTGGCCCATGCCCCTGGCGATGGCCGTTACGATTTTGGTTCCCGTGCTGACCTGCAGCCTGGTTTCCACCATCGCCGTTGTGTTCCGGGTCCCGGTGTTCATCGGCTCCATGTGTGTCCGCTCCCTGCTGGCGGGTCTTCTGACGATCGGCGTTGCAAAGGCAGAGATCGTGATCCCCGTGAGCAATTGGCCCATTATGACCAACGGTGTATTTAAGGCCGCCGTGATGCTTGCGATCATTGCCGTCGGCGTCTATCTGTTCCATTTTACCCGGGTGGGAAAATGGGCCAAGGCCATCGGCGGCAACCGCAATACCGCAAAGCAGGCGGGCATTAAGATCGTCCAGCAGCAGTACCTGGCCTATATTCTTCTGGGCATCTGCGTGGGCATTGCAGGTGTGTTCCAGATGTTCCGCAATTCCACGGTCTCCACCGCAGCCGGAACCGGCATCGAGTTCAATATCATGCTGGCAGTGGTCCTGGGCGGCTTCCCTATGTCCGGCGGCGATAAGGCCAACCTGCCTGCCGCAGTCGTGGGTGCCATCACGGCGACGCTTCTGACCAACGGTCTGGCAATGTGGGGTCTGGAGCCCAACCTGGTCAACGGCGTCAAGGGCATTATCTTCGTTATCATGGTCGGCCTGAGCTATGACCGCAGTGCGGGCAAGCTGGTGACCTGATATATGTATTCCGTCGCAAACAGCGTAAGCTGAAAAAAGTGAAAAAGGAAGGATAAAAACATGAAAAAGATCGTTTCTCTGATCCTGGCGCTGGCGTTGCTGCTGGCTCTGACCGCCTGCGGCTCCGGCGCCTCTGCCGGTACTGCCGAGACCACCGCCCCTGCCTCCACCGTGGACGACAGCAAGGGTACCCAGATCGATGCCGATGGCAGCGTCATCACCAAGTATGACAAGGCCACCGTCAGCACCGACAAGGAGCTTCCCCATTTCAAGATCCTGGTCCTGTACAACAGCTTCACCGATAAGCTGGGTTCCCAGTATAAGTCCTCCATGGAGTATATTGCCGAGCCCCTGAACATTGAATTCACCTTCCTGGAGACCGGCAGCAACGCCGATGAGGCAACGGCCGCCATCGAGGCCGCTCTGGTCAACGGTTATGACGGCTGCATCGGCACCGTCGCTACGGAAGCCCGTGCCGCCCTGTTTGACAAGGCCGGCGTTCCCTATGTGGTCTGCGGCGGCATGCCCTCCAGCGAGGAGCAGGCCAAGACCATGGCTACCTACGGCGCTTACCTCGGCAGCGTTGTCGTGGACGACTACGGCGCAGGCTGGGCAATGGCAGAAGCACTGTATGCAAACGGCTGCCGCAACGTCATGTGGGACGGCCTGTCCCGGGGCTACTCCGGTCAGCATGATGCCCGTGCCGCCGGCTTCTTCGATGCCGTGGCCACCCACGACGATATGAAGATCATTGTTGAGAACTGGGACTACACCCAGTGGGCAGACGGCATTGCAACCGCTGCTGCCACCTATCCCGAGCTGGACGGCGTTGGCTGCACCTGCCTGATGGCCAATATCTACAATACCATCGAATCCGAGGGCCTGGTCGGCAGTGTCCTGCTTGCCGGTATCGACGTTTCCGAGGGCACCGGCCGCGCATTTGAAAACGGCTCCCTGGCCTATATCGCCGGCGGCAACTATGCCTGTGAGCAGATCTGCTTTGCCGTGCTGTACAACTATCTGCTGGACGGCACCCGTGTGATCGCCGATCCCGCCGTGAACCTGGCTATGAACAATATCAACCTGAACAGCCTGGATGATTACAACAACTATATCAAGTATCTGGACTCCGCAGTCCCCGCCTACACCGCCCAGGAGCTGCTGGATATGACCCACTATGTGGATGAGACCTTCACCGCCGAGAAGATGGTCGAGGTGTGCAAGACCTATTCTCTGGAGGATGTCATGGCCCGTCATGCAGATCTGGTTCAGTAAGTTTTATCGGTAAATTAGAAGCGGCCATAGAATACGGCCAATGGAGGTATTACCTTGAAACATCAAAATAAACTTGCCGGAAAGCTGCTGGGGCTTGCCAAAACGCTGGTCATTCCGGTTGCCGTTTATGTGCTATTCGGAATTCTCTCCGGCGGCCGTATGTTTAACTCCCGTGCAATTCTTACGGTATTGCGTCAGGCGATCCAGCCGTCCATCATCTGCTATGCCCTGCTGCTTGGTATGAGCATCGGCATGATGAACTTTGGCGCGGGCTCCTTCGTGATCTGCGCTGCCATTATCGGAAACGGCCTGTCCAATATGCTGGGCTGGGGCCTGCCGGGACTGGTGTTCTTTGCGATCCTGATCTCCCTGATCTGCAGCGCCATTATGGGCCTGCTCTACAATTGGCTGCGGGTCCCCTGCATGGTGCTGAGCCTTGGCATGATGCTGGTCTTCGAATCCATGCCCCGGGTATTTTTCCCCGGCGGCGCCGTGATCGCCACGGAAAACGCCTTCCTGGCGCGGCAGCCCTGGTGCTTTGTGATCATGGCTGCAATGATGGTGGTCTTCTACATCATCTACAACAAAACGCCGTATGGCCACAACATCCGGGCAATCGGTTCCAATCAGTCCGTTGCTCTGGCGGCCGGTCTGAACTTGGATAAGATCAAGTTTACCAATTTCATGGTAGGCGGTTTCTTCCTGGGCGTTGCCGCAGTGCTCTATATGTCTGCGCAGGGCAAGGTGCAGAACGTGAGCGCCCTGGGCTCCATGGCCGTTATGATGGATGGCTTTATGGGTGTGTTCCTTGGTATGCTGCTGGCCCGGTGGTCGGATCCCAGCATTGCCGTGTTCTGCGGTGTGCTGACCATGAAGATCCTGGCCAATGGTTTTGTGGCGGTGGGCCTGGAATCCACCTGGAAGGATGTTGTGACGGGCCTGTTTATGCTCATCATCATGGCCGTATCCGAAAATGCAACGCTGCCCGGCAGGATCAAAGCCGACAAGGCCTTCGCCGCAGAGGCTATGGCTGAGCGCGCATCCTGAATCGTGTCAAAATCAAGGCCAGCACTGCGCAATCCGTCTGCGGAGGACGGCGGCTTTTTCCGCTGCCGCTATCTGCCGGACCGCGCGGTGCTGGCCAAAAATGAAAACGGAGGTGTTCCCCTATGCAGAAAAGCAGTTTGAATCAACACTGGAAATTATCTCACCATCTGGGCTCTCTGATGGAAAGCATCAGCGGCGGCACGGATCGCCCCGAGGAGGTCAACCTGCCCCATGATGCCATGTTGGCCATGAAGCGAAGCCCGGATTCTCCCTCCGGCGCCAATACGGGGTATTTTGAAGGCGAAAATATTTGCTATATCAAGGAATTTACCGTTCCTGCAGCCGAGAAGGATAAGGTGCATTATCTGTACTTTGACGGGGTCTACACAAATCCCTCCTTTGTGATCAACGGCGCATTTGTGAAGAAATTTCACCATGGCTATGTCCCCTGCTGTATGCGCATTGACAAGTACATCCGTTATGATGAACCCAATGTGCTGAAGGTTTCCATCCGGGGCACGGCGCTTCCCAACAGCCGCTGGTATTCCGGCCAGGGCATCTACCGGGATGCGTGGCTGCTCACCGGTGACAGGCTCCACATTTCCCAGGACGGCCTCCATGTGACCACTCTGGACTGCTCGGAGGAGCTGGCACAGATCGAAGTGACTGCGGATGTTTGGAACGAGGGCCCGTCGGCCAGAGAGGGCTATGCGGAGCTGACCGTATTGGATGGCAGCGGCAAGGTCGTCGCAGAGCGGAAGGCACGCTTCTATGCGGATGCCAACGGCAAGGTCCTGGTCCGGCAGCGTCTGACGCTGGATAAGCCGAACCTGTGGGATGTGGACAGCCCCAATCTGTATTCCGTGAAATGCCGCCTGACGGACCGGGGGACCGGGGAGACCGTGGACTGTGAGGAAGCGGCCTTCGGCATCCGGAAGCTCCAGCTGGACAGCAAATACGGCCTGCGGATCAACGGAAGGGTCGTCAAGCTTAAGGGCGGCTGCGTTCACCATGACAATGCCTTCCTGGGTGCCGTATCCGTGGAGGATGCAGAGGTGCGCAGAGTGCGCCTGCACAAATCCATGGGCTACAATGCCATCCGTACAGCCCACAATCCCCCCAGTACAGCTCTGCTGAACGCCTGCGACCGGCTGGGCCTGCTGGTGATGGATGAATTCACCGACATCTGGACCGAGGGAAAGACTGCCTATGACTATTCGGAGTATTTCCCCGAATGTTTTGAAGAGGATGTGGAGCGAGTCGTCCGCCGGGATTACAATCACCCCAGCATCATTCTGTGGTCCATCGGCAATGAGATCCCGGATACCGGAAATCCCATCGGGACCCAGTGGGGCCGGAAGCTGGTGGAAGCCTTTAAACGTCTGGATCCCACCCGTTTTGTTACCAACGGCCTGAATGTTATGCTTTCCGCTTCCTCCTGCATTGGTGAGATCATCCGGCAGCAGAAGGAGACAATGGCAGCGGACGGCGTCAATGATATCATCGGGGCTTCGAATATGATGGACCTGATCACCGGAAGCCCGCTGATCGATCCATATGTGGAGGAGTCCTGCGATATTCTGGACGTGATCGGTTACAACTACGCCAACGCACGCTATGAGCGGGAGCATCCGCTGCATCCGGAGTGGATATTCTTCGGCTCGGAGACCTTCTCCGGCGCACTGGACACGAACTGGGATACGGTTATGCGCAATCCCTACGTGATCGGTGACTTCTGCTGGACCTCTATGGATTATCTGGGCGAAGCGGGCTGCGGTCGGATCGCGGCGCTGGACGAGGACGCCGGCGCATTCTGCGGGGCCTATCCCTGGATCGCCGCAGCGGACGGAGATTTTGACCTGACAGGCTTCCGCAGACCCATGTCCTACTGGCGGGAGATCATCTGGGGCGGCGGTGATCACCAGCCCTACCTGGCCGTCCACAGAATGCAGAATGTGGGAAAAGAGCTGTATGTCAGCCGTTGGAATTTCACGGACGCCGTCCACAGCTGGACCTGGCCGGGCTACGAGGGCAAGCAGACGACCGTGGAGGTCTACTCGGATGCCCAGGAGGTGGAGCTCTTCATCAATGGGGTATCCCAGGGCAGAAAGCCTGTGGGGAACGATTTCCACCGGTGCTATACCAGCTGGGATGTCACCTATACGCCCGGTGCGGTGGAGGCAGTCGCCTATATGGACGGGAAAGAGGTTGGCCGTCACAGCCTGAAGACCGCAGAGGGCTGCGGAGTGTATGCCGCTGCCGATAAGACGACCCTCCGGGCAGGCAGCAGTGACCTGAGCTATCTGGAGATCGAGCTGCGGGATCCGGAGGGAGTCATGGTGATGACCTCGGATAAGACTGCGTCCGTCCATGTCACGGGACCGATCCGTCTGGCAGGCGCGGGCTCCGGCGATCCGAAGACCACCGAGTGCTACCTCGACAATACCCACCGCTTCTTCGAGGGCCGTCTGCTTGCCATTCTGGCGGCGGAGGAGCACCCCGGTGAGGCCACTGTCATGGTCACCTGTGAGGGCCTGGAGCCGGTCACGCTGACCTATACCGTCGTATAACATATCGGTTTTCTTCCGAAAACGCATAAAACAGCAAGGCGTTCCGTTTCCCTGCAGGGGGGCGGAATGCCTTGCTGTTTGTGCATAAGATCCTTGGAAGGCCTTTATTCCTTTTCCAGTGCCATGACCTTATCGATCCGTCTCTGGTGCCGAGGCTCTCCGGAGAAGGGGGTGGAGACCCAGGTGTCTACGATCTCCATAGCCAGGTTTTCGCCGACGATGCCGGCGCCCAGGGCCATCATGTTGGTGTCGTTGTGCAGCCGGGTCATTTTGGCGGACAGCACATCGGAAAGCAGGGCGCAGCGGATGCCCTTGATCTTATTGGCGGTAATGGACACGCCGATGCCGGTGGTGCAGAGCACAATGCCCTTCTCGCATTCGCCGGAAGCCACAGCCCGGGCGGCGGCGGCGGCAAAATCCGGATAGTCGCAGCTCTCGGGGCCGTTGGTGCCGAAGTCCATCACCTCGTAGCCCGCTTTGCGGAGATGATCCGCTACCTTGTTTTTCAGAAGATACGCGCCGTGGTCACAGCCCAGGGCAATTTTCATATTTCTTTCCTCCTGTATAAATTCAGGCAACACCGCACAATACGATTTGTCTTGTGCGCTGCTGCCTTAAATTGCAAATCCCCCATCTACGTTCAGCACGTTTCCGGTGATAAAATCGGCCTCTGCCAGAAATGCCATGGCTTTTGCCACGTCCTCCGGTGTCCCGTTCCGGCCCAGGGGCGTCTCCTGGGCCAGCTCTTCCAGGGTTTCCGGGTCTACCTGGGCGCACATATCCGTCAGGATCACTCCGGGGGCCACGCAGTTCACCCGAATGCCACTGGGGCCCAGTTCCTTGGCCAGGGCCTTGGTCAGGGCGATGACGGCCCCCTTGGCGGCGGAATAGGCCGCCTCGCAGCTGGAGCCAACCCGGCCCCACATGCTGGAAACCGTCACGATGCTGCCGCGCTGCTTTTGCAGGAAGCTGGGCAGGGCGGCATTGACGCAGTTGTAAATACCCTTGACATTCACGTCAAAGATCCGGTCCCAATCCGCCTCCTGCATGGACTGCATAAGCCCATAGAAGCAAATGCCCGCATTGCAGATGAGAATATCCACATCGCCGATCTGCCGGAAGGCGGCCTTCACGGCGGCACTGTCGGCCACATCGCAGCGGATAAGGGTGGCGCCGGTTTTTCCGGCAACGTCCGTAGCGGCAGCGTCGTTCTTCTCATAGAGGAAGAACACCCGGTGGCCCTTCTGCGCGAAGAGCTCCACCGCCGCCCGGCCGATCCCCCGAGACCCGCCGGTGATCACAACTGTTGACATAACATTCTCCTTGAAGGCTCCCCTGCAAGGGGAGCCCCAAATTTATCTTCTCCTGCTCTTGGTCCGGTGGTCGGAATACTGGCGGATGGAAGAAATCTTGCTGTCGGACTCGGACATGAAGGCCTTCAGCTTCTCTTCAAACAGCTGGTCTGCCGTCTTGGGGGCTGCGGGCTGCACGGGGGCGCGGTTGGGGCGGCTGTTCTGACCTTCCCGGCGCTGGCCGCCGTTGCCACGGAACTCGCCTCTGGGCGCATTCTCCCGCTGGGGCTTGGGCTCCAGGCGCTTGATGGACAGGTTGATCTTGCCATTGTCCAGGCCAATGACCATCACCTTCACATCCTGGCCTTCGGTCAGGTGCTGGTGGATATCGCTGACGTAGGCATTGGCAACCTCTGAGATATGTACCATACCGGTCTTATTCTCCGGCAGGGCGATGAACGCGCCAAAATTGGTGATGGACTTGACTTTTCCCTCTAAAACGGCTCCGACGGTTAACTCCATAGATGCTATGTTTCCTCCAAAATTATTTCAGGCGCAGCGGTGTGCTGCTGCCGGTTTTCAATTTCCGCTGCCGGGCTGGATGATGACCGCGTCGGGGTCTACAAGCCCCAGCTCCTCTGAGGCAATGGCCCGGATGGCCCCGTCCGACTCCATATCGGCCAGGCGCTCCTGCAGGCGGCGATTCTGCCCTGCGGTCTGAGCGGCCAGAGTCCGGGTGTCCGCGATCTGGGACTGTACGCTCAGCCTGACCCAGCTCAGGGCCGCCAAGGCCAGCATGGAAAATACCACCAGACTGAGGATCAGGACCTTCAACAGCGGCGTTGAGCGGTTCCAGACGATCCTGGTGCTGCCGATTTTTACGGACGACTCTTGCATTGGGCTTCCCTCCCCGGTTCAGCGAATTCTTCCGTCCTATTGTAACCCATTTTCCGGCAGATGCAAACACATTTTTTGCGATTTTAAAAATTTTTTTCGGGACAGACAAAAATACACCGGCCATGGCCTTCAGAAGAGACCAAAACCCATAAAACACCGGCTGCAGCACCGCACCCAGGCTTTTATCCGCGGCCCAAAAGCCGGGAAGCATCGCTGCGGCACAGCCAAGCCGCAGGTCTCCGCCGCAAACGCCAAAATTCAGCCAGCAGAGCCCCGCTCCCGTCATCAGCACAAACAGCGGGTCCCCTCGCTTTCCCAGGGGCCGCAGGAAGCCCCACAGCAGCCCCAGAGCCGCGCCTAAGAGAAAGGCCGCGCCAAGCATCGTCCCCATTAGCCCAGCAGCCTTTGCAGGAAGGAGCCGCTCTGCCGGGGGGTCTCGTAGCTCAATGCGCTGATCGTGCCCTCCACCGTTACCCTTCCCCCTTCCACGGACAGCTCTTTCAACTGCAGCTGCTCCCCCTGGACCGTCAGCGTCCCCATATCCGTCTGCAAAACCACCGCGTCCTCGTCAAACCGGACCACCTCCGTGACACCCGTAACACTGAGGCTCTTCCGTTCGGTCAGCCGCAGGCTGTGGCTCTCCTGAACCAATCCGCCACCCCCTTTTGGAAGCAGTATATGCGCTGCTCCTGCCTGTAAGAACCGAACGTTTCCCCTGGGAATGGCCCGGGGTGTGACCGGCCTCGCAGGATTTCCCAGGCAGCGCACAAATTCACCGTTATCCTATTTCCTTTTTAATAACATGAAACGATATGTACAAACAGACTTTTTCCATTTAAAATCTTAGTAAGATAAACATGTAAGCAGATGGAGGAAACATTATGGATTTTTCAGTTCCTGTACTTGCACCGCAATGCAAAATGATGAATATTGGCGGTGTTGACATCATTGGCAATCCGTCAAGCGGCGTCATTGTCGGTTTAGATGAAGAGGGCTTGTCTTTGGTATAAAAGTTGACTTGTGTTTCCTGTTTTGCGCCTGCACCGCTTCTGGTAACATATGCACAAACACACCTGTATACCCACATCTCCCAGAAAGAAAATTAAGGGAATCAAAAAAACACACAAGAGGTTCTTCATGCTTCGCTATTTCAAGCGCAATCTTCCCATTGCCGTTGCCGCAGGACTGACAAGTATTTTGACCCAGCTCTCAACACCTGTTGCCGCCATGCTTGAGCAGCGTCTCGTTGACAATATCATTGCCAGAGATTTTCAGGGTTTTTCCAATCAGCTGCTTTATTCTGGACTGCTTGTTTTGGTTTCGGCACTGCTCTATTGGCTGAGCGCCCGAACCCAAAAACAGTTTCAGGTCCGTTTTGAAGAGTCCCTTCGAAACGATCTCTTTGAAAAGGCCATGTCCCAACCTCACAGCCTGTTTCAGCAGACAGATACCGCACAGCAGATGAGCTTTATTCGAAACGAAGCATCGGTGGTTTCCACCAATCTGACACGCCCGGTCTTTATCCTTGTCGGATATTTCCCTATGGCAGCTGCTGTTCTGCTTATCATGTTCCATTACAGCCCCCTGTTGGCCCTACTCGCCATTGCATGCGCAGCAATATCTATTCTGCCCCCACTTTCCTTTAACAGGCGGCTCAGTACTCAACTCGCTGACAAACTGACCCGGGACGCAGATCTTACCTTTCAGCTGAAAGAAACCCTCGGGGGACACGAAACAATTTCTGCTTTCCAAGCTTTACCTCAATTCCTCTGCCGCTTCTTTTCTTCAAGCCGTGCTGCGGCTGATGCGGCCTACCGTCTGGAAGTAATGGCCGCCCTTCTGGAAAATGCCGCCTACGTAATACAGAAATTTGTCTGGTTTGTCACCTTCCTTGTCGCCGGACGCATGGCCGTCCACCAGCAGATTTCCGTAGGTACGCTCATGATGTTTGTCACCCTTTTGGGTGAATTCTGCGGCTGCGTCACCCTTTACGCCCAGACTGTCCCGTTACTGCTCAGCATCCGGCCGGAAATTCAAAAAATCTCCGCCGTGTTGGACCATCCTGTCACTGCCTGGGTCGGTGATAGAAAACCAACCTTTCAGGAACAGCTGGATGTCCGGGAACTGTACTTTGGGTATACGCCCGACGTTACGGTCCTCAAAGGGGTTAACCTAACCCTTCGCCACGGTGAGAAAACGGTGCTGCTTGGCAGCAGCGGCGGCGGAAAATCCACTCTGATTCGGCTTCTCAGCGGCAGTGACCCAAACTATACCGGTTTTATCGCTTATGATGGCACGGAGCTTCACAGTCTGAATATATCCCAGCTTTCCTCCATTGTCACCGTCATCCACCAAAACACATTTCTTTTTAACGATTCCATTCTGTTCAATATCACCCTTGGCCAGACCTTTTCTCCGGAGATTCTGGAGGATGCGCTGGTTCGTAGCGGCGTATCCCGATTTCTTCCCTCCATTCCAGGCGGTTTGGACGCTTCCTGCGGTGAAAACGGTGCCAGACTCTCCGGTGGGCAGAAGCAGCGTATCGCAATTGCCCGTGCTCTGATTCGGAATGTTCATCTGCTGATTCTGGACGAAGGCGTTTCTGCCATCGATGTTGAAGCCGCCAAGGAAATCGAGCGAGAACTTCTTTCTATGAAAGAACTTACCCTTCTCACCATTACACACCGTCTCCGTGACGGCCTGATAGACCAATATGACCAGATTCTCCTTTTGGAAAACGGGAAGGTGCGTACGTTGGATTCAGTATGATTTTTCGGTCCTTCGCCTTCCCATGGCAATACTGTCAAAGCAGCGAAATACAGGAAAGTGTATTGGCTTTCAGTACACTTTCCTGCGTTCTTTTCTGGACTTTTGGTTTTCGTTATGTTATGATTTCCTTAATTAAATTGCATAGAGGTATTTACCATGAAAGAAATATTCCTCGGAGAGGTTATCCGTCGACGTCGAATAGAACTTGGACTTACACAGGAGGCGCTATGTGAAGGCATTTGCGAGCCTATGACTATATCGCGCTTTGAGAACGGCCGTCAGACTCCTTCCAGAAATCATGTGAAGGCGCTTCTGTTTCGCTTAGGGCTTCCGGATGACCGTTTTTTTGGTTTATTAAGTCAACGGGAGATAGAAATTGAAGCCCTACAGCAGGAAATCACAAATTGCCATGTGCTCTTGCAGCATTCCAAAACGGAACAGCGATGCGCTATCCGAGAGGACCTGCTCCAAAAGCATCAGGCACTGAGGACACTTATTTCGCCGGAAGATCGTCTTCTTCAACAATTTCTGCTAAGATCAAAGTATCTTATGGGAACCGAAAACGGTCCGTACGGTTTGAACAAGGGTATGTCGCTCTTGACAGAAGCAATGCGTCTGACCAATCCCCATTTTGATTTAGAGCACATTGGGCAATCGTTGTATACCTCTCAGGAAATTAAACTCATAAACAATATGGCAAACTGCTATATGCGTGCTAACCGGCATACGGAGGCAGTCCATATACTGCAGCAGCTTCTTGAATATGCGCAGTCTCATTTGGGCCAATTATCCTATGAAAAATCCCATATCCCATTAATTACATTCAATTATGCATTGGAATTAAAGCGTGTCGCACAGTATGCGGAGGCAATCAGAATTGCCGAGTATGGTCAAATCACCTCCGTACAATGCGGTGCTTATCAATTGTTGCCCGATCTCCTTGCTGTTTTGGCAGAGCCTTATTTTTTCCTGGGCGAAAAAGGGAAAAGCGTAGATTTGTACAAGCAGGCTTTTTACACATACAAAGCTTTCGGAAATACCACTGACTTGACGAACATAAAAAACGACATTCTCCGTCTTCATAATCTTGTTCTGGAATAGTCAATTTCAATTCTGTATCTCAAAAGTCTTAAACGCTGAAGTCCTCTTCCTTTTCCTGAGGTTCATCGTATCCTGACGTATTATCGTCTTCCTCCACCGGTGAGGCATTATTCACGATGCATATCTCTTCTTCTGGCCACCGCCTTGCTACGGGAATGAACCGCAGTATGCCCCCCAAGACCATTGCGCAGCACAGGCAGCATACCAATTCTTTTAGAAATTTGCGAATCTTTTTCATATGTATTTCTCTTTTCTTCTGGTTTCCTATAGCCTACCAAAGGATTCCTTTGAATACCATATCGTTTTATGTTATTTCATACCGCGGGGCAACAAAACAATGTACTTAGGCTCCAATCTTTCTGTTTTGTCCCAGGGGAATGTTGACACCACAGCCCAAAAGGGGTATCATATTCTCAATAAAAGAAAGGTGTGGTCTTTATGAAAAAGAAAGACATGCAGTCCATGGTGCGGCTGATGCTGACCCCTGTGCTGATGGTGATCCTGGGCATTGTTCTGGTGGTACGGCCGGACTCTGCCTCGGCCCTTGTGGGCAAGGTCCTGGGCTGGGTCCTGCTGGTGGTGGGCATTGGCCTGCTGGTGGAATCCATTGCCGTGAAGGAGCTGACCACCAGCAGGATCCTGTTTGTGGTGGTGGCGGCTGCCCTGGGCCTGTGGCTGGTGCGCAATCCCCTGCGTCTTGCGGCTGCTCTGGGCCGGGTCGCCGGGCTGCTGATCCTGGTGCGGGCCGTACAGGATATTATCAACGCCGCCCGCTGGAAGTGCGGCATGAAGTATGCCCTGCTGTCTGCCATCATCGGCGGGCTGCTGATCCTGCTGCCCATGACCACCTCCCGGGCGGTTTGGGTCATTGTAGGCCTGCTGGTCATTGCGGTGGGTGTGCTCATGGCCATTGACCGTCTGAAGCCCGGAAAGCTCCTGGGCGACGGCGGCAACATCATCGACGCCCAATGAGATACGCCTGCTGCTCTCTGGACGGGCGCGGCGGCCATGAGGCCGGTTGGGCCCTCCTGCGGCAGCTCTATCTGGAGGAGACCGGTCAGCCCCTGCCTCCTGTCCGGCTGACCAAACGGGGAAAGCCCTATTTTCCGGACAGCCCCTATCACTTCTCCATCTCCCACACCCGCCGCCATGCCGCCTGCGTTCTGGGAAAGTACCCTGTGGGCCTGGACCTGGAGGAGCTGAACCGCCCTATCCGGCTGGAAACCGCCAGAAGGGTGCTCTCCCCTGCGGAATACGCCCAATTCGAAGCCGCCCCAGACAAACGCCGGGCATTTCTGACCTTCTGGGTGCTGAAGGAGGCCCGGGTCAAGTGCGACGGTACGGGGCTGCTGGGCTTTCCAAATCGGACGGACTTTACCCTCCGGGACCCCCGGGTCTGGGAATGGGACGGATGCCTTGCGGCCATGATCGTTGAGAAAGGATAGAAAAATGCTGTTTGATACCCACGCCCATATGGATGACCGGGCCTTTGATGCGGACCGGACAGAGCTTCTGACCACTTCCCTGCCCCAGGCAGGCATTGCACTGCTGATGAACCCCGGCTGTTCCGCCGCCTCCTCCGAGGCGGCGGCAGCTCTGGCCCGGGAATACGACTACATCTATGCCGCCGTTGGCTCCCATCCGGACGCGGCGGACGAGGTAAACGACGCTGTGCTGGACCGCTACCGGCAGCTGTGCCGGGAAAACCCAAAAATAAAGGCCGTTGGAGAGATCGGTCTGGATTATCACTATGAGGATATTCCCAGGGACATCCAGAAAAAGGCCTTCGTGGCCCAGATGGAGCTGGCCCGGGAACTGAAAAAGCCCGTCATTGTCCACGAGCGGGAGGCACACCAGGACGGCATGGACATCGTCACCGCCTTCCCGGAGGTGACGGGGGTGTTCCACTGCTTCTCCGGGTCTGCGGAAATGGCCAAATGGCTGGTTGCCCGGGGCTGGTACGTGGGCTTTACGGGTGTGCTGACCTTCAAAAACGCCCGCCGCGCCCTGGAGGCCGCCGCAGCAGTCCCCCGGGACCGGGTGGTCATTGAGACGGACTGCCCCTATATGTCCCCGGAGCCCTTCCGGGGCAAGCGCAACGACCCCACCCGGCTCTATCGCATGGCCGAGGCTCTGGCCAGCCTCTGGAGCGTAAGCCCGGAGGAGGCCCAGGCCATTACCTTCGAAAACGGGAAAAGGCTATATGGGATTTGAAATCTATTGAAAACCTACGCAATCAATCGTATAATAGGGCACAAACCAACAACAGGAGAGAACTATGCTGAATCAATTTTCCAGATCGGAGCTGGTCTTTGGCAAGGATGCCATGGAGCGGCTGAAAAACGCCCGGGTTGCCGTGTTTGGCATCGGCGGCGTGGGGGGATATACCGTGGAGGCCCTGGCCCGGTCCGGGGTTGGGGCGCTGGATCTGATCGATGACGACAAGGTCTGCATCACCAACCTGAACCGGCAAATTTTAGCCACCCACAGCACTGTTGCAAAATACAAGGTAGATGTGGCAAGGGACCGCATTCTGGACATCAATCCCAACTGCCAGGTGACAACTTACCAGACCTTTTTCATGCCGGACACCGCCGACCAGTTCGATTTTTCCCAGTACGACTATGTGGTGGATGCCATCGACACCGTTACCGGCAAAAAGGAGATCATCCTTCGGGCCCGGGCGGCAGGGGTTCCGGTGATCAGCTCCATGGGCGCGGGCAATAAGGTGGAGGCCTCGGCCTTTAAGGTTGCGGATATCTACAAGACCAGCGTGTGCCCCCTGGCCCGGGTCATGCGAAAGATCTGCCGCCAGAACGGCATTGACCACCTGAAGGTGGTCTACTCCGAAGAAAAGCCCATCCGTCCCCTGGAGGACATGGCAATTTCCTGCCGGGCGGACTACGTCTGCCCTCCTGGCACGGCCCGCAAGTGTACCCAGCGCCGGGACATCCCCGGCTCCACGCCCTTCGCCGTGGCCGCCGCCGGCATGATCATCGCCGGTGAGGTAGTCAAAGACCTGACGGCCTTCGACCGGGGGGACCGCTAAGCACGAACGCATAAGAGAACAGAACCCCCCAGGGAACGTCCACTCCTGGGGGGTTCATGACGAAATGGCGTATTTTGAAGCCCCGGGAAATGCTGCACCAGCCAAGACATAGGGATGGACGTTGTACATGGGGACAACGAATGGGGCCGTGTCGATTGCTATATAACAGACTCCCTTTTTTGAATACTCAAATATCAGGGCAAAATCAGCCTAATATTTTATGCAACCTCTTTATAACGGGTATACACATACTCATAGATTTTCTGCCGGTATCTGGAAATGCTGGGTTCGTCATAGCAAGACGGAAGCTCACTCCACAGGGTGTCCCGGATGAGGTTGTCAACGGCGGCTTTGGTTTCCTGCTTGTCTGTCCAGTGGTCAAGCTCTGCGATTTTGGCCTTGACCTTTTGCAGCAGATCAACCGCCACACCCTTTATTTTTTGAATATCCTGCTTGGAGAGACTTTCCGAGAACAGCAGATCATACAGGGACAGTTCCTCGTCGCTGGAAAATCCCTCTCGGACATACCGCTGCTCCTCTTGGTCCATATCTTTGACCAGCTGCATCAGCTCGTCAAAGGTTCTTTCAATGGTAGCCCGATCCTGCTGGCTGTTGTAGTCTTCGATGATTGCCTGATAGCGTTCGTCATATTGGATGCGGTCAGGGTTATTAAACAGCATAGAATCCAGGCGGACACGAATCAATTCGTCCAAATCCTTCATCACAAGATTCTTTTTCTTCGCTCTGGCAAATTCCCGCCGAAGCAGGTCAAAGTCGATTTTGCTGATGTCAAATTGTCTGGACGGAACAATTCCCTCGGCGGCCTGCTCTACCCGAATGTAGTCATTGAGGATATTGTTGATTTCCACCATCAAATCTACGTTGGAGGCGGACCTCCGTTTTTTCTTCAATTCCCCATAAATTGCCGCAATCGCCTCATAACGCTTTCGCACATCCGGTGCAATATCCTCCCGGTCTGCGTATTTCATGAGCCGAAGCAGCTCGGAAGCGTAGGTCTGGAAGGTCTTCTTTTCCTCGATGGTATCAGAAACTGCGTTGGCCGCCGTTTGCAGCAGCGCCAGCTTTTCAAAGCCCGCTGCCGAAATCAGCTGCCCCAAGTCAAAACCGTGTTCGTTCAGAAATTGCTCCGCTGCCCCAATGGTTTCCTGAATTCTGGCAATCAGCTTTTCTTTATCCACCGTTGGGTCGGTTCCGCTGTTGCCATCCACATTGGCGGTGTAATCCGCCAGGGCTTTCCGAAGTGCCTTGACAATGCCAATATAGTCTATAATCAGACCGTTGCTCTTCCCTTCGGCTACCCGGTTTGCTCGGGCAATGGTCTGCATCAGCGTGTGAGCCTTTAGGGGTTTATCCAAATACAGGCAGGACAGGCACTTCACGTCAAAGCCCGTCAGCCACATAGCGCAGACGAAGACAACCCGAAGTGGATTCGCGGAATCCTTGAATTCCTTGTCCAGTTCCCGCTTTTCCATCTTTTCCCGGTGGTATTGAATATCCAGATTCCATTTTCGGAAGGTTTGCATCTCGTTCTGCTCCTGGCTGATGACCACGGCCATTTCCGTTTCCATCATCCATTGCAGCTTTCGTTCCAGCTCCTGGGCCTCCTGCTGAGTAGCCTGCTTGATGTGGCCTTTCAACGCCGCGATTTCCTCTGCCCAGTATTTCTGAACCATATCATACATGCGAACGCAAGTTACTTTGTTCAGGCAGACAAACATAGCTTTGCCGCTTGTCCACAAGTCGGAATAGTGCTTTACAAAATCTCGGGCAATAGCCTCCAGACGGGGAGCCGCCGTCAGAATATGGATTTCCTTGGCAAACTCCGCCTCCAGCTTGTCCTGCTGGTCAACGTCCAGGTCTGCCCGCTCAATGGCATCCAGAATCCGGTCTGTAAGCTCCGGGTTGTCCTTGATGTCCAATATCTTGTCGCCGCGGTTTTCGTAGTACAGCGGCACCGTTGCCCCGTCCTCGACCGCTCGCTTGAAATCGTATACGGATATGTAGCCGCCGAAGGTGCGCTCGGTAATATTGTCATTGGACAGCAGCGGGGTCCCGGTAAAACCGATACGGGAAGCCGTGGGAAGCAGCCGGACCATATTGTCCGCAAAAATGCCATATTGGCTGCGGTGGGCCTCGTCGGACATAATGAGAATATCATGGTCCGGGTAGATCGGCTCCGTATCCGGCTTGTTGAATTTCTGAATCAGAGTAAAGATAAAGCTGGGATTGCCCCGTAGCTTTTGAACCAGGTCGTCCCCGCTGGACGCGATGAATTGGCTTGCTTTTGTCTTGCCCAGCAGGCCGCAGTTTTCAAAGGTATCGCTGATTTGGGTGTTTAGTTCGTCCCGGTCAGTCAGGACAACAATGGTTGGAGAACCGGCAAACTTGCGTCGGATTTTCTGGGCCAGGAACACCATGGAGTAGCTTTTGCCGCTGCCCTGGGTGTGCCAGAAAACGCCCAATTTTCCGTTGTTCAGCTTCCGGCCCTCGTAGGCCTTGACCGCCTCGTTGACCCCGAGATACTGGTGGTTCCGGGCGAGAATTTTGGCGGTATGCCCGCCGGAGTGGTCATAGAGAATGAAATTTTCCAGCAAATCCAGAAAGTTTTCCTTCTTGCAGATACCCCGCAGCATGGTTTCCAGGGCCACACTGCCCTGGTCCTGCTCCGAAAGGCGCTTCCATTCGTGGAAAAATTCGTATTTGCTCCCCAGAGTACCCACCTTTGCCTCTGTCCCGTTGGAGAGAATCAGAAAGGCGTTGTAATAAAACAGGTGGGGGATGGTGTCCAAGTAGTCGGTATAGTTGTTTGTATAGGCATCCCGCACATCTACGGTGTTCTTTTTCAGCTCCACAAACAGCAGCGGCAAGCCGTTGACAAAGCCCACAATATCCGTCCGGCGGCGGTACAGGTCTCCGTGGATTTTCAGCTCCTTAATGGCAAGGAAGTGGTTGTTCCCCGGATTCTGAAAGTCAATCACCACAGCGTTCTTCGTTTCCGTCCGGCCACCGGGCTTTTTCACCGTAACCGGAATTCCATCCCGAATCAGGAAGTATTTTTCCTCATTGATTTGCAGTAGGGAGGAGGTAGATAAATGGCGCTCCATGATCTTTTGTGCTTCTTCCATCTGCGCAGAAGTGATCCAGGGATTCAGCCGCGACAAAGCCTCCCGAAAATACCGGGTCAGCAAAATCTCTTTATAGCTTTTGCGCCCAAAGTTGCCGTCTTCGCCCAGCTTTTCCGTATTGTAGGCAAAGGCAACCTCCCAGCCCAGCTCCCGCTCCAACAGCTGGCCGGCGGATTCCTGGACGAGGATATTTTCGGAATAGTCGTGGCTCATAATATCACCTGCTTCTCTATGTGAAAGAAATGCTTTATCTATATCTTCCCATTTTAGCTTTTTTGTATAGCCCATAATGGAATCGGTACTCCATATCTTTGCTATACGGAACTTCCGGAGCTATGTTGGACGGGCTTTTTTCCCGGTAGGAAAAGTGAAAATATCGTCCTTCTTCTTCGATGGCTGTAATAACGTTACTATCATATAGCAGTTGCATAAACATTTTGGGGTCTTCAACAAATTTGGGGATATCTTGTGCGTTGTCTAAAATATATTCAACATACCTACTATATGCAGCTTGATATTGATCATATGTAAATTGTGGTCCGTCAAAGAAATCGAAGAATTTTCTAAAATGCTTATAGTCTTCTTCCGAATAATAAAAAGAGAGTTGATCTTTCAGCGAACTCAAGAAATACTCGGAATAAGCATTTTGAAAACGATCACTATTATACGTTTCATAATCAAATTTTTGCAAGCTTCCCAAATCTCGTTCCAGCATAAGCTCTTGAATTAGTGCAAGGATCCGCTGAATATCTCTAGGCCTACTAAGCGATATCTTCAAACATTCCATAAATGCAGTGTCATTGTCCCGTTGCTCGGGATTTGATGATGTTAATCTCCAATCGAAGTATTGTTCCCAAATGTTAGAAATTCCCTTGTCCACTTGACTATACTCTAAAAGTTTATTTGCCATCTTATACAGGCTTGAGGTTGGATAGTCCGTATACGTTGTTATCCACTCTAGATAAACAGCATTATCTGCCAGTTTATTAGTTGCATTCTGGAGATTCAAAGAATTAAAGATATCCGGACGTAATAACAAAACAATCTTGAATTGACCTTTTGAGTCTCTAACATTTGCAAAAAGTTCTGTATTCAAGGACCAGCACGCATGTGCTAACCCTTTTATGCATTCAAGATATTCTTCATAGGGAATTTGATTTGGGCGGACATCAATGCCATCAATATACAAAGTTAGATTTTTGGTGAGCTTCAAATTTCCCAAGCACTCCGAGAATTCTTTACAAATATAAAATAGATTCATTTGCAGCCGCTGCTCGCTGAATTCTGTCGTGTTTCCTGCGGAGGCACCAGCTTCGGCATATTTGCAAATCAATTTTGCTGCCATTTCACTTCTATCTACTATTTTTAGTGCGTTAACAATTTCTGGAGAAAAAGCCCGATTGTAATATTCATCAATTGCTGACATCAAGCCATCCAGATTATTTTTGTTGAATACCGAAACGACCTTATCATTGCTTGTTACGCTTTTAGCCAAAAGCAGCAAAAGTATAGTTTTCCAAATATCGACATAGCCGCTAACATCGATTTGCTTACGTTTTTTTAGTTCATAAAACTTCTCGTAATCCGTCCCGCTAATATACTTAAGAACTGATTTGTTTCCCTTATATTCACTGTTGCTTAAAAATGCCGCATATGCGGTTTTTCCCGTTCCCTTTTCTCCAATCAAATAATATACATTGGGCTTAAGAAGTTTGGTTAGATACGCATTTTTGACGAACACTTCGGAAAGCATTTGCTTGTTTGTGCGAAGGGTATAATTCTGCGCATCAGAAAACCCTAAATTAAGGCCCTCAATTGTTTTTAGCATTGGAACTCCTCCTAATTTCTCCCTCAGAGGGGCTAATCTCCTTGACCCAGTTTTTAAAGCAATTCATAAATGAAGATACGTAATAATTATGTTATAATTTCTCTGTTCATCAGTTTAGGGAGCAAACGATCTCTAGATTCAGCAAGATATTTTACTATCTTTTCCAACTGTCCAATCCGCTCGAATATTGGAGCTGATATTGCCTGATATTGTTCCATCAGTACCTCGTTAGGAAACAACACCTCCATTTTATTGAGATCCTTCGCATAAACATGAGGCTGCGCCGCTCCTTTTTGCATTGCTTCAATATTTGCCTTATTTTCCTTCAAAAAGCCGTACACCCATTCAAGATTTTTCGTACCAGCAGAGTCAATATAGGAACAGTCTGAAGCCCATATTTTTGTGTGATACATCCTAGCAAAGCCCGCATTAGCACCTGATGCACTTACGGTGATGACCGGGGACTCTGTGTTAGCTACACTATGATAGTAAGCAGGTTCAAGTCCTCCGGCAACAACCGGGACATTCCCCGCATTCGTTTGGGTTTTTGTGATTGTTTTTCCTCGCTTAAATACCGCAATATCTGCAAGTACACCTAACTTCCACCCCTCCGGCACTCCGTCCACAATCTTCACATTTTCATGCCCCGGAAACCGCAAATCCACAAACCACTCCTTATACAGCCGCTGCGCCGCTTCTTCCAGGAGCTTGATTTGTTTCTGGTTGTTTTCAATGAGATTATCGTAGGCAGAGAGAATATTTGTGATCTGCTGCTGAGTTTCAATGGGAGGCATATCAATGAGAATACTCTTTAGCTTTTCGCCTGGCATATGCTTGATCGTAGCACCAGTAAAGTATTGTTCTAATGTACCTGTTTTACCGGCTAATAAAAACCAGTAATATAAAAATCGGTAATCCAAGCAATTATGGACGCGGACTCGGTGAAGAGCTTTTTGAATTTTCATATTGGGCACCTGATCTTTCCATATTGCGCACCGGCCAGGTTCTCCGCCCTCGCAAATGACCAGATCTCCATATTTTAATCCATAACGCTCCTGCTCGTTATCCTCAAAACGCATTTCAGAAAGATTGTCTAAATTAAAGCTTCCCCATCTAACATCAACATTTGCAAGATATGGTTGATATTCGCCCTTGTTTTTTTCTTTATCCAGCATTTTTCCAAGGCAGGAATCGGTAACATGGCCTAATCTAACCTTTTCCCACTTCATAGCCCCATCTCCTTCAAATTCTTCGAGATGGTCTCCATCAATACATTGGACTTTTCCTGCAATTCCAGCAGTTCCTGGTGGATTTCTCCCATCCGCTGGGCAAAGTCTACGCCGTCGTCCTCAGCGGCGGCAACGCCCACATAGGCTCCGGGGGTCAGGGAATAGTTCTTCTGCCTGATTTCGGAGCGGGTTGCAATTTTGCACAGGCCGGGGATATCCTGGTATTCTCCCTCACCGAATTTCTCATAGAGCCAGACCGCATCCTTGGCAACCGTCAGCTTTTGCTCTAACGACTGAATTTGTCCCTGGTATTCTGTTTCAATCCGCTTTTTGTCTTTACGAGACGCACAATCGATGGCTTCTTTCGCCTCTGCCTTGACATTTTGCAGCTCTGTTTCCAGCTGCTCCGCAATCTCCAAAAAAGGGAGAGCACTTTTCAGCGCCTGGTGATATTCGGCCAGCAGCGCCTTGTATTTGTCGGATTCTCCCCGATACAGCCACACAATGGCATTCAGATTCTTGAGCTGCCATTCGCTCCATTCGTTCAGCGTCCGGTCTACCACGGTATAGTAGTTCCGGGCATCCAGAAACAGCACCTTGTCCTGCAAGTCGGCCTTTTTCCCCTTGTCGAAGAACCAAAGGGAGCAGGGCAGGCTCTTGGTATAGAAGAAGTTATTGCCGACGCTGACCATCACATCCACATGGCCGGTTTCCACCAACTTTTGACGGATGTCCCGGTCTTTATTGGCACTGTCAGTGGCAGAAGAAGCCATGACGAAGCCCGCCCGGCCTGTTTCGTTCAGGTAGGAATAGAAATAGGAAATCCACAGGTAGTTGGCGTTGCCGAATTCCTTATTCTTGTTGATACCCGGCAGACCGAAGGGCAGCCGCCCTGCGCTTTGGGCGGATTCGGCGTTTACCTTGTCCACATTAAAGGGCGGATTTGCCATCACATAGTCGCAGCAGCCATTTAGATTGTGGGCATCGTGGTAGAAGGTGTTTGCCTCGTCGCCGGATTTGATAATGCCGTTGAGACCATGGACTGCCATGTTCATCAGGCACAGCTTGGCGTTGTACTCCACCTTTTCCTGCCCATAGAAGGTCATGGCAGAGTTGGCCTCCATCCCGGCGGCATTCACAAAATCGCCGGTCTGGACAAACATTCCACCGCTGCCGCAGGCGGGGTCCAGCAGCACACCGCCGGAGGGTTCCAGCACATTGACAATCATTTTGACCAAAGATTTGGGCGTAAAGAACACACCGTCATCCTGCGCAATGTTCTTGGCAAACTTATTGAGGAAGTATTCATAAATGCGGCCAATGACATCCCCGCCCACTTCATCCAGGGCGTTATTGTTGAAAATCCGCAGCAGCTCTCCCAGCAGTTCATCCGAGAATATGGTGTAGTCCTTGGGCAGCACGCCGGTCAGCTGTTCCGACTGGGCCTCCACCAGCTCCATGGCATTGTTGACCACCTCCCCCAGGCTGTTCATGGGGTGGCCGTTTACGCCAATGAGTCCTGCGTTAGAAATGTTGGCCGGAAGATTGACCAGATATTCATACTGCGCTTCCTTGGGAAGAAACAGGGCGCTTTTGGACGCAAAGTCGCTGGCCTCCACAGGCAGCACCCGGCCATTGCGCACAGGGCGGTTTTTGAGAATCTCTGCCTCCACCAGCTTGAAGCGGCTGTAGGCATAGCGCAAAAAGATAAGCCCCAGCACCGGCATACAATACTGATTAGAGGTCAGCTTCGACCCGGCACGAAGCAGGTCCGCCGACTCCCACAGGTCAGATTCCAATTTCCGAATGTTTACCATTTCTATTTCTCCCTTGCTCACCTGCTGCGCCCTATTGTATGCTTGCTGCAATTTCTGCAATAAACGCTTCAGGCCCTGCGGTTTTCAATGCAACATTATTTTGCTATTATTTTACCATAATTCCATTGCATTGTCCATGGAAAATCATCCTTGCCACAAATCCACATTTGCCCTCCATCATACATAATTCCCCTTTTCCTGCAAATACTTCTACCGGAGTAAACAGCGCTTTGCGCTTCAAAGGAGAAAAGAATATGAAAGCAACAGGCATTGTACGCCGGGTGGACGACCTGGGGAGAATCGTCATTCCGAAGGAGATCCGCAGAACCCTGAGAATCCGGGAGGGCGACCCGTTGCAGACATCATTGACACGGTGGGAAGTGTTCTGCTTTTCTATGTTGGATTTGGCTAAAAGACGGGGGTGGTAGGGGTACATAGTGACAACAAAGAGAGCCGAAACTGTGCGTATACGAAAGGGGTAAATTGAGATGAGAGAAGTCACTTCCTGCGAATATAACATGGACACCGCCTGCGTGGAGCTTCACTTTTCCGATGGCAGCACGATTGCTATCAGCACCATCGCCGTGGAAAACGAAGTTGCAGACAGTATGTATCAACGCTCAGAGTTGGATTGGCTGATTTACAATAAGCCAATGGAATATGCGCAGCTGGTGCTAGGCGGTGAGATTGAGAAATATCTCAAGGGGACGGCGGATCATCGGTTGGAGGATTAGGGGAATAGAAGTGGAGCTGCCCACCGGTCAATTGATCGGTGGGCTGTCATTTTATGTCTGCCTAATCATCTACACATATATCTTCGGTTAGTTTTCTCGTAAGCGCTCAGAGCGCTTACGTTATAAGTTTTTACGCTTCTGATATTAATAACTTATCTACGATATATGTTATGGATTAAGTCTCATTGGTGAAATAGTTTGAATGTGGGGTGTTCAGTTCTCTGTAGAGTAGTTCATTGTTGCCACCGCTTTCGCCTTTTCGATAAACTACCTGATAATGAATTTCCAGGGCTTCTCGGAAGGCGTTGTAGTCCCGTCGAGTCAAGGCTTTCCAAATGCTGCGGTGCTTCTCGACAGTAAAGAGAAGATAGGAAGAAGATGTGGGCCGTTCGTAGTTTTTATCATAAGCCCAGAAAGAGTCCAACAGGGAGCTGAGCAGGGGCATTTTTAGTCCTGCATACAGTACCCTATGAAAGGCAGCATCTGCTTCGGCAAAACGGATGCCGAATGTGGCCTGTTCACTGCTGGAACTGGCGTGTTTTCGCGCAATGGAGTCCATGACCTGAACATACTGTCCCAGTCGCTCAATGGAATCCGGCTTAATGGTTTCAAAAGCCTCCTGCGCAAAGCCTAATTCCAGAACCCGGCGAAGCCTGCGAAACTGTTCCAGCATGTCGCCAGCATCGGCGCCAACATTATATATTAAACTGTCAAAAAGGCAATCTGGATTAAACTCTTGAATCACACTACCTACTCCGGGGGTCGAACGAACAAGCCCTGTGATTTCCAATGCTTTTATGGCTTCCCGCAGTACATTGCGGCTAACTCCCAGCAAACGACACATTTCCATTTCAGTTGGCAGTTTATCCCCGGGTTTTAGACCGCTTTTCAAAATATAATCCTTAATTTCCTGATAGACCTGCAGATACAGTTTAGGGGTTTTCAAACTTCGCATTTTCGGAACAACGGTATTTGACATGGTACTCCTCTTTTCTTAATATTCACTGACCTATGTCAAAGTTTCGGGACGGTTTTCCCAAAACCAAATTGCAGTATCAGCAGAATAAATCGTGAATTTTCTTTGCCACCAGCATAGCATAAACCAACAAGAAAAGTCAACCAGCCAATGGGTTATTTGTAATATTCGACAAAACAGCAAGATTAAATATGTGAAAACATACAAAAATGAAAATAGCTTATTGACAAATATTGTATAAAGTGATATTCTTCTTGCAGATTGTAGTTTGTAGAACAAAGTACAAATACAAAGTTTGCTGTGGGAGATGAGTCTATGCAATGTAAGCAGAAGTCCGGCAGCGTCCGCCTTCGGGGGGATACCCGCTTCGCCTATACGGTCGGTGCCCCAATGTTTGCATATCTTCTGATCGTGTTGATTATTCCTGTGTGCTGGGGCTTATACATCAGCTTCACGGATAAGATGATTGGCAGTCAGGGACATTTTGTTGGGCTGAAAAACTATATCAATCTATTAAAGAATGGGAGCTTCCGCAATGCGGTTGGTAATACAGTCGTCTACACTGTATTCTCCATTCTCGGGAAATTGGTATTCGGTTTGATTATGGCATTGGTCCTGAATTTTCAGTTCAAAGGAAGAAACGTGGCGCGGGCATTGATGATCATACCTTGGACGCTGCCCAATATCGTAGCGGTTTTGAACTGGCGCTGGATTTTTTCTGATACCGGTGGCGTGGCCAACTACCTGCTGACTCGAATGGGACTGATTGACCGAAATCTGATATGGCTGGGCAATGCAACCTTAGCTATGGTTGCCGTCCTGGTGGCAAACATATGGCGGGGAAGTCCCTTCTTTGGAATTTCCATTTTGGCCAGGCTGCAAACAATCCCAAAAGATTACTATGAGGCGGCAGAGTTGGATGGAGCGGGTGTGTTCCAGAAATTCTTCTATGTAACCCTTCCTGAAATCATGGATGTTATTCTTCTGACTATGCTGGTCTCTACGATTTGGACTATTAACGAGTTCGAGTCGGTCTGGCTGCTTACCGGCGGTGGACCTAGCGGAGCTACGGAGGTTATAGGTGTTTTCAGCTACCGTACGGCAATGACCAATATGCAGCTGGGCATGGCGGTCGCTGTGAGTGTGCTGGCGATGCCGGTGCTGCTGGTGCTGATCAGTATTGTCAGCCGGAAAATGTTGAAGCAGGGGGATTGAGCACAATGACGATGAAGCAAAAAAAGAAGTTACTGTACATCCTGCGTATGGCAATGGTAGCGGTGTGCCTGATTGTGGCATTGTTTCCCATCTACTGGATGCTGAACACCTCCTTCAAAACCCAATTTGAAATGTATCAGAAAGTGCCAACCTTTCTTCCTAAAAAACCAACACTGGAGGGGTATAAATATCTGTTTACCAAAACGCCCTACCTGAATGCATTGAAAAATAGCTTTATTATCGCTTTCGTTTGCGCACTGATTTCTATAGCTTTGGGTTACCCGGTTTCCTACGTGGTTGCGAGACTGCGCTTTCGGGGACGGCAAGGCGTGTCCAAGCTGATCTTGTTTTCCTACCTAATCCCCACATCAGTACTTTATATTCCACTGTTTTTGTTTGTTTCCAAATGCGGCCTGACCGATAATATCCTCGGATTGATGCTGATCTATCCCACATTTACTTTGCCTTATGTTAGTTGGATGCTGATTCCTCATGTTCGGTCGGTACCTAAAGAAATAGAAGAGGCTGCAAGGGTGGACGGATGTACGCAAATTCAGTGTATGTATCGGATCGTATTTCCTTTGGCTACCCCAGGTATTATCTCCACATTTATCTTCGCTTTTTCCATGTGCTGGGGAGAATACATGTATGCGCTGGTGAACATAAGCAGTAAGGAAATGAAAACATTCCCACTTGTAATTTCAAACTTGATTTACGGCGATATTTACCCTTGGAACCAAATTATGGCCGGTGCGATCATCGCTTGCATTCCGATCCTGCTGGTCTACATCTTCTTCTCCAACCTGATGGTGGGAGGCGCTACAGAGGGAGGTGTGAAGGCTTAGTTATTGCCCCATTTTCAATCGTCACAACAAAAAAGAAACTCAAGGAGGACACACAATGAAAAAGTTATTGGCAATCGTTCTTGCGGCAGTGCTTGTACTTTCTGCTTTTGCCGGCTGTGGAAAACAGACGGACACCACTGCTCCTAATGCGGAAAACAAAGAGCAGACAGGAACCCAATCGACCACTTCTGATGGCGGTTCCCTGGTAATTTGGGTAGAGAAGAGCTTTAGCGAGGATGTTGATAAGCTCTTTGACGAGCGCATCCAGGCTTTTGGCCAGGAAAAGGGTGTAAAGGTCAAGGCAGAGTTCATCAGCGCTACAGATTATATGACGAAGCTGAATGCTGCTGTAGAAGCGGGCAACGTTCCGGATCTTACCCTGGTGAACCCTTATAAAGTTGTCAGCTATTATCCTGGAAATCCCTTCTCTGATGTGACTGATTTGGTAGAAGAGATCGACGGTCAGCGGCCTATGTTTGACGCACTGAAGAATGGCACCAAGATTGAGGGCGTGAACTACTTTGTCCCGTTCTATGCAGCCAGCAGCTTGCTGTTCCTACGGAAAGATGTATTTGAAGCCAAGGGTGTGGCTCTCCCCACGACTTGGGAAGAATTGTGGGATGCCGCTGTGGCAATTTCCGATCCGGACAATGGTTTCTATGGCCTGGGTATGGGCTGCGGACCCACGGACGAGGATTGCGAAAACAGCTTCCGTATGATGATGTGGGATATGGGCGGCAGCCTGATGGATAAGGACGGCAAGATCGTAGCTGACAGCAATGCAGGCCTGAGTGCTATGATCGATAAATATGTGGAACTGTATGAGGCTGGGGCCATTCCTCCCGCAGCCATCACCTGGGATTCCGGTGGAAACAATAAGACCTATTTGATGGGTGAATCTGCAATGGTCATTAACGTGCCTACTCTGTATAATGCCATCCGTAACGATGAGCAGTATGCAGAATTGCTTGAAAATACTCTGGTATTGAACTTGCCTGCCGGTTCTGCGGATAATGCTGTGTTTGGAAATCCCTCTGGCTGGGCCATTATGAAGGATGCCAAGAATTCCGAAAACGCACGGGAATTCATCAAGTTTATTTCGGAAAAAGAGTGGTATGATACTTATATGGATTCTATTGCACCCGTATTCGCTCCTGTTTATCAGGACCTGGTGGGCTCTGAAACCTGGGGCAGCGGTGTGAACAAGCAGGCAATCGAGTACATTCAGAACGCTGTTGGTTACTATGGCTATCCCTGTGAGACTTTGGAGGGCCGTGCCATCGCTTCCAAGAACTACTACTCCTTCCCAATCGCAAGAATGCTGAATTCCATCGTTACCGGCAGTGCCACCAAGGATCAGGCAATTGCGCAGCTTCAGAAGGAACTGCAAGACACCGCCTCTGTGGTTACCGGAGGTTAAAAGGAGGAACTTCCGTTGGATGAGCAGAAAACTGTATGGGTGAATCTGGACCCCAATAAGGTGGACCTAACACCGATCATCACTCGTTGCAATCAGGCAGGATGGCGCTGCATTACGGAAGACGTGGGCGTCGATCAGAAGAAAAGTGTCACCCACGCTTTGGAAGCGGATGCCATTGTCAGCATCGGGGAACGTTGGGGAGATGCGCAACTGGCGGCCATTGCTGGCGGAAACAGGATCATCATCCGCTATGGCGCGGGGTTAGATAATGTGGATATTCCGGCAGCAACACGGCACCGTATTCCTGTTGCGAATTTACCAGGTATGAATTCTCCAGCTGTTGCGGAAATTGCATTGTTGCATATTCTGAATCTGGGCAGACGGTTTTGCTATTCCGTCAACGGCGTTGGAAAGGGCATTTGGCCCTGCTCTATACCGGGAAATGAGCTAGACGGCAAACTGCTGGGCCTTATTGGCTTTGGTAACATTGCCAGACAGCTGGTTCGAATCACCAGCGGTTTCCATCGAAAAGTCATAGCCTACGATGCTTACCTGAACGATGCAGGACGGACCTTTGCAAAGGAGTACGGTGTGGAGCTGGTCAACAGTCCGGAGGAGATATACCGACGGGCAGATATTGTGAGCCTGCATATTCCTTTTACACCGGCCAACAAGGGAATCGTCAACGCAGAGTGTTTCCGATTGATGAGGACTACGGCCTACCTGGTCAATACCTGCCGAGGTGGAGTTATCAACGAGGAGGATTTGATCGTTGCACTACAGACCGGAGCCATTCGTGGATTTGGAGCCGATGTGATGTGCCAGGAACCTCCTGATCCTGACAATCCGTTGTTGCACATGGATAACGCCTTTATCACTTCTCATCTTGGAGCTTTAGCGGTGGAGAGCGAAGAACGCAGTCAGTTGCTGATTGCAGATATCATCGCAGACCATTTTGCTGGCCGGGTTCATAAAAATGTGGTCAATCCGGAAACAGTAACACACTAAAAAAACTGATGACCCCTTGCCTAAGGCAAGGGGTCACGGAAAACAAAAACTGGTTTGCTGCAATTCGAAAACAGTTCCGGCCTTAATCAGACTAGGAGCAGAAGTGAAACACTGTTTTCAGGAAATGCAGAAGGTTTACGAAAGCGAGAGAATTTTTATGATCAATTTGGAAAAATTCAAGGGTGTATTCCCAGCCTTCCCAGCCTGCTATGATGAGAAAGGCAACATCAGTCCGGAGCGAAGCAAAATGCTGGCTCGGTATTGCTTGGAAAAAGGGGCCAAGGGTGTCTATCTGACTGGTAGCTCCGGTGAATTCGTATATCAGACTGTTGAAGAGCGCAAGCAGGTGATTCGCGCGGTAACAGAAGAAGTAGGCGGAAAAATGACGATTATTGCTCACGTTGGTGCCTGTGCCACTGATGAAGCTGTGGAACTGGCATCCTATGCCGCTCAATGTGGAGTAGATGCGATCTCTTCTGTTCCGCCCTTCTACTTTGCGCAGCCGGAATATGGCGTAATGGAATATTGGAATGCCATGATCGATGCGGCAAAGCTGCCCTTTATCCTCTATAACATTCCAGGAACTACGGGTGTATCCATTAGCTTTGACATTTTTAAGAAAATGCTGGAAAATCCCTATGTGATAGGAATCAAGAATACCTCGTTGCCCGTTATGGACATTATGCGGTTTAAGGCTTGCGGAGAGGATAACTGCGTCGTCTTTAATGGGCCGGATGAACAATTTGTAGCTGGACGATTGATGGGTGCCGACAGTGGTATTGGTAGTACCTATCTGGTGATGTTGGATCTTTATTTAAAAGCAGATGAGTATATTCGTCAGGGAGATTTTGTCAATGCAGCGGAAATTCAGAAGTTCATGACCACAACGACGCTGAAAATCATTCAGAAGCATGGACATCTTCTGTCCGGATTGAAGTACTTGCTGCATCTGCAGGGAATGGAGATTGGCAGCGTGCGGCGGCCCTTGGTGCCTGTAAACGATCAGGATAAGAAGGAGCTGAATGAAATCGCTGAAGAAATTCGGGAAGCGACTATGCGTTGGTGTGGCAAAATTCCAGGTAAGGTATAAACGGAGAGATAAATCTGCCGAAATACTTTAGCTGTGCTTACGTGGCTTCAGATTTAGAAAACATAAGATTTTAGCAGGGCTCCACGATTTGGAGCCCTGCATTTTTTGATACTACCATTCCAGCGGATGAAGTGCTATCAGCGTACAAATCGTTCCTCCTATCATACATTCCTATGCAGCACGCAGATCAGGAAATAACGACAGCACGCCCACCGGTCAATTGACCGGTGGGCTGCAATATTTGACTTATGTCTTTTTAACGCTACAGTTTTTCCTCAGGGACAGGGATATACACCATCCTCAGCGGAATCATCCTCCGATATTTTTCACTTAGCTGACCGTAATATTTCAAAATCAAATCCACAAGTTCCGTACCGTTGATCCCCCGAATGATCGGCGTGCTTTCCAGGTATTTTGCGGCATTCTTTGTGTAGTTGGACAGCGTAACAAATAAACCGTAATCCCCCTCACGCATGGCCCCTTTCAAGGACTGAATGGTGGATTCCTTAATGTCGCTGTCCTGGCTTTTCACCTGGACAAGAATACGGGGAGGCAGTTCGTCTTTGTATGCGGTGATGTCTATGCCGCTGTCGCCGCCCTGGGGGGATACGGTGCAGCGGTATCCCATTGCACGCAGAAGCTCTGCAACAAATTCTTCCAGAGCATATCCTTTCAGCTGCTTGCTCAGCTCTTTCAGAACGAAATCTCTGGTAGCTTCAACAATATCTTCTGCGGTAGCTGCCACGGTTTCGTCCGGCTCTGCCAAGGCTGATGAAGGCTTGAAGCCTTTATCCAGAGCCTGCATGTATTCGTCTGCGTAGTTCTTGAGCAAAAAGAAGGACAGCGCAGAACCGACCTCATACAGCGCGCCTTGAGAGAACGCAGTCCTGGGCAAGTGCTTCAGCCACTTTACTTTTCTCTGCTGCACATACGGGGCGGCTTCGGGGTTATAAATAAAATCGCTCTCAACGACACCAATGTTGATTTTTCGGTCAGCCTTAGACGGAAACACCACGTAGTCACCGATTTTCACTTCTACAGCAAACCGATACAGCATACCGGCACTGGTAGCGATGGCACCCTTTTTACTGTCGGGATATGTGTCTATATAGTGCGCTTTATAGGCTTCCCGACTTGGTTCCAGCTTGCCGCAATCTCCAAAGTCCTGCCAGCCAATAGCAATGACATCATTGTGCAGGAACAGGGAATCATCCGTTGTGTGGATGCCCCAGATTTTCTTTTCTTCATTGGCCATTATGTACACTCCTATCAAATCGAACACTATTTTTCTTGCCAAAGCCTTGCTGGATTCCTATACTATTTCATTGCAGCTTCATACACATTTTAGATAGCGCAATGTCGCGGTTTTTGTCTGCATCCCCTATGGCGTAGGAGCCGAACAGATAAATACGGTCAGCCCCATATTGGGCCGCCAAGGCCGCAACGGTTTCCTTGATTTCAACTACAGTATATCGCATATCTCCCTACTTCAGCTCTACTTTACCATTCATCAATGACCTGCACTGCATGCCTTAGACGTGCTATATATGCTTCATATGGTACGTCCAGCAAATCCAATAGAATTCTTCGGTACAATAGGCTAAACTTCATGGAATATCGAACGCAATCTTTCCCCCAAAAATGACGTGGATGATTTTTCTTGATATGCATAATATGAACCCGACTGTCAACTGTGGTGCGTAAAAAGCTTTTGTAGTCACCGTTCATTTCTTTTGAGAAAATATCTTTTCCAAAGTCTCCAATAATTGCCGAAATACAATTTTTGAGGGACGTACCTTTCCCTCCAGGTGATAGTTCCTGATAGAATCCACGATTCTCTTTGAGCAATTCAACAAACGGTTCTGCGAGTTCTACAAGGAAAGCAAAATTTGTGTCGACAGGCATTTTACTATTTGATAAAGAATACATAAACACAGAATATGCAATATCCAACTGTTTTCGGAGATTGATCCACTTGTTAAATCGTTCTTCCGTCAACACATCTTGAAATTGAAGGAGACTTAGGAAACCGTTCATGCAAAAGTCCCTAGATTCAAAGAAATTAAGGCGTTTGGCCAGCAATTCCTCTACTATACCAGAAAATTTCACTGTGTTCTCTTCGCGGTCATCCTCAAAAATAATCTTTTCAATGGGATAAAACATTCCATCAAATAGCATTAGAAGTGTTTCGAGATCTTGGAATGAGTTAAAGACTTCAAAACACGGCCTTGGAGGCGTTGCGGTTATGTCGATACGGCGTCCAATGATTTGTTGAATATCAACATTTATCCCATCACCGATTCTAAGTTCACATTCATATGGGCCGGATAACGCCCCGTTAGGGGGCATCTGTACAACAGACATCTCGGTGCAGGGTGTATATAGTTGTGAATCAGGTTGTAACATAAAGGACTCTCCTGGTTAGCTGTGCCGAGGTTGTCTATTGTTTGGTAAAAGTTACCATAATGTTATATGCACCTAGTATACCCCAATCGTTCCATTCCTGTCAACACGGATTTTCCCGACAAATATTGTGCTTGTCCGCAGCGACAATCATGCTTAATTTCCATCTTCTTGCAAATACTTCCGGGATGAAAGCAAATAAGCAAAATAAGTGCAGAGCAGCCCACCTGGATTTGAATGCAGGCGGCAGGCCGCTCTGTTTATTTTTAGTCTTTCCGCTGGTATAGGATAACGCCATACTGCTCAATTAAAGTAGGCAGGTTCGATTCACTGGTAGTTATGCTTTCACGTTTCAGCGGTGGTACCCCAAGCATCTTTTGAAAGCCAGTAATGTCGCCACCCTCCATTTTGAGGCACGGCGTGAGTACAGAATTGATGGGACAAGGGAATATAATCACACGATCAAGGTCGTATACCGTGGCAGCCTCTTTAACAAAGCGAATTTGATATACGGAGAGTCCCATTACCGAGAATGTAGTTTCTTCGGTAACTCTGGTATCGTTCATAACATCTGCGAGAATGTCTATGCCTGCCTTCAAACCTTCCTTCTGAAGACGATTCCACGAAGTCGATTCAACGACAAGTTTTCCGCTGAACGCCATAAGATTGATTGCACTGTTGTTCATAAAATTCCCTCCTCATTCCTGTTGTTAAATAGTACATTGCTGGTCTTTACATATATCTGTTATCCAACTGCCACCTCCACCCGTTTTCCACTGAACGTGACCACATACTTATAAGCTGCCTTAACCCCAACTGCCATCAACTTCGTTCTATATTTCCTCTTACTGATCTGCCGCAACATCCGCCATTACAGCCACAATTCTATCAAGTCTTTCACGATCTTCTTTACCCGCAGAGGACCGGCATACTCCATGAGCGCATCTCCGTTCCGATTTTTGATATTTTGAATATACGAGCGGATAAAGTCGTATAGACTAAGTTTAACCATAATCAGAAAAAATGTCAACATTGTTGCGTTTACTACCAACCCAATATTTACCACGGAATTATGACGATAGTAATCATTACTGACTTAAACTTTGCATCGAATGCGGGTGCGACGTTTGCGGTGGTGAGATAAAGCACTGCACAGAACCATTTTCTAAAACAGGAATGAAAAAACCCGGTAGATGTTCAGAAGGCATCCACCGGGTCGGTCTCTCATTGATCAGCGCTCTGATCCCGCAATAATCTGCTTGCAATACGTTTTCAACTTTGGAATATCCTCCGTCAGAATTTCCCAAGTGATTTCCGGATCAACAGTGCCATAGCTATGGGCCACAATGTTCCGCATTCCCCGAATCTGCCGCCAGGGTGCGCCGGGATGCTCTGCACGGAATTCGTCCGTCAGTTTTCCGGCCAATTCACCGATTTGCAGAACGCACAGTGCTGCCGCATTCCGATAAATCGCATCTGCGGAAAATACACCGTAGTCATTGCCAAAACGACGAATCGTCTCCTCTATCTGGTCGCAATAGCCCACAATATGCTCTAAAATGCTGATATTCCGGTCAAGAGGCTTCATACAGCAGCACCTCGTCATCAGAAATAGAATTCAAAAACTTGCTGTCCAGGCTTCCGGTAGGGATCAAATCCACAGGGATTCCCAACGCATCTTCCAGGTCAGCGGCTAGGCCGCCAAGCTGCAAGCCGCGGATGGCTCCTTTATCAATGCGCAGATCAATGTCACTGTTTTTGTCTGCATCTCCTCTGGCATAGGAGCCGAACAGATAAATACGGTCAGCCCCATATTGGGCCGCCAAAGCCGCAACGATTTCCTTGATTTCATCCACAGTATATCGCATATCCGTTCCTCCTTACCATGTATTCTACTACTATTTTACCATAATTATGTAAAAACGGCAACGATTATTTGGAGCGTATGTATTCGTCTTTTCCCGGGCCGCCTCCTCAGCTTATCGCAGCTTGCCCAGAGGGCAATGTCATCAACTTAAGGTTTCTTAATTTCTCTTTGATTTGTTAGGATATTTCATGGATTTATGCTTTTTTGCTCGTTCTGAGGAGCGATTCGGACGCACTGGAACCACAGCCTTAGTAAGACGAAATGTCATCTCTGCATATAGTCG